>ENA-UOXV01004560-UOXV01004560.1-marine-metagenome-genome-assembly--contig:-NODE-4560-length-15800-cov-4.899460_pt1 | contig 15800 bp, 13 predicted proteins | sample MGYA00238165_ERZ766961 | MGnify/ENA primary metagenome ERZ766961 (study PRJEB28924, sample SAMN03173240) | marine metagenome | biome: Marine; feature: Water; material: Subsurface seawater | place: North... | reverse complement strand
CCCGAACGGAGTCCGAAGAACGGGAGATGGTCCGCGACTCCATCAGGCGATCGCTCTTGAAAAATGCCCCCGCCGGCGCGGAGGTCGGCGACGGGGACGTGGACACCTTCTTGGCGGATGTCATGGGGCTCGACTCCGCCAGGATCGACGACGGCCTCGGAGACGACTCCCCGGAGCAAGACGAGCCGATCGTGCCCGCGGACGACGAGGACGATGACGAGGAGACCCCGGCAGCCGCGCTCGCCTCGCGAAAGAAACGGGAAAAGGCAAAGGCGAAGGCGGCGCAGGGCCCGCCGTCGAAGGACGCGTTCGCGCTTCCTCGGCGGGAGCCTCGCAAGATCCCTAAGGTCAAGCCGGCCACCGCGAGGGAGCCCATCGAGTCGAAGCACTCGACCGGTGACGCGGTGAGCGCCGCCGTCGCGATCGAGGAGTTCTCGAACGCGGCTCGCGCCGTCGATTCCGAGTCGTACGGCGAAGCCGCGCGCGCGTTGATCAGGCTGGCGAGCATGAACATCCCGCTCAAGGTGCTGTTCCAGCTCGGTGACTGCCCAAAGCACGTAAAGCGGTGGGCGAAGTCCGGGTCCACCGGCGAGATCAGAGCCGCGGCGAACATGTGCGTCGAGACGTGGAGGAACGTCGTGCAGAGGGAGGAGGCTGGGAACGCACGGGAAGCGCCAGAGCCAGAGCCGGAGCCCGAGCCAGAGACAGAGTCAGGACCGGTTCACCACGACTCTCGGGCGACTTTCGCGTCGGGCTACTACGCCTCCCCGGACCGGTGCTTCGATCCGGAGGTTGCCTACCTCGAGGCGCACGCGGATCAGACGACGACGACGATCGACGAGGAGGAGACACTGGGCCGCGCCATCAGCGCGCTCAACGCGAGCCCGGGGAAAAAGGTGAACGAGTCGGGGCCGGGATTGGTCATCGACCCGCCCGCCGCCGCTCCGGTTTTGGTGGACGTCCCGCCGCCGCCTCCCATCCGCGGACCAGCCCGCGAGTCTCCGGGGGAAAAGGACGCGTCGCCTCGGCCGGTGCTCAGGGAAGTACCGCCGCCTCCTCCTCCTCCGGGTCACGCGATCGTCGAGGCGCCGTCGACGGTTCGAGAGGTACCGCCTCCGCCGCCGCGCTCAGGACGCGCCGCGGGGACGCCACCGTCGCCGCCCGGGCCGTACGGCATGAGAAGGGTTCCAACCACCAAGTTGGACGTGCCCGCCGCTGAGCGCATGATCAAAGCCGCGCGGGCCGAAAAGACGAAGCGCGGGGCGGATGAGCCACCCGAGCCGCGCTGGACATCGTCGCACGGTAAGGGAAAGACGGAGAAGGTTGGCAAACACGGGCCGTTACCCGGCACGTACCACTGCGCGACATGCAACCGCGACGTGCCCATGAGCGGACGCGAGCAACACGAGACGGGCGCGAAGCACCGCGAAAACGAGAAAAAGTTTCTCGCCCGGAAGTCTGATCCGCCCAAGCGCGTCGTGAAGGTGGTGGTTCGTAAGAGCTTCGACTCGGACGACCTTCGCGACCGGATCGATCGGACGACGCGTGCGGGCCCGATCATCCACGGCAAGATCGCGGGTGTCGGCAAAGGACCCGTGACCCAAATCCAGCCCTCCGCGAACGCCGTCGGAGATTTGGGAGGCCGGCCCGTTTCCAAGGACGGCGATCTCCCGCTAGTTCAGACCACGAGCTCGGGCTGGGACGGCCTGCCCGAGGCTGAGGCCATGGCCCGGCCCGTGATGGTCTCGTTGGCGCAGGGTCTGGTCCCGATGCTGCCGGTGACGCAGCTCGTGTCTGTTCGAACGGCTCGAGGGGACGTCGTGTACATGGCGCCCATGCAGCCCATCGCCGAGGACCAGCCGGGGGTCCAGTCCGTCGACCGGGTGACGACCAGGACACACGCGACGGAGACTACGACGACGCGGACGATGACGACGGAGATGGTGCGGTCGGAGTCGGAGTCCGGGAAGATTACGCGCGACGAGTGGGAGCGGGAGAGGAAAGAGAAGAAGAGGCAGAAGAAGAGGCAGAAGAAGGAGAAGAAGGAGAAGAAGGAGAAGAAGCGCGAGCGGGAGAGGGGCGGCGATGAGGACGGGCGGGACGTCGTCAAGCGACCAAAATCCGGCTGGAAGGGTTGGATACAGGACGACGATGTCCTACGCCTGGACGACTCCTACGACGCCAGCCTTCAGTCCGGCCCTCCCGGAGGTTTCTGAGGGACAAACACGCGACGACGGAGAGTATTTTGTGTGGACACGGACCTTTGATGATGACTCACAGCGTCACCCCGCGACTACTACGATCAACTCGCGCTCATCTGATCGAGCAGACCCCGCATCTCCCGCGCCCTGGGCGCCAGCTCCCCGCCGCCGCGGTCGATGTCGTCGAGCCGCGGCCTCAGCGCCTCCAGCGCTCCGCGGCACGCCCACGCTCGACTCGCGCGCTCCTCCCCGACCAGGTCCACCCCGATCCCGCCCCGCCTCACCGCGTCCATCGCCCTCGGCGCGTCCCGCAGCAGCGACATGAACCGTTGCGAAACGGTTCGAGTGAACCGAAGCGCCAGGTCGACGTACGAGGCGTGCGGCGACTTGAGCAAGTCCCGCATCGACGGCGTCAGCGCGGCGGCGAGTTCCAGCGAGAGCGTCTCGTGTCCCCCCGCGACAACCGGCGCGTCCATCGCAGCCGTGGCCACGTCCACGACCGCGGACTGGTCGCCGCTCTTAACCAGCGTCTCCGCGACGCCGCGCGTGTCCCCCTTGACCCACATGTTCTTGCACGCGGTGAGCGTGGTGAGCCTGGCGGTTAGGATGCCCGAGACGGTTCCGCCGTCGGAGCCGCCGAGCCGTTTGAGAACCTCCTCCTCGCTGGGCGGCGGCGGCGACGCGGGCGCCGCGCCGGCGCCGCCGCCGGGGAGGAACGCCGCAAAGTTGATACCACGCGGTCCGCCCGGGGACTTGGGCGGGGGCGGCGCGGCGGCGGCGGCGGGCGGCGGCGGCTTCGTCGCGGGTGAAGGTTTCCTCTCCGGGCTCGCGACGTACTTTGGGGGTTCGTACGCCGGCTTCCTTTGTTCCTCGTGTTGCCCGTGTCGCTCCGTGACCCGACCGCGGTCCACCGCCATCGTCGCCACGCGCCCGTCCTTGATCCCCGCGCCGTCGCCCACCCCGCCGTTGTTCGCGCGCTCACGCTCCGACCGCGCCCTCGCCATCGCCGCCGCGAGCGTGTTCGTCTCCTCGTTAGCTTCCGCGCCCGACTCGTTGACGACGAATTCGCTCGTCGCCTCGAGCGCCGCGGACCGCAGGACGTCCAGGTCGAACGCCCTGGACGAGCCCATCCCGGTGGCGGTGTGAACGTACCGCTTACGCTCGCGCGATTGCCTGGTCGCCGCGGAGACCTGCGCCTTGACGGGCGACGGCGACGGCGACTGCGCCGGTGACTCGTGCACCTCGATCGTCGGCGGCGGCATCGACCGCCGGAGCTCCATCGAATCGTGCAAACCTCCGGGCGGGCTGACGATGACGTCGGGTTCGGGTTCGGGCGTCGGGATGTCCTCCTCGATGACCTCGTCCGCGTCGGACTCGTCCCCGTCGCCGAGGTCCGTCTCCCAATCGGACTGATCGCGCGACTCCGGCCGGCCGGAGTCCTCGTTCACCGCCCTCGTCTCCGCTCCGCCCGGAACCGCGAGGTTCAGTGCCCTGGTCAGCGGCGTCGTGGGCTTGGGGTTGGCGTACACGACCGTCGGTGGTTTATCCGCCATCGGGTCCGCGCCTATGCCGTGCGCCGCGGCGAACCCCGTGTTCATCTCCATCCTCGATTGCGCCCCGGCGCCGTCGTTCAATTCGACTCGAGCGGACGACCCCGGCGCCGACCCCCTCGGCTCGGAGGTGAGGTGCGACGGCCTCGCGGACGCCTCCCTCGCGCGGTCCGCCGAAGCCTCCACGCGCGCCTTCGCGGCCAACGCCGCGGCCGCGACAGCCTCCTCCGCGCGGCCCGAGTGCGTCGGCGGGGGCCGGTTCTCGTCAAACTCGCCGCGTCTGTCGGGCGCGTCCCTCGTGCCGCCGCCGCCGGGCCCCACGTCCTTGCCGCTGTGAAAGGGCTCGCACCTCGCCAGGTCCACCACCCACACACCCACGAAGCTGTTGGAGCACGACGCGCCGAGTAACTTACCCTCGTGCGTGGACAGGTCCGTCAGTTTTGTCCACGACACGTCCACCGCGTCGCAGCACCGGCTCGGTTCCCTGTGAACAAAACACACGTGTCATACTAATTGCCCATATACGAGAATTAAAATAGACTCACCACTTCCAAACCTTGAGAAACTCCGACGTGCCGGTCAGCAGCGCGTCGCCCTCGGGTGTGAACAGCATGGACCGTACCCCAGTAGCTTCGACGGCGGTATCCACCAGGTCGAACGTCTCGAGGTCCCAGAACTTCACCGTGCGATCCGCGCTGCCGGTGGCGACTAGTAGTTCGTTTGGATGGAATTCGACAGACGTGACGGGGCCGTCGTGCGCCGGGAGCTCTTTGAGTAGCTTACCGGCGGTGAGGTCCCAGAGCTTGATCCTGCCGTCCTGGCCGCCGGATAGTACCCACTTGCCGTCGGGGGAGAACTTGGTGACGCTCACGCCGCGGTCGTGGCCTTTGTAGGTGTGTATGCATCCCTTGCGGCGAATGTCCCAGATCTTCGTGTTGCAGTCGAGCGACCCGGAGGCGAAGAACTCCCCGAACGGGTGGAAGTCCACCGATATGACGTTGCTCCTGTGGCCGGTCAGCGTGCGGACCACCTTGGCCTCCTCCAGATCCCACAGCTTGAGCGTGCCCCCCGCGGCGCCCGCCACGACGACCTCCTCGGCGTGGTCGAACGTGACGCACTCCACCGCGGACTGATGGCCCGCGAGGGAGAGGATCGGGGTGGACTTGCCTATGGACCACAGGTTAACCTTCTTGTCGTCGCCGCCGGTGACCATGACGCCACTGGACTTGCGCCCGATCTTAAGGCAGTTGACCGCCGACTGGTGCGCGTTGAACTCCTGCGGGGACGACGGGACGGACGGGGGGTGGGGGTCAGGGATTTTATTTTTGGCGATTGCGAGGGTGCCCAACGCGGGGCCGGAGCACGGGAAATCACAGCGCCGGGACCGGGGCACGGACCTGCAGGCGATACGCGCGTTTCACCATGGCGCCACTCGCCCGTCGGCTGCGTATGGGCGCGAGTCTATGGGCGCACAGGCCTCGCGCGGCCCACTATGGAGCACGGAAGATTCAAAATATTGACCAAAAAAGTTAACTCGGTGAGCAGGGAGGTGCTTATTTTTTGGAGATGATGATCGGATGCTCGGATACTACGCCGACGAGACGTGTGGTGTCGATCATTCGAAGACGCGGGCGACGACACCGACGCCTCTCGCGCGACCACGTCTCGAAGCTACACGGACGTTCGCTGGAAAATGTTAAGAAGTACTCGTATAGATATGATACAAACACGCGGTCGAAGGCTCGAAGGGTCGTCTAAGTACTGGTCGGCCCGTCTCACGATCGCCCAAACCCACGCGGCGCTCACCGGCTAATGGTGGTCGTCGTGATCGTCGTGCTCGAAGTGCGGCGCGTGACCGTAAATCAGCGTGTCGCCGTCCTTGTAGAAGCGGTAGAAGATCCAGAACCAGGTGAGCCCGCCGAGGCCGTACGCCCAAAACTTGTGAAACGCGCCGGGCTCGTGGAGGGTGAGGCCCTCGTGCGTGACGCCGGGACCGCCGCCGCCTGCGGGTTTGGTGAGATGTTTTGAATGGGTGAGCGGCCGGGTGCGATGCTTGGACGAGGGTAGAACCGCGCGATGGGACGGGACGGGCGTCGGGATCCGGGGCGCGACGATTGCGTGGGCGCCATCTTAGGGTTCCCTTCACCACGAGCGGGGGGTTGGAGAATGACGCGGGACGCACCCATGGCGCGGGTCTGCTGCATGAGCGGACGCGGCGCGAACTGCGGCGCGGTCTGACGCGTGACCGTCTGACGCAGCGCGCCGGCCGCGAAACCCATGGCGGAACGCGCCGCCATCGTGCCTCTTCCTTGCTCGTCGAAGCGCGGAGGAATGCTCTCGCCTACCATCACGACGCGAGAGATATCGCAACGATCGGCAGCCAAAACTGAAATGTGCGATTTTAACAGCGCAACACACTGTAAAAACAAGCCCAACACCCGCGCTCAACACCACATTCCAGATGGGAGCCGCGGGTCCGACGTCGCGCGGCGCCGCCGAGGCGGAGCCGCTTCTGGACACGTCCGTGCGACTCGTGGACATCAAGAACGCTCGTCGCATCGCCCAGTTCCTCACGTCCGTCATCGCGCTCGCCACCTTCGTGGTGCTCGCCGTCCACAACGGGACCGCGGGGCGATGGGGCGGAGTCATCGACGAGCGCCCGGCGGAGGCGCGGCCCAGGCACGGCATGCCTTACCACCCCATCCCCGGGCGCTCGAGGCTCGTCGCGCACGTGGACGATACCCCGGACGACACGCGCGACGCGCTGAGGCGCGAGCGGTACAAGATCGACGACTTCGTCGCGCAGCTGGGCTCGGCCGACGGCAAGGCAAATTCCGCCGACACGCGCGCGGCGCCTAAAACGCCCGAGAAGGCGTCCGACACGACCACCGCGACCGCGACCACGCCACCGTCCACGAAGAAGAAGACGCACGGCACACCCCCCGAGACGGACTGGGTCACCCCGATGTACCTCCTCCACGTCCCGAACGACGAGGCGGACGAGGCGAGGCTCAAGGCTGATCTGGTCAAGCTCGTCGCCGCGCACGGCGTCGCCGCGGTGAAGAAGAACGTTCGACTGACGCCGTCCGTCGACGCCACGCGATGGCCACACGACCTCGACCAGGCGGTGTACGCGCTCAAGTCGGTGTTCGAGAACCTCGGCGGCGACTACAGGGAACCCGACCTGAGCCTCGTGAAGGACCTGCCGTGGATCAAGGCTTTGGACGCCCGGGATCGGCGCGGTCGGCTCCGCGAACCGTGGAACGGCGGTCTAGTCGCGTCCAGGGTCAGCACACTCTTCGCGCACATGTCCCAGTGGCAGCTCGCGAAGGACAACGGCAACGAACACACCTACGTGGTCAACGCCGACGGGCTTAACCCGTGGCTGCTCTCCGTGCCGGTGGTGAGTTTATTTTAATCATCGTACGGGCAATTAGATACTGACGTCGTGTTTCATTCACAGGGTGCGCTCGGCAGCGTGGTGCGAAACGCGCCGAAGGACTACGACATCGTCTTCGTCAACCAACCTTTGTTCACCGGCGGTAAGCTGTTCAGCCGGTTCGGGGACTTCACCGGACACACCGTGCAGCTGCACGAGTGGGAGCAGCGCGGGGTCGTGGGGCTCGGGACCTACCTCTTCTCCAACCGGTTCGTCGACACGGTACGTTTATTCATGTTTTTGTACTCGTATGGGCCATTGTACTGACGTCGTCTTTCTTTTACAACAGGTTTTTAAACACGTCGCCAAGCACGGCGCCGACGACTTGGACTGGTGGCTGGTGGACCGCATGTGCACCGCGGATTCAGTAAACGCAAACGGGGATTTCGTCGGGTTCGACGACGCGGTGGACGCGACGCGGCCGATGCTACGGTGCTACCACGCGCTCGGCGTGCTGGACGAAGGCGAGAACGGCGGGTTGACGTTCAAGAAGCACGAGGGTCGCAAAGGAAAGGCTGCTTGGGAGAAAACTGAAAAAACAGAGAAGGGCGAATTGGGAAGGCGCGAGGGGTCCAACCCGCTGGGACTGAGGGGGAAGACGTACTCGAACGCGGCGGAGTGGATAGTGACGCGCGCGAAGGAGGTGGAGACCGTGAAGGAGCTCACCGCAGGCGCGTAGGCGAATCGTTTTTAGTAAATCGTTTCGAGTCACAAATCACAATCCTATGCGAATTTAGTCTGCAAAACACACCCAGACTCGGCGATGGCCGACGCCTATGCGCGCGGCCGCCGTCGAGCCTCTTAACCCAACACCAGTCGTCTCCTCTCGAACCGTTTACGCGTTCTTGACGAGACCCTCGAGCTTAGCCTTGAGGGCAGCCTTGCGCTGGTCGTAGGTGAGCTTCTTGGGCAGCCACGACTTGGCGCCGGCGGGTTTGGAGCGGGGCTTCTTCGTGTGCACGGGATCTTCGCGGATGGCTTCGAAAACCTCCTCCATCTTGTCCTCCAGCTCGGTCGGGTCGAAGTCCTGGTCGTGGTAGTTCTTGAAGTGCTCCTGGTACTTCTCGGGCTCCTGGGATGGGTACGTGGGAAAGAGTGGGGCGGCGGGTGAAGGTCAGGACTCGGTTCGTCGTTGGGACGCGGCTGTAAGGAACCCTAGGCGAAAAGATTGGTCGAGAGTGTGGCGCGGGGGGATGCGGGTTCGGGTGGGGTGAGACGCACCTCCTCCTCCATCTCCTCGGCGTACTCGGCGACGACACCACCCTTGATGTAGCGCTCGAGAGTCTCGGGGTCGAGGGACTTGTCCTGGAGATCGTAGCCGGCGTAGCGCTTGTCGTTGTGGGGGATGTTGAGGCCACCATCGACAGCACCCTTGAGCGCGGCGAACACGCGGGATCCGGTGGAGGTGCGCACGAGGCCGACGTCGAGGAAGCACTTGAAAGGTTGGCGCTCGCCCTCCGGTTGGACGTTGAAATCCTCGCCGATGTTGTCGGTGTTACCCTCGTACGTCTCCGCGAGGTCGTACTTGGTAAGGAGGCGACGAGCGCAGAGAAGTCCGGTGGCGTAGGTGGCGGCATAGTTGGTGAGGCCAGCCTTCATGCCGAACTTCGGGAGCTCGTGCGAGTACGCCGAGCAGATGGTCACGTCTCCCTTGATGGTGGCGTAGATCACCTGGCAGATCACATCGCGGTTGGTGAAGCGGACGGAGAACCTGTACTTGGGGGAGTTGTACTTGTTCTTGTCCTGGAGGATCAGGCGCTGGCGGGCGTAGTAGTCCGTCTTGCCTGCGGGTTAGGGTCCCAGTGAGAAAAATAGCGCATCGTTAGCGGGAGAAAATCGAGCGAGGCGCGCCGGTGGAGACGGTCGTGGGGGTCGACGGTCGACGCGATGACGCGGCCGACGGTCGCGGAAGGACGCGAGGATCGGAGGACGCGTTTAACGCGAGCGAATCGCGCGTTGAGACCCTCGCGCCCGGCCGCTCGCCGGGTCGCTATCGCGCCAAACCCTCGATCCCGTCGGCTTCGGGGAGGAACTGGGAACGTGGACTCACCCACACGGCGACGCGCGAACTTCACCTGGAACCTCTTGAAGTAAGAGGTGGTCTTAAGGGTGGAGTTGGAGCGCGACTTAGTCTTACGCTTACCCATGGTGCCTTACTGCGTGACGTACAGCGCGGCTTAAAGAGGGCGGGCGAACGGCGAATCTCGCGGTTTTTAGGGTCTCCTTTTGACTCTCCTCTCGTTTTTTTTCGACAAATTCCTAATTATTGGGTAATTCCGAAATTAGAAAATGAGCACGGTCGTTGTATGACTGAGGTGACACCTGATCGATGTAATTTATGATTAACGCAATTTCGCATTCAAGAGAGCTACAGTACGACGACGACGACCGGAAGGCTGTCACAGTTTCTTCTTGACGAGCACCGTCAACGTCTGCGGCTCCGGCACCTGGTTTTCGTCTATCCACAGCGGCACCCGGTGCTCGCCGAACGTCTTGAGCGCCTCGTCATCCTTGGGCATCACGAACATGCGCACGTCGCACTCGAGCTTGCGCTGACGCAGAACCTGGCGGGTCAAACAGGGAATTCGATTCGGGTCAGCGCTGACGTCGACGAGGCGGTGATGAATCCCGTGATGGTGATGAACGACGGGTCATTCACGGAAGAGACGGAGGGAAAATGACGGGAGCCGACGCCGCGCGAAGCCGCTTGCATCGGTAGAGAATTAGGATAAATGTGTGTCCTCACGGTTTATAGGCATAATTCCCTCAATTCAGAAGGAGGCGCATGCTATTCAGGAGTGACATTCTTTTTCGTCATTTGCAAGCGGCGTGAAAGAGCGGCGTGAAAGAGCGGGCGCGAACGAACACGCGAGCGGGCGGCGATCGAGAGAGGGGTGAAAAAATAAAGCCGGTTTTCGCGCGCACCTCTTTCTGCAGCAGCTCCGCCGTGACTGGCAAGCGCGGCTGTTTCGTCTCCTTGTCCGCGATGCGCTTCACGACCAGCGGTGTTTTTACTAGGATACCGGTGGCGATCTTAATCTCCTGTTCGATCGATCGGTCGGGGTCATCGTCAGCGGCGCGCGGAGGCGTCGGCGGGTGGCGGTGCGGGTGAAAAAAAACAAAGCAGCCGCGTCGACCGGTACGCTCAGTTCCACAGCCAGGAATTGAAGCAATCACAACATGTCACATAGATTCAGCGAATGTAGGTAATTGCGAAATTGCTCGTCACCGCGTACCGGGCCGAGAGGAGAGGGACGGCGGAACCCGTGCCGCGGAAGGGGGGTAAAACGTCCATACGCTCAGACAGCCAAGGGAACACCGTTTTGTAAACATCGGTTGATGCCTTCAGAAACTCTAGTCCGTAGTAGTAGTCGCTCATCAACGCGTCGGATTTGGTCGGGTGGTCGGGTGCCGGATACGGGTACCCTAAACAAACGCGGGATCGGGTCCGAGCTCTTTCGACATCCATCGACGGCGGGACTCACCTTCGCCACGGCGTCGTCGCCGTCCGTTGCCATCGTCGCCTCGGTCCACGTCTCCCTCTTCGTCGCCGCCTCGGCGAGCCTGAACTCGCTGGGGTAGGTGGCGAACTTGTACGGGACGAGGTGGTTCCTCGCCCTGCCGGGTTTCACGTTCACGACGGCGCCCTCGCGACCTAAACCTTCGACGTCCTGCGCGGATGGATGAGTGGGGGAAGATCGGTTAGGTTAGGTTATTTCATCGGGGCCCCGCGTGCTTCTGCCATGCTGGCGACCGAGCTCGCGGGTTCGCGCGTCCGAATTCGGATTCGACGACGCGACACGATCGGGAAGGACGTGCGGGACGGGTGGGTGGATCGAAACGCACCTGGAGGAGCACGACCTCGACGCGGCGGCTCGACCTCTTGGCTCCGCGATCCTGGCGCCACAGCGCGCCCGGGCCGTCCCATCGGGAGCCTCCTCCCGACGCGAGGGACTCGATCTCGGCGCCGCGTGCGATGCACGCGGCGATCGCACCGCGCACGGTGGTGCGCCCGGAGGTGCTGCACGCCTCACGAGCCGCGCGCGCTGCGAGCCACGACATCGGACACGGTGGCCGTTGGTGTGTCGTGGTCGTGGGGCGTGAAGTTGATGTTGAGGTTGACGCGCAATCGTTGGAGACTACGAAATCGCGCCCGACACGCCTCTGTACAATTGCCCATATCACTACGCCCCATTTTTCCACGATGTCATTCTAATTGCCCATACAAGCATTAAAATACAACCTAAAATACGAAATCGGAAATCGGCGCCTCGGAGACCCTAATAAATACATCCCTCGACCACCCTCGGCGCCCTCTTTCGGCTGCGCCTCTCACACGCGGAGTAGGTAGCAAGACAGGAAACATGCCGACCCACGTGAGTACTCCGCATATCCCGCCCTCGGCGTCGCCGTCGACGCTGTGCGCGCCGTTTCTGGCGGGTCATCCGACGCGTCGAGCCCGCTGTTTTTTCACCCACGCGAGGCGGGATCGTTAACCCTCGCTCGCCGGTGAACCCGGCGCCGCGAGGGCGCGAGCCCCGAAGACGCGTCTCGCGCGCTTCTACGCATGCCCAGGGACATCACGCTGACCCCTCCACCCTCGTTTCCCCTCCGCAGACTCACAAGAACCGCAAGAAGCGCGGTCACGTGTCCGCGGGACACGGTCGCATCGGCAAGCACCGCAAGCACCCTTCCGGTCGCGGTAACGCCGGTGGCCAGCACCACCACAGGATCATGATGGACAAGTACCACCCTGGTTACTTCGGAAAGGTGCGTATCGCGAAGAGATGTTTCACCGACAGAGGCGCCGCGTCGGCGCGTCGCGGCGCGTCGCGCGCGCGGCCGTGGTTTCCGCGCGTCCTCGGTTTTTAGGGTTCAGGGCTGCCATGAGGCGAGGGAGGGATGGATGACGATTAGATCCTCCGCCCCTCGGCTCGCTCCCGGCGCGATGCCGTCGCGTCCGCGTGATGGCGACGCCGGACCCGAACCCGCCCGTTCGTGTCATCCCCGAGAGTCCCCCTGGCGAGAGACGAGGACCCGCGTGCTGACGCTCGATTTCCCTTTTTTTTCAGGTTGGCATGCGCCATTTCCACAAGCTGAAGAACCACTACCACTGCCCCATCATCAACCTCGACAAGCTCTGGACGCTCGTGGGTGAGGAGAAGCGAGTGGAGTGCGCCAAGGACAAGAGCAAGGCGCCCGTGATCGACCTCACCGACCACGGCATCTTCAAGCTCCTCGGCAAGGGTCAGCTCCCCGAGCAGCCCGTGGTGGTGAAGTGCCGCTACATTAGCAAGCTCGCGGAGAAGAAGCTCAAGGAGGTCGGCGGTGCCGCCATCCTCACCGCCTAAGCGGTTCGGGAGATTCTTACTCGTGGGTGTTGTGGCGACGTGGGTTTAGTTTTAATGCGATGAGCTGAACTTCAAACTCTAAAAAAACGACCAAATCTATCGCCCGCCGTCCCGCGGTCCCCCCTCACGACTGTGGTCCCCCCCTCACGCCTCGATGAGCTCCTCCTCGACGCCCCCGTTGCCACTGCTGTCGACCCTCCACTCGTACGCCTCCAGCGCATCCGTCGGGTCCATCTGCAGCAGCACCACGAACTCGTCAAAGTCGATGAGCCCGTCGCCGTCGGTGTCCGCCTCTTGGATGCAATCCGCCACAGCCTTGCGAGCCTCGGAGGTCAGCTTCCTTCCCTCCTCGTCGTCGTTCATGAACACCAGCGTGGCCACCTCCTCGGCGTCGATGGTCCCGTTGCCGTCCTTGTCCAGCATGTCGAACGCGCGCTTGACCCAGTTGGGGTACTCCGTGGACGACCGCTCCAGGGCTTCCCAGTCCACCAGCGCGGCGAGAAACTCGTTGACGTCGATGAAGCCGTCGTTGGTGGTGTCCAGCTGCTCGAGTAACTGCTTACACTCGTCCGTGGTGATGGTGTAGCCAACCTTGCGCAGGCCCGCCTCCAGCTCCTCCGGCTCCACGAGCTTGTCCCCTGACGTGTCCAGGAGGTCGAAGAGCTCGAGGAACTGGCCGGTGAGCTCGCGCTCCTCCGCGACGACGCCGTCAACCTCGGCGCCGTCGTCGCCACCCTCGTCCCCTTCGGGAGTGCTCTCCCGCAGCTGATCGCCGAGCAGCCGGAGCACCGACCGCTTCAGCAGCCCGTACGTGCTGAACCTCTGCAGCCTGGCCACCACCTGCCCGCCGATGGGCTGCTTGGCCTCCGCCGCCGTCTGCTGCAGCCACGGGTGGAGCAACGCGGCGCGGGCGGTGATCCGCTTCGCCGGGTCCCGCTCCATCATCTTTCCCACCAAATCCCGGCACTCACCGCTGAGCTGCGGCCACGGTTCCGTCTTGAAGTCGATCGGGTCCTCCAGAATCGCCCGGAACACTTCCTTGGCGTTCGGCCGCTGGTTCACCTTGTCCACGAAGGGCAGGCGGCCGGTCACGAGCTGGTACGCCACGACGCCGCACGACCACACGTCAGCCTCCTCGCCGTAGTTGCGGTTGATCACCTCGGGGGCCATGTAGGACGGTGTGCCGCACCGCCGCGCCAACCGCTCGCCGGGTTTGATCAAACCGGCCAGGCCAAAGTCCGTCGCCTTGAGCGGGCTCCCGGGTTCCGGCCGCTCGAAGAGAAAGTTATCGGGTTTGATGTCCCGGAAGATGATGCCGCGCGAGTGGCACTGCGCGGCGGTGCGCAGGACCGATCGCACGAGCTCCGCGGCGTCCGCCTCGCTGTAGCTCATACCGGCGCGGATCCGCCCGAGTAGTTCGCCGCCGGTGCACAGGTCCATGAGCAGGTGCACCGCGTCGTCATCCTCGAACGAGTCGTACAGGTACACGATGCTCAGCGAGCTGCCGATCTTCCGCATCACCTCGAGCTCGTTGCGGAGCTTGGAGTGGTAGTACTGCACGGACGTCCTGCTCGTCGGCGGTTGTCTCCACGGCGCCTTGCGGATCGTCTTGAGCGCGAAGAGTTTCCCGTCGGACTTGCGTTTCACCTTGCGGACGATGCCGTAGGACCCGGCTCCGATGGGTTCCTCGTCGTCGAGCGATTTGACCTCGTAGAGCTTGTACAGATCGCGCCTGAGGCCAAAGTCGGGGCGGAGTTCGTCTTGTGTGAGCTCGTCGAACGCCGGGGACTTGCGACCGCCCGGTGGGGGTTGCGTTTTGGACGCGGGTCGGCGCTGGGACGAGGACTTGGGCGGCGCCTTGCGCGTGGGGCGCGTCGCGACGCGTTCCGCGTCGGCGAAGGCGTCGTTCACGCGATCGCCGTTCTTGCCCCCTTTGCCCTTGGATCCCTTCTTGTCCTTGTCGCCGCCGAGGTTGTCCTTCATCCACTCGCCGAGCCACGCGCGCGTACGAACGTCGCGGCCGGACTCGCGTTTTGAGTCCCGCCGAAGCCGCGCGGCGCGAGCAGCATCATGGCCCCGGGGTTTCGGGGTTGGCGACGCCGACGCGCCGGGACCTCCTCGATGCGCGTGCGCGCCGGAGCGGCCCGCGCGAGCCGACGCGATCGCGGATGACATCGCCGACATCGCGTGCGGAGCGCTCATCCCTGCGATGCGCGGTCCTTACGCGTCCGTCGAGTCGCGCTGGCCCGCCCGCCGAGCGTGAAAAAAGCTGCGATGCGAAGGCACCTCGGAGCCGCTCGTCGTAGAATCGCCGAGGGCCTCTTGTTCCCGAGACGCGCGGTGAGAGCGCCCGGGGGTTCAGTCCGCGTTCGAGCCGAGCTGTACAAGCGCGAGTCCTGAAGCGTTAGCGGTATCGACTTCGAGTGTCGCGCGGCGTGCAGTGTCCTCGCACGCGCGTTCACGCACCTCCTCCGCTGTGAGAGGATAGGATAGACGTGTCGCTCTGAGACGGGAGATGGAGACGATTTCTTGACTCGTATGACTTTTTATGTATAACACCCGCGCGTGTAGGCGGAGACGAAATTCGATGTTTTTAGCAACCGATCTATGGGAAAGGAAATCACGACAGTCACTCCTCGTCGCCGTCCTCCTCAGCCTGCTTGGCGATGTTCCTGAACCACCCGCCCATCCCCCCGACAGCCCTACGCAGCCTCGCAGCCTCACGCGACTCATCCGAACCCGCCTCGCCCGACGGACGCCGTGGAGATCGGTACGAATCCCTACCGTCGCCGTACCCCCACGGCTCGTCGTCGCCCTCGCCTTCGTCTTCACCGCCGTCGGAAGATGAACCGGCGCCGTCCTCGCCCACGAGCTCGCCGGACTTACCGCGCCACCACCCGAGCAAATCCTCGAGCGGCGAGCTCGACGCGGAGACGCCGCTCGAGGCGCCTGTGAAGTCGACCCACGCGCCGCGGAGACTAGATAAATAACTTGAGGACGCGGCTGACTCCAAGTCGCCGCCAGCCTTCTCGTCCACCTTCGCGTCCACCTCCGTCGCCTTCGCCTTTGGCCTCGCCTTAGTCGCCTTCTCCGCCGCCTTCGCCGCCTTGGCGCGTGCCTTCTCCGCCGCGGCGGCGGCTTTCGCTTCCGCCCTGGCCTTCGCCGCGGCCTCGCGGTCCGCAGCCTTGGACGCCGCCGCCTTAGCCTTCGCCCGTTCCCGCTCGGCGCGAGCGTCTGCCTTCGCCTTGGCCCTCGCCTC
>ENA-UOXV01004553-UOXV01004553.1-marine-metagenome-genome-assembly--contig:-NODE-4553-length-15813-cov-7.734611_pt1 | contig 15813 bp, 12 predicted proteins | sample MGYA00238165_ERZ766961 | MGnify/ENA primary metagenome ERZ766961 (study PRJEB28924, sample SAMN03173240) | marine metagenome | biome: Marine; feature: Water; material: Subsurface seawater | place: North... | reverse complement strand
AACCGGTGAAGGGCGTTTAACGCTCCTTTGGGTTCGACTCCTACCTCTTCCGCCAATTATGAAGGTTAGTGTATTGATAAATAATAATATTTATATGATATGCACCCGTATACCCATGTTTATACCCATATAATGAACAGGCTTTGTTGCTGTAAGCCCCTTTAAGGAGCTTGGAGTAATTTTCTCTAGCTGGAACTCTAACACTGCTTGATTATATGGAGGTGCAAGCATGGAACTAGAGACCCCATGGGAGTTTGTGTCGGATATGCTTTTCTCTTAATGTGATTGTGCCGCAGGCCATTGCTCAGCCCATTCCTCTGGCGTCATAATTTCATCGGTAACAGTCCACATGTTGTGCCTCCTCATTTGCTTCATCACAAACGAGAGAATCACAACCGACTGAAATCACTCAACTACTTTCGGATCAGGCTCTGAGACGAGTTCGCATTCGTCTGACAGCACCATATCTTGCGTTAATTTGATATGGAAAGCGATGCGTCAGTCGAGATCGTGCCTTCTTGTTTTGCTATCAGATAAACACCACAAAACATGTGGCCGTAGTTTTGCTGCAGAAGTTTGGGAACATTCATATCTCGTTCGCAAGTATCTGGGTTCACTACGGTCGCGCCGCATCGAATAGTTTCATCTACGACTTCAAAAATAGCATCATTTATCGTCACTGTTAGACCAACCCAGTTGCGTTCCTCCCATGGAGATCCGCCATCAATAACGATATTTCCCCGGAAACGGGCAATATCAACATCCTCACCAACAGTTTCAGACAGTTGCCGCACGCTTGCCAGATTAATGAGCGACACGACCGGTTCCTCGATATTCCCAAACTGGAAATCCTGGGCTTGAACAAATTGCGGTCTGATTGAAGAGTCCGCTTTGCCTAACAAACCTTCAAAATAACGATTTATTTCGACTTGGCCATCAGGATCATCCACGAAAGTCCGCGCTTCTTCCACGCCATCTCGTAGGATCGTCAAGAGCCTCGATGTCTCGTCGAAGTGCGGCGTGAGTTCTGCAAGTCGCTCATCTGAACCGTGCATGAGCATATGAAATTCTGTTTTTAACGCCCATTTTGGAGAGTCATAAGTGATACCTGATTCACCGTGTGCAAGCGCGAAGCGCCGGTCCAGCGGAAATGGAGCGTTAGGTGTAATCGCTACTTCTTTGAGGGATTCGCCTCTAAGGCCTTTTACAGGGAACCGCCACAACTCTGAAATATTCATTTTAAATATCCCTTTATTTCAGGAACTCAATCCGAATACCTGTTTATCAATTGTCCTGATTTGCGCAGCAATCACACTCACCCAGACACAAACACCGCATCCGTGGGTATGGGTATGAGCGCGGATGATCAAGCCACTACATAGGGTTTCATCGGCTATAGATGCTCAAAGGCTTTGAAAGACCACCACGCTGGCTGGTTCAAATGTCTATACGGACAAATATCCTGCCAATGTTTTGGCATCCACATCCTCGCGGTTGTCTTCATGTACAATCCGACCATTCTCGATCACCATGATTCTATCTGCCGCGTCCATCACAAAGCTCAGAACTTGTTCTGAAAATAAGATGCTTAGTCCACGCTCATCTCTAATGCGTCGAAGTACCTGGGCAATTTCTTTGATAATTGATGGTTGAATTCCTTCTGTTGGCTCATCAAGAAGGAGGATCTTAGGTTCTGAAACAAGAGCACGCGCAATGGCCAGTTGTTGCTGCTGACCACCAGACAAATTACCGCCTCTACGGTCTTTCATTTCCAACAGAACTGGAAAAATATCATAGATTTCATCGGGGATTTTCTTTTTATCCGTGCCTGCTAATCCCGTTTCAATATTCTCCTCAACCGTCATTGTCGCAAAGATCATCCGCCCTTGAGGGACATAAGCGACACCTTCTCGTACACGTTCATGTGTGACCAGGCTGGATATATCCTTATCACCGATGGTTAGGGTCCCTTCGGTGGGGGGAATAATACCCATGATCGATTTCATTAAGGTGGTTTTCCCCATACCGTTACGTCCTGTTACCGCAACGATTTCACCCGGTTTCACATCAATATTTATCCCGTGAAGGATTTCACTTTGTCCGTACGATACATGGTAGTTGTTGATCTTTAACATGACGTCGCGTTCCTTCTTAGCTATGACCCAAATAGACTTCGATAACCTTGGGATCTTTTTGCACCGCATCCATATTCCCCTCGGAGAGAACTTTGCCTTGATGCATAACGGTTACCCAATGCGCGATGTCTTTCACGAAATCCATGTCGTGTTCGATCACAATTACAGACCGCCCTTGGGCGATGTTACGTAGCAGATCACCTGTTTTCACCCGTTCGCTTTTACTCATACCAGCGACAGGTTCATCCAGCATCAGGAGAGCGGGGTCCTGAATCAACAACATGCCGACTTCTAGCCATTGTTTTTGTCCGTGGCTGAGTGAGCCTGCTTCAGAGTGAAGCACTTCATCCAGATATGCTATTTCAGCGACTTCATGAACACGATCTTGCACGATTTTGTCCCGTTTAAAGAAGAGAGAGCCAAATACATTCCGACCGCGAGGAAACGAAATTTCAAGATTTTCGAAAACAGTCAGATCTTCGAAAACTGATGGCGTCTGAAACTTCCGCCCGACACCAGCATGAACAATCTCATGCTCTTTCATATTCATCAGTTCTTGACCACGAAACTTGATGGACCCTGATGTTGCCGCAGTCCGACCGCTAATTAGATCGAGAACAGTTGTCTTGCCTGCACCATTAGGGCCAATAATAACACGGAGCTCGTTCGCTTTTATTTTGAATGATAAATCATCCACAACCTTAAACCCGTCGAAAGAGACGGTCAGATTTTCGACAGAAAGAATGCTGTCTTGTTGTTGATTTTCCATTGTCATTGTCCTTTCCCCTATTCAGCTGGTTCAGTCGCAGAAGGCGGTTTGCCGCTGCGATTGAACTTTGCCAAATGAGGTTCGATATAGACATTGTAGAGGCCCGCTAAACCATTTGGGAACGCCATCACAACACCAATAAACATGGCCCCCATAGCGAAAAGCCAAAGCTCTGGGTAGGCTTCAGAAAATACCGTTTTCGCCAGGTTCACGAGCAGGGCGCCATATACGGCCCCATAGATTGAGAACCGTCCGCCGACGGCGCAGAAAATAACCATCTCAATCGATGGGACGATTCCAACGAATGTGGGATGAATAAATCCAACATTAAGAGTAAACATCGCACCACCGATACCAGCGAGTAACGCACCAAAACAAAATGCGAAGATCTTGAAGTTTGCGACGTCATATCCCGAAAAGCGGGCACGGTCTTCATGAACCCGCATCGCCACCAGAACCCTTCCGAGTTTACTTTTGAGAATAAGCTGCGATGCGAGCAATGCCAGTAGCAACAAAACAACTGTCACAAAATAAAATACAGTCTTGGCATCATCCGTACGAATGTCCCAACCATGAAGTGTCCGCAAATCAGTGATGCCGTTAAAGCCACCGATGTATCCGGCATTACCAATAATCAAGATACTGAGAGCTGCCGCCATAGCTTGGGTCATGATGGCAAAATACACCCCACCAACACGCCGTTTGAACATAGCTAGACCGACAAAGTAAGCCAGTATCGTCGGGACCATGAGAATCATGAGGATGGTGAGGGGAAAACTGTTAAATGGTAGCCAGAAGAATGGCAATTCAGTCATCGAGGCCCAATCCATGAAGTCAGGAATCCCTGGCGTGGATTGAACGATGCATTCTCCTACTTCTTGCTGGGCACGCGTACAGCCGATATCGGCTTTAGCTGCTTCGAGCTTGAGGAACATTGCCATGCAATATCCACCAAGGCCAAAAAATACCCCCTGACCGAGACTGAGAATACCACCGGCACCCCAGCACATCACAAGTCCGATGGCCACAAATGCAAATGTAAGATATTTGCTGACAAGATTAAGACGGAAAACATCCAGTCCTATAGGCAAGATTACAAGAAGCAACACAGCAATCACAATAAAGCTGAGCAGGTCTTTCTTAGGAAATAATCTATCCATCATGTGTGTTCCTTAACGACTGCGAATCTTGAGACTGAACAGTCCTTGTGGACGGATCATCAATATTCCAATCACGACGAGCAGCGTGATAACTTTAGCTATTGAACCGGTCATGAAGAATTCCAGAGTCGACTGCGCCTGAGAAATCAAGAATGCAGATGCGATTGTGCCCCAGAGACTAGCTGCGCCTCCAAAGACCACGACCATGAATGTATCAACAATATAGTGCTGCCCTGCATCCGGAGCTGTAGAACTGATCATCGTAAAGGCGCTGCCAGCAATACCGGCAATGCCGCAACCAACTGCAAATGTCATTCGATCAACGCGTGATGTATTAATTCCAACGGCAGCAGCCATTTCGCGGTTCTGAACAACCGCGCGGACATGTTTGCCCCACATCGACTTGAGCATCATAAACATGACACCGGCTGTCAGGCAGATTGTGATCCCCATGACAACTATTCCATATGTCTGAACGTCAATCAGGTCAGTGACAGAAACAGCACCCATCATCCACTCGGGTTTCACGACGCCGACTTCACGGGTCCCAAAAATGACGCGAATTGTTTGTTGCAAGATCAGGCTTAAGCCCCACGTTGCGAGCAGTGTATCAAGCGGTCGACGGTAAAGGTGACGGATCATGGACCATTCCACGAACGCCCCAAGCGCCGCTGTCACTAAGAAGGCGACCCCCATCGCCACGAAAAAATATATTCCGAACAAGCTAGGTAAGTATTCAGCAAAAAACGTCGATAAAACGTAGGTAACGTACATACCAATCATCATGAACTCGCCATGAGCCATGTTAATGACGCCCAGCTGTCCAAAGATTATGGCCAATCCAAGCGCCATTAAGGTAAAGACTGAAAAGAGGATGAGCCCCGCGAACCCTTGCATCGCAAAGATGGAACCTAGCTCGCCAAAAGTATATCCGAACATGATGAATGGCCTTTCGAGATACGGCCTGGCCTGGGACGACCAGAATTTTTTGATTTAAATAGTGCTTGATAAGCGTCGGCCTGGAGCACTATTTGTGCGCTCCAGACCAGTCGCCATTTAGCTTATTGGTATCCTTTCGGGAAAGGATCCGGTTCCTTCAGTTCAGATTCATATACGACATCAAACTGACCATCTGCACGAGCGCGACCGACGCGCAATTTGCTGTATAGATGATTGTTTGTTTCATGAATGCGAACGTATCCCTCTGGAGCATTTGTCATCTCAATGCCAGATCCATTGACCGCTTTTATCTTGTCGATATCAAAACTGCCCGCCTTCTCAACGGCAGCTTTCCATAACCAAGGACCAAGATAAGCATTGTTGGTAACGTCGCCGATAACGATATCGTCGCCCCACATTTCCTTAAACGCCTTAATGAACGCTTTGTTGTTAGGGTTTTCGAGGCTCTGGAAATACTTAGCGAACATGTAAGTGCCTACAATGTTCTCGCCGCCAATGCCGCGGACTTCATCTTCAGTCGCAGAAATAGTGATGACTGTTTGCTTGGTAAGGTCCACCCCGGCTCCAGTGATCTGCTTGTAGAAAGCGACATTCGAACCGCCGACCACGATGGAGAAGATGACGTCGGGTTTTTTCAGCTTCATCTTATTGATCACGGAATTGAATTGAGTATGACCAAGTGGGTAATACTGCTCGCCAATAACCTTTAGGCCATAAACGTTTTCAATATGCTTACGCGCAATTTTGAATGATGTACGAGGCCAGATATAATCTGAGCCAACAAAGTAGAAGGTCTTTGGTTTTTTCTCTTTAACAATCCAGTCGATGCCCGCAAGAATTTGCTGGGTAGCTTCTTGGCCTGTGTAAATAATGTTCCGTGAAGCTTCCAAACCCTCATACATGGTCGGATAATAAAGCATGTTGTTGTACTGCTCGAAAACGGGGAGAACTGCTTTACGCGAAGCAGATGTCCAACATCCCATGACCGCAGCAACCTTATCGTTCACGATCAATTTTTTCGCTTTTTCAGCAAAATTCGGCCAATCTGTGGCGCCATCTTCCTGAATCCATTTAACCTGACGACCGAGTACACCGCCTGATTCGTTGATTTGCTTGATCGCCAGTTTCTCGGCTTGCACTGACCCCGTCTCGCTGAGTGCCATGGATCCTGTGATTGAGTGTAGGATACCAATTGTCACGCTGTCGTCGGTAACGGCCAGACCAGTCGTGTTAACTACACTGGTCGGATATTTTTCATTCGCTAGTGCGCCGGTCGATATGAGAGCTATGACTGGTAAAGCGGCCATTCCAAACATGAACCCACGCCGCATGGCGGACATAGGATCTCGACTTTTGGGTTTTTTGGTATTTCTAAACATATTGTTATATCCCTGTTTGATTGAGACTTTATTGCTCAGTATCTGACGTGTGGGGGGACCCGTAATTAAATTCTGCGCAACGCGTTGTCCGCGTTTACTGATTGTCATTCCCGCGACATGACAGACCTACAGCTATAGCTCGGTGGTATTTGCCGAGGTATACGTCAATTGACTATTGGCGACGTTACATGGCTGCCGTACGTCATTTGACGTACGGAAGATGTCCCTGGGACGATGCTAATGTATGGGGTATAGTGTTGGGTGATCTGCCGCCCGAGAGGGATTTTCTAAACAGATAACTAGCAGACCATTTAAAGAAGAATTCCAATACTCGTTAATATAAATATTTATCGATTACATACAGAAAAATCAGCCCGCTATTTAAGACGGGTGAAATACAAAAGTCATAGACGGTTCCATCACAGAGGATTTTATTATCCTGACACGGGGCGCGAACCTATTTATGAAGCAACAAAAACTTGTACGTGTTCGCCGACATTACAATCAATGGGTTTCAAACCAAACGATTGAGGATTATTCACTCCGGTTTACAGCGCAGAAAATCCGGAAGTGGTCTCCGTATTTAGTTGCTAATACGGCACTCGGCTCTATTTCATTTCTGGCGTTGGAATCAATCGGCGGTTCGATCACGCTAGAATATGGTTACGTCAATGCCATATCCGCGATCATTGCGGTTTGCGTTTTGATTTTCGTCACTAGCTTACCCATCAGTTACTATGCAGCGAAGCATGGTGTGGATATCGATCTGCTATCACGGGGGGCTGGATTTGGTTATATCGGCTCTACGATTACCTCCCTTATTTATGCGTCATTCACATTCATTTTTTTTGCAATCGAAGCCGCAATTATGGCCACGGCTCTCGAATTATTTTTAGGCGTGCCTCTATTTGCGGGATACCTGTTTAGCTCAATCATCATTATTCCGATGGTTGTGTACGGGTTTACGTTTATCAGCAAACTACAACTATGGACTCAGCCAATTTGGTTGCTCCTTCATATTTTGCCGTTTGCATTTATCGCTGCACAGCACCCGGAGTTCTTTTCTGAATGGACGGAATTTACAGGACGCTCTGAAGGCGCCAATGGTGAATTCAACATTATCCTATTTGGCGCGTGCTCTGCTGTGATATTTTCGCTGGCTGCGCAGATTGGTGAGCAAGTAGATTTCTTGCGATTTCTACCACCAAAAACCAAAAGTAACAGCGTACATTGGTGGTTGTCCTTAATATCAGCCGGACCGGGATGGATTATCGTTGGTGGGTTAAAAATTGCTGTCGGCTCTTTCTTAGTGTTTTTAGCCCTGAAGTCGGCCGTGCCCGTTGAGGACGCCGTAGACCCGTCACACATGTATCAGGTGGCGTTTCAGTATGTATTCTCATCACCTGTCATTATAATTGCCGTAACGGCGATTTTTATCATCATATCGCAGGTCAAAATTAATGTTACCAATGCCTATGCAGGCTCAATTGCGTGGTCGAATTTCTTCTCCCGCCTGACACACAGTCATCCAGGGCGCGTCGCCTGGCTTGTCTTCAATGTTACGATCGCGTTCCTCCTCATCACCTTGGGCGTCTATCAGGCGTTAGAGGAAATTCTCGCATTGTACTCTATCATCGCGGTGGCTTGGGTGGGGGCTTTGTCATCTGACCTTTTAATCAATAAGTCACTGGGTATAAGTCCGCGCCATATCGAATTTCGACGGGCCTATCTGTATGACATAAATCCGGTTGGTGTTGGTGCTATTGCCATAGCAATAGTCGCGGCAATGATTTCGTACAGCGGTCTGCTGGGCGAGGTTATGAAAGCCCTGTCAGCATATCTCGCCCTCGGCACTGCGTTTTTCTCAGCGCCAATCATCGCCATTGCCACCCGTGGGAAATACTATTTGGCGCGCGAGCCAGATTGTGATTTTGGCGATGCTACAGAAAGCCAATGCTGTATTTGCGCGAAAACCTACGAGATTGAAGATATGGCGGGATGCCCAGTATATGATGGGCATATTTGTTCATTGTGTTGCTCGTTAGATGCCAGTTGCAATGATTCTTGCAAGACGGACGCGCGATATACCGATCAAATTTTAACGTTGCTCAGCACGTTTCTGCCGAAATATGTTGTGACCCGCCTGAACTCCAGCATTGGTCATTATATCGGAATGCAGTTTCTTTTCTGTGTTGTTATTGGTGGAGTTCTTGGTCTCGTATATTTGCAGACAACCATCGAAGATTGGCTGCAACACGAAGGTATTCAGGGAACACTATGGCAGATTTTTTTCATTCTCGTGATTATTAGTGGTGTTGCGACGTGGCTATTTGTACTTGCCCGCGAAAGCGCCAAGTTTGCGCAAGATGAAAGCTCCCGTCAGACTGCTTTGTTGTCAGAAGAAATCGATGCGCACAAGATTACCGATGTAAAACTACAAAAAGCAAAAGAGGCCGCCGAGTCTTCGAATTTGGCAAAGAGCCGATATATGGTCGGCCTGAATCATGAATTTAGGACACCACTCAATACAATACTTGGCTATTCGCAATTGCTTGAACGCGATGCATCAATTCCTGCGCATCGGGTCGATGCAGTCCATGTCATTCGGCGTAGTTCGGAGCATTTAGCTGGATTGGTTGATGGTTTGTTGGACATTTCCAAAATCGAATCAGAACACTTTTCACTTGTTGAGGAGGATTTCCGTCTAGAAACATTTTTGCTGGAAATAGTGGAGATGTTTCGACTTGAAGAAAAGGCAAACGACGTCAATTTTGAATTTGTAACAACCGCCGATTTGCCAAAAATCATTAGGTCTGACGAGAAACGCCTGCGCCAAATTTTAATTAACCTGTTGTCCAATGCCTTTAAGTTTACGCCGACTGGCCAAGTAACCTTAACTGTGGAGCATATTGAAAATTCAATCGGATTGTCTGTGCGCGATACAGGGATCGGCATTCAGGCAGACGATTTAAGAAGAATTTTTGAACCATTCGAGCGGGCCAATTCTTCTATCCATTCCGAATCTGATGGGATTGGCTTGGGGTTGGCGATCACCAAACTCCTTACTGAGCGGATGGGAGGAAAAATTTCCGTCAAAAGTGAAATAGGTCAAGGTAGTGAGTTCACTGTCCTTTTGCCGTTTGTTGAAATCAAAGCATCAAACGAAGATCATAATAGTGATCGGCCGATTGTTGGATACCGCGGAAGACGTCTTGTAGTTTTAGTCACTGATGATGAACCAACCCACTGCAATCTTATTAAAGATATCCTCGAACCCATCGGGTTTATTGTGTTGGTCGCGGCGAATGCAAACAAATGCCTCCAGTTAGCGCAAGATCATAATCCTGACATCTGTCTACTCGATATATCAATGCCGGGCATGAATGGGTTGGATTTAGCGGTAGTTTTGCGCAAAGTCATTACGGCTGCTTCACGAATTATCATGATTTCTGCTAATGCAGTCGAAGGCATTGATGGCGAAATTAATCAATCAAGCTTCGATGATTATTTAATGAAACCGATCGACTATGATCGCTTCTTGGAAAAGATTCAAAATAATTTAAAAATCGAATGGGTCTATGAGGGGCTGATCGGGTTTTCAGAACAGCCGGGCGAGATGCTAGAAGAAATTTGCAAACGCCCATCTGCTCGCAATATCGAAGAACTTTTGAAACTTGGTAAGATAGGGCACGTACGCGCTATTCAATCAAAGATTGATGACGTTGAAAAAGAGTTTCCAGAATGCAGTCATTTCTTGGCAATCCTACGTGGACACCTAAATGACTTCCAGTTGACGCGTTTTATGACTGCATTGGAACATGATCATGAATAACCAATGCGATAAGGCATGCATTTTAGTCGTCGATGACTCACCTGATTCTTTAAAGTTTTTAACCGAGGTTATTGAAGATATTGGAGCCACGGCCCTCGTGGCGTTGTCTGGGGAAAAGTCTCTTGATGTGATTAATCAGGTTACACCTGACGTCATCTTGATGGACGCGGTCATGCCTTCAATGGATGGTTTTGAAACTTGCCGTCGGATAAAGAGTAACAGTGCGATGCTTCATGTGCCGGTAATTTTTATGACCGGATTAAGCGATACAGAACATATCGTGGCCGGCTTTCAGGCTGGAGGTGTTGATTATCTTGTTAAGCCTATAGACCCAGACGAGCTTGTTGCTCGGATGCAGGTTCATCTTGCGAATGCCCGATTGGCACAAAGCGCCTATGTGGCTATGGATGAGGCTAGACGCTTTTTAATGGCGGTTAGTAGTGATGGCACAATATTGTGGAAAACGCCGCAAGCGGGAAAATTAATTGAGCCCTTTATGGATGACCCAAGCTTAGAACTTCAATTGCCCGAATATGTAAAACAATGGCTAAATCATCAATTCAAGACGACGGCAACGTCGCCGTCACAACTGGTTCTATCCGATACATACGAATGCCAGGTACTGATATCTTATATCGGTCAAAGTGGCGCAGACGAATATTTGCTGCGCGTTGTTGAGAACGATTTCGTGAGTATCCGAGCCAGATTATCAACGGTGTTTGGGCTAACGTTACGAGAGGCGGATGTGCTGACATGGATTGCCAACGGCAAAGCCAATCGCGACATTGGTGCGATTTTAGATTTAAGCCCAAGAACGATCAATAAGCATCTTGAACGTATTCACAAGAAGCTAGGCGTTGAAAACCGTACGGCAGCAGCTGCCATGGCACTAAATGCTTTGTAAAAAAGTAAGACCATGTTCGACTGAATTCGAGCTTTCACTCGAATTTTGATCATTAGAAAGACACTTCATCTTTACGCGTTGTTATGCGTGCTTCCCATTAGAACTAATCCATCAAATACAGCATCATAAGCCCTAAGCTAGATCTAAATTCTGAGTTACGTTTCCTCTTATCCGGATGTAATTGGCGTCCTACGTTATATGACGTATATGACGTTTTTGGTGTGCAATTTATGCTCTTCGAGCAATACCCAAGTCGAGAATTATGAACGGAATGTGGTGAACGATCGACAACCCTGAATGCTCTGTCTCTTGGCCCAATTGAGGACACATTCGATTAGGCATTTTGATTCTGCAAGGGTCCGCCCATTCATCAACCGAGGAGGAAAAGCATGCCTAGAACAGTATTCCATGCAGAAATGGACAAGCTCCCTGAAGAACAGATCGTTAAAACGCATAATCGATGGCATCCGGACTTGCCCTTCGTTGAAACGTTCAAGCCAGGCGAATCATTCAGGGTTGAATGTTACGATTGGACTGGCGGACAAATTCAAAATGATGATTGTGCAGATGACATCAGAGATGTCGACCTTTCCAAAGTTCACTACCTGAGCGGACCGTTTGGTATCGAAGGCGCTAAACCAGGAGACTTATTGGTTGTTAACATCAACGATATTGGCAGCAAGGAAGATTCCGAGTGGGGCTTTACAGGTATTTTTGCCCATGAAAATGGCGGCGGTTTTCTTGACGAGCATTTCCCCGTAGCGCGCAAGGCATGTTGGGACTTCGAAGGTATCTATGCGAGTTCCCGTCATATTCCCGGCGTCCGCTTCCCCGGTACAATTCATCCAGGATTGATCGGCACTCTGCCATCTGCCGACCTTCTGAAAACCTGGAACGATCGGGAAAAGAAACTCTTCGACACGAACCCCTCCCGCACACCACCACTATGCACATTGCCAGATGGCATGGCGGGCACGACAACAGCCCTAATGGGCGGCTTGACTGGCGCAGACGCCAAGATTGCTGGCGCAGAAGCTGCACGGACCGTGCCGGGTCGCGAACACGGTGGAAACTGCGATATCAAAAACCTATCTCGTGGTTCCAAAGTATTCTTCCCGGTTTATGTGGACGGCGCAGGCCTTTCCATGGGTGATATTCACTGGTCACAGGGTGATGGCGAAATTACGTTCTGTGGTGCCATTGAAATGGCGGGCTGGATCGATATCAGTGTTGATATCATTAAGGGCGGCATGGAGATGTACGGCGTTACAAATCCGATCTTCCAAACCAGCCCCATTGATGCCAATTATTCCGAATATTTGGTTTTCGAAGGTATTTCGGTTGATGAGCATAATGGCGAGCAACACTATCTCGACGCAACTATCGCTTACCGCAGAGCATGCTTGAACGCAGTAGAATATCTCAAGAAGTTCGGGTACTCAGGTGAGCAAGCTTACATGATCCTTGGCACGGCGCCGGTAGAAGGACGTGTTGCGGGGATTGTTGATATTCCGAATGCTTGCTGCACGGTTTCCATTCCAACGGCCATATTCGATTTTGATATCAATCCGAATGCGTCTGGTCCAACCCAGTCGATCCCTTCCGGTGTCGACGTGGCGGAATGCACCTAAACTAACTTCTCGCGAGGGGCGGTGGTTGATGTAATCAGCCACATGGTCTCTCGCGGGAACTTTAAATGCGGAGAAATAAAATGCCGTTATATAATTATGTGTGTGAAAACTGCGGACCATTCAAAGAATGGGAAAGCATGGCTAAGTGCACAGAACCTAGTATCTGCACTGAGTGCGGAGCTAAATCTCAACGGGCAGTTTCAGCGCCAGGATTATCTCTTATATCGGCCAATACACGTATGGCTCACTTCAGAAACGAGAAAAGCGCTGATAAGCCAGAAGTTGTCAATAAGCCAAAGCATGTTGTTGCCGAGCAATCGCACGGCAAATCAAAAGATTGCGGGCATACCCATCATCATGGGCACAGCCACGGTCACGGTGCATCTCGTCCATGGATGATTGGTCACTAATCCCGATATCTGGAAATTCTCAATAGACATTTGTGCGCACGAATCAAGGTGCCCACTTAATCAATCCCACACTATATAAAACCGCTTGGTGCGAATTGCCCAAGCGGTTTTTTAAAGTCCGCCTCTGGCCTCAGAAGGGCAAATACCGAAGGCGTCACGGAAACATTTGGTAAAGTGAGATGGCGAGGCAAAACCACACATATAGGTGACTTGCGTAACGGAAAAATTCGATGCTTCCAAAAGGACACGCCCCTGATTAAGCCTCAACTGACGATAATAATCAGATGGAGACGATTTTAAGTGCTTGGAAAATAGTCTCTCCATATGTCGCAGTGATATGTGCGCGCCACGGGCAATTTCGAGAAGTGGACGTGGCATCTCGATAGTGTTTTCCATGAGCTCCACACTCTTTGCTAAAGAAGGCGGAAGTGCATTTCGAAAATTTTGGGCCCTGTTCAAAACTTCGCTACTATTTCGAAGCCGTTCTAATTGGAAAAAATCGGCTATCTTTAACGCGACTTCTCGCCCTCTGTCTTCTGATACTAAATGTGCAAACAGATGAATAACATTGACGCCGCCGGAACAACTTAAAATGCGCCGATCATTCACATAAGGTCGGTTCGCCATATTTATGAGCGGAAATTGTTCTATGAAAACGGGCATGTACTTCGATGGCATTGTCACCGTTTGATCTCTAATAATACCAGCCCCACCGATATGAAACAGTCCTTTACCAAGAGCACAAATTTTTGCACCAAGGCGATAATAATGACGAATCTGCTGACTGATTTCCGAACGCGTACTTACCGTTTCACTAGTGATAGTTGGAACAACAAGAACGTCACAGTATTTATTTGACGGGCGCAAAGGCTGCTCATCATTAGAGGTGGAAATAAAATGCACCTTATAACGAACCGCTCCAATGATTTCATTGGCGCAGCGCATCGTTTGGATCAAAAGAAACACGTCGACGTCCGCACCATCATACTCGCCTAGAATACCTATTGAGACGGTATCGATGTCAGTATTTGATAAAGGATCAACGCACGACAGTTTGTCTGTGGTGTCCGATACACAATGGTTGTTTTGACCCTTGATCGTATACATTTATTCCCTGCTAAAAGTTTCTACGAGCGTAGAAATACAATCTTTCATTGCTGAATAATTATCTCACCGAGCGGTTGCCGCTCGACGACTATTGATCTATTTTTATTATGTAATAGCAATCAACAACCCCCGTAAATCCATAAAAATATCATCTTAGGATCAGAAAAACTGATGTCACGTTTACGAGACAGAATGCCTCCAGCAAATAGTTTAATTGTCTTTGAGGCCGTCGCTCGGCACCTAAGCTTTACTAAGGCAGCAACAGAACTTCAGGTCTCTCAAGCGGCGGTCAGCCGGCAGATACAACTCATGGAAAGTTATCTTGGTGTTCGCCTATTTGAGCGCCATTACCGAGCTATCGAATTGACGCGCCAAGGAACGTTGATGATGAATGCCGTGTCCATGAGTCTTGGCCACATCGCCCATGTTTCAGATGACATTCGACAGCAAACTTCTAGCGATGCTGATATCGTAATTTCGTCCAGCGTCAGTTTTGCCTCGTATTGGTTGATGTCTCGGATTGCCAAATTTCGCGCTGAGTTCCCAAACGTGAATGTCCATTTGGTTGCGTATGCCAAGTTGCGTGACCTTTCTGCTACAGGTTTGAACTTCGCGGTCCGGTTTGGCAAAGGAACGTGGGAAGGAGTTAGCGCGGATCTTATGTTTGGAAATGAAATATTTCCTGTTTGCTCTCCGCGTTATCTTGAAAAATACGGCCCTATTACTGGTCCCAAAGATTTGCACGACGCGACTCTCTTAACGCTCTCGCGGTTTGATCCCAACTGGACGACTTGGGAGGATTGGTTCAAAGTTTATGGATCAGAACCGAACGAAAGTGCGAACCGACTGCCATTCGATAGTTATCTTCTCCTCATAAATGCGGCGATCCGAGGAGACGGCGTTGCTCTTTGTGGCGAGAGAATTGCTGAAGATCTTATAGGTAATGGCGAACTCGTCCGGCCATTTGATGCATCATTGAACTCAGACTACTCGTTTTATTTACTACGACCGGCTGACGTTCAACTTCGACCAATGCAGGCACACTTCAGAGATTGGCTTTTGGCAGAAGCTAGAAGTACGACCGCAAATAGCGATGGCAAAATAGTCGGAGCGGACTCCGAGGACTTGTCAGAGGAAATTTTGTAATTTGTGTGCTGATCTATAAAATTAGCCAATGGAAAACCCATTTAGATATTTCAAGACATCGCCAGAAGTCATTCGACTGACCGTGATGATGTATGTCCGATTCTGGCTGAGGCTGTTGAAAAACTCTGAAACTGGTGTTTGTGTAGAAATTTATTGCCCACTGGGCCATGCCATGCATTCTGGATACGAAGGGACTGGTCAAAAAAGATGAAACATCGTCCAGGAGCTGCATAGAGCGTCTCCCATGCCTTTTTCGGCTACCTGTCCTTTGCAAAATTTATTCACTTAAAATCTTGCACTACCCAATCGGCGAGTTTTTCAACAGCTGTCCGTCATCAAAACATTTGGGACGATTGAGCCTGTGATTTAACGGAGGATCT
>ENA-UOXV01004551-UOXV01004551.1-marine-metagenome-genome-assembly--contig:-NODE-4551-length-15814-cov-3.908560_pt1 | contig 15814 bp, 14 predicted proteins | sample MGYA00238165_ERZ766961 | MGnify/ENA primary metagenome ERZ766961 (study PRJEB28924, sample SAMN03173240) | marine metagenome | biome: Marine; feature: Water; material: Subsurface seawater | place: North... | reverse complement strand
ACTTTACCGCCGGAATCGACAGCGAGATTGGTGAGACCACCCGGCACGGCTTTCCAGGTATTGCCCGTACGCTGCCAAACACCATAGCCGCCACCGACTTTATTGGTGCCAACGACCCAGACATGGCCCCGGGCACCGATACCGATGTCACGGGCCTTGCCATTAGTTTGAACCCACTTGCGGCCATCAAAGCGGAAGATATTACCGCTCTTGTTCACGACCCAAGCATTCCCCTTGGGATCGACCGCGATGCGAACGGCACTGCCGTTGATTTTGGTCCATTTTTTGCCATCGAGGCGGTAGATGCCATAGCCACCACCTTCCTTGTTGGTACCAATGACCCAAACTTTACCGTTCGCACCAACACCGATGTCGTAAGCAGCGCCAGACATTTTGGTCCAACTACGGCCGTTAAAGCGGAAGATTTGTTTCTGCTTATTAACGACCCAAGCATTGCCTTTCGGGCCGACCGCAATACGAACAGCACTGCCGGCAATCTTGCGCCATTTTCTACCATCGAGACGGTAGATGCCGAAGCCGCCACCTTCTTTATTGGTCCCGATGACCCACGCCTTACCGTTGGCACCGATACCAATGTCGTAGGCGGCACCGGGTAATTTAGCCCAAGAGACTTTTCCAGACGTTGGCTTTGAGCCGCGGGCCAGCCATTTCTGGTTTTTACCCTTGTGACATTGCCAGAGGTGGATGTTGGCACCGTTTTTGTTGCTATTACGGGCTACATCAAGACAACGGCCACCGAGACCGACGAGACGGCCGAAGCGATCAAAGCGCCATTGCTGGTTTTTACCGCCATGGCATTTCCAGATAATGATATTTGCACCGTTGCGGTTCTTGCGACCGCTGACATCGAGGCATTTACCGCCGGTGACTTTGATTTCCCGGTTACGGGTGTACCACCACTTTTGGTTACTACCACCATGGCATTTCCAGAGGTGAACATTCGCACCATCTTTTGTGATCGCTCGACGTTCTACATCCAAACATTTACCCAAGGAAACCAACTCGGCATTCCGCAGTCGGTTGGCGGCCCTCAAGCTGGAGAGACGTAGGCGTTTCTTTCTAAGCCGCTCGGCAACGCGTTTTTTCTTCGCCGATTCACGCTTGGTTTTACGCTTGGCTTTACGGTCGGTGTTTTCTTTATCGATCGAAGAACCAAGACCGGCGACTTTGACGTCAGGCGTATTGACTTTGTTGTCGCCAATCGCCTTATCCAAGGCAGCATTCACCTCGGCACGTTTTTTATTGTAGATATTCTCAATTTTATCGAGCAGCACATGCGGGATAATTTTTGCCGCACGCCCAGCTTTGATGACAGTTTGAGTTGCCGCACCGAGCGCCAAAACTTCGAGTTGCTTGGCATTGAACTTCATATCGGTCAACGAGAAGGCAAAGCGATTGTAGAACTTTTTACCGAGCATGCGAAAGTTCATCGCCAACACGACCGGCTTACCTTTCAGGGAACCACGCAAGCTTCCCTGAATCGAGCTTTTCTCTAATGCGAAAATATCAGGTTTGCCGACGACGTTGATACCTTTGGTGAGGATCTTCGTGAATTCACCAAAGCCTTTCACCGTTTGCTTGGCCACCTCGAGCGCACCGACAGCAGTTTCCCGCGCGACGATCAGGCTCGACACCCGTGGATCCAACTCGACCGGGATGCTGGTGAGACCTTTACGCAAACCTTCGAGAGTCTTGGTCGCAACTTCGCGTGAAGCAATCAAGGTTCCTTTGCCGATTTCTAGGCCGGCAAGTTGGGAACGGTTTTATGCTTCTGGCATTTCCATTTCATTTTCGGAACAACACACTCGCCGAAAACCCTCTTATGGCAACCGGATCTAACGGGTTTGCCCCAAACACAGATGCGCTTGGATTGATTGCAACTCTTAATGTTACGTTTTGAACGATTGATTTTCGCTTGTAGGTTCTTAATGTCACGATTGATTTTATTGACTTCTTTTTCAGCCGATTTGAGTTGTGCCGCCGGTTTTGCACGCTCCTTCGTGACCTTGGCCTTCATTCTAGTAATATTGCCGTCGAGCTTTTTAACCTCGTTTTGCGCTTTGGTAATATCTCGTGTCGCCGCATCGACGTCCTTACGGACACCGGCGAAGGCTTTCTCGACTGCCTTCTTACCAGCCGTCCGTAGCCAACCGGCTGGATCGGAACTTAGAGAAGCCGCCAATCGCAGATCAACCTTCGCCAAATGCTCAAGACTGGCTATTGGCTCACCTGTCGTGGCGAGAAAGTTGAATTTGAAGAGTGAACCAAAGTTCTGCAGCGCCCGAATTTGGAACTGGGTGGGCCGCATGGTGAGTTCCATCTCGCTCTTGGAGCCAAATAAAGACGCACCCTTCCCCTTAAACACAACGCGCGGCTCTTGAAATTTTCCATTCTTGTCGGGTTCAGTCGTAAACACAACTTGAACATCAACAGTCGGTAAGCTGATGGGTCCCGCTTTGAGATTGGCCGTCTTGGCTTTGATATCGATACCCGTATCAGCCTGAATCAGGGCCCGATCGACGGTCGCGAGATTGGTACCAAGCACACGCAAGGCACCCTGCATATCAATACCCGCTGCACCACCAGCTTTGATGGTTAGCTTAATGTTCGGGCCTTTACCCTTTTCGGTACCAGCGATGGCAATATCCGGGAATGCCTTCGGCAATTTGATGTTTTTCTTGCCGGATGTCGCCTTAGCCATTTCGACAAAGACCGTAGCAATATCGCGGAAACCGATTTGACCGATCTTGTTGGGACCATCGTCGATGGCGAGGCTCAACACTTCGGGAATCGGAATACCGAGAGTCTTGGCCTGACTCGCAACAGAAGCAAAGATATTAAATCGTTTGCTGCCGAACGAGGTTTTGCCGCCGAATCCGAGCTTAACCGTGTCGGCTTCCTGGCCGATGGTCATCAAATAATCCTCGATGGTGAGAAACTTAAGGCCAAAGGCATTCTTCCAGGGAACACCCTTAAACGTCGTCGCGGTCACCGAAATTTCCGGTGCGCCCGTGGTCAATTTGATCGCGGTTTGCAGCTCCATATTGACTTTCTGCTTACCGATCTTGAAATCGACCAAACCGGCATAACCGAGGGTCACGCCTTTCGCAGTGGGTTTCGGCGGAACATTGGGGTCGGTTGATGCCGGTACCGGGCCGGTACTGCCCTTCAACGAAAACGTGCCAAACACAGAGAACTGCGCGGCGGGCAATTGGATTTTACCGCCGATCAATGGCGCAAACGTCGGCAGAGCTGCCCGCATGGAAACTTCTGGTACCGGCGGCTTGCCTTCAAGCAGATTGCCGAGAACGTTGCCGAAGAGCGACGTCGTTGTATAAATCTTGGACGACTTGCCTCCAAGGAACTTAATCGCATCATTGAGCGGCTTGGCTTGACCCAAATCGAAGGTACCGAGCATGGTTAAGCCTTCGGGGACCGCCAGGGTATAATCTTTGGATTCGTAAAATTTACCCAGCATTGTCCGAACATTGGCAGGCAAGGCAGCGCTCTTGATGCTCGTGTTGCCAATGGAGAACAATAAGATTTGATCATTAAACCGAATCACATCGAGCAGCTCGATGCCCGGGGCTTTTTTGAACATATCCTTGAATTTGAAAATCTTTTTCGAGCCAAAGCCGATGAACGTATTTTGGAGACCACCGCCGCTATAAAGCAAAAAAGACTAGTCTTGCTTCACCGGACCGATCTTCATCTGAATATCGCCGGTTAGCGCACCGTTCCCGGATTGAACATTGGCGACACCTAACTTCGCCAGGCCCGGGACTTTGCTGATGAAGTTGCTCAGCACGCCTTTCTTAATGGCACCAGATTTTGACGCCTTATCGATCTCTTGTTGGAAGCTCAGCGCATGAACGGCTGGCACAAATGTAAAAGAGCTGGCGGAAATGAAGAAGATCGCGAGCAGGACTGCCCGGAGAATAGTTTTGGTCATCGATAGCCCCCCAATGACTAATTAAATCCAATAACTGAAAAGCACTGTCGATCCGAGCTTAGGCCGGTATCATTTTTGACGTGACTTGGAAGCTAATAACACAATGTGGCGAGAATATGACGTAATTGAGATTTACTCGCCTCAATGCTGAAATATATACTTTGATCGTCTCACCTGGAATGTTTTACACAGAAACGCACTGCTTTTCTTATATCTTAAATTGTAACACGCAAATTAAAAGAGTCCAGATGTGTAACATGACTTTAATAAATTTTCGGCATGAATTCCTCAACGGTTTCAATACACTACGCAAGGAATTCAAAAACGTTTCCCGTGTGTTGTTCTCGTTTGATGTGAGCCTGATGCCAAAGCGCATAGAATAATAATGTCCAAGCCGCTTTACCGACACGATTGCTTTTGTTGAGTGCGGCGTCGTTGAAAAGCTTGATGACCGCATCGGTGTTGCAAAGCTCTTCAATGCCGGACTGCTTGGCAACAAGAGGCCCTACATCTCGGGCCTTGGTTGCAATCCAATCACCAACCGGCACTGTGAAGCCTCGCTTGCGTGCAAAGGGATTTGATTCGGGCAATGCGACTTCCAACCATTTGCGCAATGCCCATTTGCCCGTCCGTTGTTTAATTTTTAGATCATCAGGCAATGCGAAGGCAAAGTCAGCCATTTCCCGATCGAGAAACGGCACCCGACCTTCGACACCAAACGCCATTAAGCAGCGATCGAGCTTGGTTAAGAGATCATGGGGCAGCCAATCGGCACAATCGGTGGCTTGCGCAACCTGAAGAGACGACCTGCCCGGTGATTTCGCATTATGCTCAGCCGCCACGATCCCATCACGCCATCCCGAACCGGCTTGTTCGTCGCGGAGCACACCAAGACCGTCAAGAATACCGCGATGACGCATCGGCCGACCCCCCAACCACCAAGGCCGGGCTGCCCTACGATAGCGGCCATAGCCGGCAAATAGTTCATCGCCGCCTTCACCCGTTAAGATCACCTTGAGCCCAGCTTCCTTAGCGGTTTGCGCCAATTTATAGGTAGGCAAGATTGCATAATCCGCCACCGGATCATCCATTGCCGCAGCGACCTGGGGCAATAGAGTCCAGAAGTCTTGTTCGGTAAATTCGATCTCCGTGTGCTGCGCGCCAACGGCATGCGCTACGGCTCGGGCTTGGTCACGTTCATCATGGGTATGACCGCCGGAGAAGCCAACCGTAAACGCGTGTACGGGTTCAACATTAAGACGCTTCATCATGGCGAGCATGACGGATGAATCAATGCCGCCCGATAAAAACATGCCGTAAGGCACGTCAGAACGTTGATGCAGTTCGACCGAACGATGAAGGATCTCATCTAATTGAGACAATGCTGCCTCTAAGCTTTGTTCTTGAGGCGCGCCCTCCGGTAAAACCGGCAATCGATGACGCTCGACGATAAGGCCGCCTTCGACCACAATTGTCTCACCAGGCAATACGCGTTTGATGCCTTCGAAAGCCGTATCCGGGCCACAGGTAAATTGAAGCTGCAACAATTCTTTAATGGCTTTTTGGCGAACTGTGGGTTCGACAAGCCCTGCCGCAACAAGTGCCTGCGGTTCGGATGCAAAAGAAAATCCATCTTGGGTCTCAGCATAATACAACGGCTTGATACCAAAGGGATCGCGAGAAAGAATCAATCGATCTTTACTGGGGTCATGAATGGCGAGCGCATACATACCACGCAAGTACCGCGGGTAATCGATACCATGGCGAAGATAAAGCTGTAAGGGCGGCTCGCAATCTGACTGGGTCGAAAAAAGTTCAGTGCCGAGTTCCTCGCGCAATTCGACATAGTTATAAATTTCGCCGTTGCCAACCAGTACGCAGCGTTTCTCGCCATCCAGTTCAGCATAAAGAGGTTGATCACCGGTTTTGAGATCAATAATTGCAAGCCGGGTTTGAATCAAGCCGACAGAACCAGACTGATGACGCCCCTTGCCGTCGGGGCCGCGATGGTGGAGCGCTTCGGTTAGAGCATCAAGATCAGCATCACGCGGCGGCGAACCACTGATCGTCATGATGCCGGCAATTCCGCACATTAATCTTTTAACCGCTCTTCAAAAAATGACATGTACTTATCGACAACTTCGTTTTCGACAAAATTCTCACAGAAAACATCGTGACCTTGTTCAGCAACACGATCACGAACATCTTCATTATCAATAATATGACGAATAGCGCGCGCCATCATGGCCGCATCATCAACGGGGACCAACAAACCGGTTTTCATATGCTCAATCATTGTGCCAGGACCCAGACTATCTGCCGCAACAACAGGCTTTGATTGGGCCCAAGCTTCGATAACAACATTACCCAGGGGCTCATGGCGTGAGGGACAAACAAAAATATCACAAGTTGCCAACAAGTCAGCGGCATCCTCTCGCCATCCGAGAAATCGCACGCGAGGCTTAATTGCCAATTTTTCTGCAAGCTTCTCTAGCTTTTCACGTTCTGGCCCTTCTCCGGCGAGCCACAAGTACGAATTGGGCACCCGCGAAACAGCTTCCAAGAGTGTATCGAAGGCTTTATTTGGATGCAGGCGGCCTAATCCAAGAATGAGGGTTATATTCTTCGGCGTATATAAGCCACCTCGATCAATCGGTGTTCCTTGTTCACCGGCAACAAAATTCGGCAGGTAGTGCACGCAGTCTTGCGGCCAACCGGCTTTTGTTAGGTACTGCACGATGTCTTCTGTATTTCCAATCAGGTGATCACAATTTTTATAATATTTTAAATCGTAATACCCACCAAGGCGTGCAATGTGAACAAAATTTCCTTTTGCATTTTTCTTCGAGCCATTCGGGGGACAAAAATGAGTTGCCCGGTTCATCCACGTCATAACAATGTCAGGTTTATAATCACGCACCTGGCGGCGAAAAGCGAGCCGGGTTTTGATATCAAGCGCACCACCGAAACGTGCGACCGCAGGTTCAATACCGTTATCCCTTAATACATTTTCACGTGCTGGATTTGGGCGCATCAGAACTTGCTGATCGAGACTCGCACGGTGCAAGGCAACGACAAGCCGCGTAAAAAATGCTTCAGCCCCACCGTAGGGTGCACCGGCCATAACTTGAAGAACCCGCATTATGGCAACATCCCTTCAAATGATGCCGCGGCATCATCCCAACTCCATTGACGTTGCGATATTAGAGCCGCGTCATGCTGTTGTTGCCACAAGCTATTATCGGTTAGCAGTTTTCGTGCAGCCTCAATAAATGTTTGGTCATCATGAGCCACATAACCGGTCTTGCCGTGAATAACGCGTTCAACCACAGAGCCAATATTCTGAACAACAGTGGGCACCCCCATAGCCTGCGCTTCGCCAACGGCAAGGCAAAATGTTTCATTGATATCACCGCGATAAAGCATCACGCGGGATTCTCTTAACTCATCAATGAGCTGCTGTTTGGGGGCAGGACCACGCACGACGACTCCTTCTTGTTTCATGAGATGTGCACGATTCAAAATTTCGTCCATTTGCTGCGCCTTGGCATCTCCAACCGAACCATAAACGGCTGCCCCAGCAAAAATATGTAATTCGGCGTCGGGCACATGGGGATATATGCCACGCGACCAAATATCCAGCAACCAATCAAGTGAACGCAATGGATTTGATGTAAAAATCGCCCGAGGCTTGGGCACCTGCAATGCCGCTTCGGCTGTCCGAAAGGGCTCAGGAATACCGTATGGCATCACGACACGCCCGCCATCAGGTGCCCATTTCGGGTATGTCTCCGCATGATAAGTTCCGATAAAAGCGACAACTGGACGGCGGCGCCACAACTTCCAAAGATAGCGCCATTTCAATAAATATTGAGCTGGATTATGAATCCAAAAGATCATGCGCTTGGCATCAGGCACTAAGGGGATCAATTTATCACCGCGATTAGCGATATAAAGATCGGCCTGATCTGGCAGAGCGCCGTAGGGCTGGTCATCCGTATCAATCGGTGTCCACTCAACGCCATGATGAGTCAGTCGCTCGGAACACTTATTGTAGACATGCACATCATGGCCGCGCCGAGCCAAGGCTTCGGCCAAACAAACGAATGACGATTCAACACCGCCCAGTGGTTTCGTTTCAAATACTTTACCGTCGAATGAAATGCCATCGTCGGCCATTACGATGTTCGCCATCGTATTCTACTCGACTTCAAGTCGCGCTTTGAGATGCGACAATAATGGATACAAACCCGCAAAAATGGCGATCAATAGACCGTACCCGCCTTCCCGATATCCCATGCGAATCACATAGCACTTAATGAAACGGCTAAAAAAACGCCGCAAGTTGTTGAGCGTAGATCCAATTTTGCCAGACTCACGCATATCCTTGGCGCGTGCTGTTGAATAACTATCCAACCGGCGAATCATGTCGGAAATCCCACGATCAACGTAGTGTTTCGTCCGGCTCTTCAACATAGCACCTTTACGGCCAGACCACTCAAGTTGAGGGTGAACCCGTTGATTCCCCCACACCTTAACGCCTTTGCGAAACAATCCTGGATAGGCGGCTTTTCCGTAAGACGCCCCCCAACCATGGCGAACTAGTTTATTGCCAATATAATTATCAACGAGAATTTCATGCCAATCGTATTCAGTTGTTGATATGACCTCGCGGACTTCTTCGGCTAGCGCTTTTGGCACGTGCTCATCAGCATCCACTTCAAGAATCCATGGACCTTGGCACGCTTCAATCCCGGCATTGCGCCGCGGCCCTTCTCGCTCCCACGATCCTTCAATAATTTGATCAGTAAAACGCAATGCAATATCCATGGAGCCGTCGGTACAGTCATCGAGCAGCACAACGATTTCATCGGCAAAGGTCAAATGTTCAAGGCAAGCAGCCAAGCGCTTCTCTTCGTTATGAACCGTAATTAAAGCCGTAAGCTTAGGGCCCTCGGGTGCGCTCATTTTATCTTTTTCCCTGTCCGTTGCCATAATGCAAGAGCTGCTTCCACCGCTGCATCAACACTCAAACTATCCATCAAGGTGCCAGACGTCGTGTGGTCAAATTCTGGCGAAAACAAATCCAAGTACGGAATGCTGGTTCGCACCACATCACAATGTTCTCCCCAAGGGGCATAATAAACATCTTGGCTCGGTCCGAATAACCCTAATGTTGGCGTCCCTGAAGCGGCCGCAATATGCATAAGCCCTGAATCATTACCAACGTAGAAAGCGCTCTTTTTAAGGCAGGCAAATACCGTCAATAAATCGATCTTGCCAAGCAAATCGATTCGGCAGTCCTCCGGAATCGATTCAATAACATCCTGTGCGATCGCTCTTTCACCTTCGGCGCCAAATACAGCAACCCGGGCGCCAGGTAAAAAGCCATCAGGCCCCGTTAATCGGCGGATCAATTCTGAAAAATTTTCGGACCGCCATACTTTCGCGGCCCAATTTGCCGTTGGACCGAGCGCCAGCACCGGCACATCATCCGGAATCAATTTGGCAGCCGTTTGAGTATGCTCATCATCAATCCAAAGCCGTGGCGCCGGCGGATTCGTTTCACTTCCAACAATAGCACCAAGCTGACATACGCGATGCTCAAGAGAGCGGCTTTCTCCCCGGCGATATCGATTTCGAGCCAAAAGAGTAAACGACATCGGCGAGCCACGCAGATCGACCAATACGTCCCAGACACGCCCCGCGCACGTTCGCCAAAGCTGAGGCCAGTGCATCGAGAAAGGCTTTTTATTGAGAACGATCAATTGCTCCAGTCCTGGCACGGCCTCAAACAAAGACGCCGCCGCCGGCCCGCAAGCGACGGTGACCTGCAAGTCTTGATGCTTCTCAATGAGATGATTGAGAAGTCCCGTCGACAGCACCGCATCACCGACACGCGTTGCGGTAATAAAGAGCATGCGTTTCATGACGCACACTCCTTGGCCGGGGCCTTACAGAACCCTAAATCTGACTGATTCTTCAAATACTTATTTTTCATGCCGCGCATTTATACGTCGCCCTAGCGGACTTGCCTAGGGTATACCCATAGGATCCGGCCAAAGGGCTCATCACCTCCAGAAGCATTCAAGGAACGGGTAGATTACGGGGCATTTATTTAGTCTAATTAGGTTATAAAGAGGATCAGGACACTCCAGGAATGACTGAGCCAAGCATGACGCCAACCTATGTTTTTCTCGAAGACCGCAGCACCCTCGCTATTAACGGGCCCGAGGCTCGAACCTTTCTGCAGGGCATCATTTCAAACGACATTGAAAAAGTAACATCAACGCAGGCGATTCATGCCGCCCTCCTCACGGCGCAAGGGAAGTACCTTCATGACTTTTTTATTGTCGAACATGAGGGCGCCCTCCTTGTTGACTGTGAGAATGCACGCCGTGATGACCTGCTCCGGCGACTATCGATGTACAAGCTACGCGCCGATGCAACTATTAGCGATCAAAGTGAAAATTTCATCACGGCAGCAATTTTCGGTGACAATACCGAAGCACTTTTCGAATTAGACGGGCAGTCCGGCAACGCTCAGTCTTTTCAAAATGGCGTTGCCTTCATTGACCCCCGACATGTGGACATGGGCATTCGCGCTATTCTTCCTCGCAATACTGCTGAACAAACACTGAATAATTTAAATATAACGCGGAGCACGTTGCAAAATTATGATACGCGTCGTCTTGCTTTAGGAATACCCGACAGCAGCCGAGATATGATTATTGAGAAATCCATATTACTTGAAAACGGGTTCGATGAATTACACGGCGTTGATTGGAACAAAGGCTGTTATATTGGCCAAGAATTAACAGCACGAACAAAACATCGTGGTTTAATTAAAAAACGTTTAATCCCTGTTTTAATTGATGGCTCACCACCAGACTCAGGAACCATCATCCGGTGGGATGATAAAGATGCTGGCGAAATGCGTTCTAGCATCGACGGTATAGGTCTTGCCTTGATGCGCCTTGAATATTTAGAAAAAGCAAAACAAGCCGGCAAACCATTCATCGTCGGTGATGCTAAACTCACACCACAAATTCCCGAATGGATAAAGTTTTGAATCATTTACCATTTAGGACACTCTAGGATCGATTCAATGGCAATAACACAATCCAGTTCTGATTCCGGCATACGTGTTTTACCGACAGGGGCCGCTTTGGGCGCTGATATTACCGGCTTTAATATTGCTGCAGCAACAGATGCCGATATCGCGTTTATTCATCAGGCCTGGCTCGACCACCTTGTCTTACGGATACGGGGCCAGCAATTTGGTGATGATGCTCATCTTAATTTCGCGCGACATTTTGGCGAGCTTGATTTGTCGCCACCCGCAAAATTTGCCAAACCTTACCTGCCGCAATACCCGGAAATGAGTTGCATTACGAATATCAAAGACGAAACAGGAAAACGGATGGGCTCGCTGGCCAACTATGAATGTTATTGGCATACGGACATGTCCTATATCGATATTCCGCCACTCGGCAGTGTCCTTCACGCGATTGAAATACCGGCGTCAGGCGGCGATACAGGTTTTGCCAATATGTATATGGCCTTAGAAACCCTCCCCGATGATACCCGCGAACAGATTGAAACGCTGAAAATTAAGCATGATCCAACTTTCAGCAGCGATGGAAAATTGCGCCTCGGCTTTTCAGAACCTGAAACAAATGATGTGCGTGAGTTACCAGGCCCCCTACATCCAATCGCCCGCACTCATCCCGGGACCGGTCGAAAGGCGCTGTATCTGGGCCGCCGCAAGAATTCTTATATCGATGGCCTCGAACTTGATAAGAGCGAAGCCTTACTCGATCTGCTGTGGACTCATGCCTCCCAGGATCAGTTCACCTGGGCCCAAGACTGGCAAGTCGGCGATTTAATTATGTGGGATAACCGAAGTTGCATGCACCGGCGCGGCGCTTTTGATGATAACGATCGCCGCTTGATGCATCGAACCGTTATCAAGGGAGATCGTCCCGCTTAATCGTCAATCTAAAATCCAACAAATAAAAAAAGCCCCTGTTGCACTCAACAGGGGCTTTTAAATTAAAGCATTGATGACGTTATTTTTTTGCGCCTGGCTCAAATCCCTTTTCATAATAAGGGCCGGTATCCTTGCCATCAGCGGGGATACCATGAACCGTGTGGGCCAAGTCTTTTACGACGAAGAAATAAACATCTTCGTCTGGCAAGGCGACGGTTGAGTGAACAACATTCGCCGGGAAAAACAACAAGGTTCCCGGGCCGTAAATGCCTTTTTCACCATCGATGTCGACCCGAAGACGGCCCTGAACGATATAGTTCCATTGCTCATTCGGATGCGTGTGCGGCCGGGCACCCGTTCCACGCGGCTTGCAAATCAGACCGACGAGAACTTGATCACTTTCGACCAAAGGCCCATGCGCGGTTGAATAGGTTCCGCCCGCATGGATTTTCGTCATGTCTTTTAATTCAAAAATTCGCTTGCCGCGCGCACCGGCTTTAATGGCGCCTTTGGTTTTAGGCTTCGATGATTTCTTGCGGGAAGACTTTTTGGCTTTTTTCTTAACCGTTTTCTTTGCAGCCTTCTTGGTTGTTCTCTTAGCCGTTTTTTTAGCAGCCTTTTTAACTGTTCTTTTCGTCACTTTTTTGGCCGTCTTTTTAGAAACTTTTTTAGCTCTTTTTTTGGCCGTTTTTTTTACGGTTCGTTTCACTGTTTTTTTAGCTTTTGCTTTCGATTTTTTACGGGGCGCCATGTTGATCTCCTGCAGGCATTAAAAGGCGATGGTTTAAGCGCGGGATATTATGGGTGAAACCCGGCTTAACCAAGGGAAATGTGTTCTCATTTTACTTACGCTTTAAATTAGCCATTTTTTCCAGTACGGCACAAACTGATGCTGTATCATCTGGTCCATGGCCTTGGGACAATGCGGCGTGATAGATAGGTGCGCTGGCCGATAGTAACGGCGCAGGGCTTCCGAGCGCTGCAGCAAATTCCATAATGATCTTGAGGTCTTTCTGCCACATGTTGATGGACATGGTGGCATCAGAATATTCCTCCTCAACCATCATAGGGCCTCGAATTTCAAACATCCGAGAGGTGCCGGCACCATCTTGAATGACCTTATAAATCATATCAGGATCGAGGCCTGACTTCATGCCGAGCACCATGGCTTCGGCAGCCGAAACGTTGTGGATCGCCACTAAAAGGTTTGCCACAAACTTCATGCGGCTGCCGTTACCGAACTCTCCGAGATAGTAATTTGAGCGGGAAAAGCCATCAAACACATCACCGCAGGCCTCAAACCCGGCCTTCTCGCCACTGACATATACGGAAAGATCACCTTTCTGTGCCTGGGCACCCGTCCCACTTAAGGGGCAATCCATCAAGGTGATGCCAGCTTCAGATAGGGCATCTCGAGCCCGCTCTTTGTCGGCAATCGGAAATGTCGAGAATTCGCAAACAACGAGGCCTTTTTTGCCTGATTCAACGAGGCCGCCAGGGCCGCCGACCACTTGATCGAGAGCGGCGACTGTTGGCAACGATGTAAACGCCACGTCAACTTGCTTGGCAACATCCGCCGGTGAGTCGGCAATGGTCGCGCCTAACTTTTGCATCGCCGCTTTTTTACCGTCATCAATATCGAAGCCGACAACGGAAAAACCATTTTTCAATAAATTGCCAGCGATCGCCGAACCCATAATACCCAGGCCGATAATTCCTATGTTCTTTGACATAGAATGCTCCTTTTCAAATGACATGCATCACGCATTTTGCCCAACATACATGTTAAAGCAATCATGTCATGATAATTTTCAGGGATTTAAATCGGAACAAAAACTAACGAAAAGCTTTCTCAACCCATAAGTTTTCAGCAATAAAATCGCTAGTAAACGACTCAAGATCATCAAACTCATATACGTTAGAGCGGTACCGAATAATAAATTTTAATCGGGTGCCACGATGTGATTTGGTGATCGATAAAATAGCGTCAACATCGCTGCGAACATACGCTATCCAAGGCTCGCCCTCTTCTGTTAAGCCCTCAACGACATCGGCAAAATTGTTCACTAGATTGCAGCGATTATAAAAACAATTGATACGCGATATGACTTCGCGTTCGCAATCGGTCCACGACCGAGGCCCCCTCGGAAGAGGGATCACCTTCCCCATCAATCAGTCCCCTAGTTATTTTGATCCATAAAGGATCTTATACACATGGGGATCATAATACATGAGTATGCTTTTGATAAACTCTACTCGATTGATGCCGACAGCATCGGCATAGGCCTCATAGAGCTCTGGCGGTATTTTCCCGGCGCCGTGCTCAATCTGGCTGATAAACGTGTAATACTTGAACCCAGCCTTTTCTGCGAGCGCTCTTTGCGTCAAACTTGCGTCTTCCCTCAGTTTTTTGAGGTAAGAACCGCCTTTTTTCCGGAGCTTTTTAGTGTTGTTGTTACCTTCTGCTTGTGCCGTCAAGTTAATACCTCCAATTCGATAACCCTTAAATACTATACTTAGGTATAAGTTTAGCTCACACCTTTTTACCACCCCTGAGATCCGATATGCCATAAAGAATGCCAGTTCGCTATGCGGGTTTACCCCAATACGAACATAAAGATTCTATCAATTTATGGACGATTTTCTAATTAATCGCAGAGATTCAATGGTTTCAGACTTTCTTAAAGAAGCACCAAAATGGCTTCACCCGATCGCTGTTATGTTCGAGCACCAACTTGAAAAGTACGGTGTTAGTGCACGCGCGGCGATGTGGCGCAGCGAAGAGCGCCAACAAATGAGATTCGAGCTCCTCGCTAATATTATCACGCCGGAAGATTTGAATGGCAGCATCACCATTAACGACTTGGGATGCGGTTATGGCGCCTTCTTCGATTACTTTTACAATGACCCATTCATGAACGATAGCCGGTATTACGGATATGATATCGCCGAGAAAATGATTGATGCGGCGCAATCGCGAATTGCCGATCCAAGAGCCTATTTCAAACAAAGCCTGGTCGCATTAATCGCAGCGGATTATTCATTCGCCAGCGGACCCTTTAACTACAGAATGGAAGTCGATGAAACACTGTGGCTAAAGTATGTTCAAGAAAGCCTAAAAGATCTGTGGTCACAGTCAAAGAAAGCCATGGCGTTCAATATGTTGAATAGCGAACACGCCCGCTATCAAGACAATTTATATTATGCTGATGCCGGACAGTTTGAGACCTTCTGCAGAAAAGAACTGTCCGAAAATGTCACGCTCATCAATGATTACGACGATGAAGAATGGACGATCTACGTTCGCCGTTAAGCACTCACTTCTTTTTCTTGTTTAAGGTTTGCCTGTGCTGCCGCAAGGCGCGCGATCGGCACCCGGAACGGCGAACACGAAACATAATCGAGCCCTACTTCTTGGCAGAAATGGACCGACGCCGGATCGCCACCATGCTCCCCGCAAATACCGAGCTTAATACCGGGCCGCGTGGCTCGTCCCCGCTCAACACCGATGCGCACAAGCTCTCCAACACCATCCGGATCAATCGTGGTAAACGGATCGCAGGGAAAGATGCCTTTACGACAGTAATCTTCGATGATGCTCGCGGTATCGTCCCGAGACAGTCCGTACGTGGTCTGCGTGAGATCGTTTGTCCCGAAGCTAAAGAATTCCGCGGTCTCAGCAATGTCACCGGCCATAAGTGCGGCTCTTGGTAATTCAATCATCGTGCCGACAAAGTACTCAAGCTTAACATCTTTTTCGGCCATAACCGCTTCCGCAACCTGGTCGATCAGGTCTTTAAGAATATCGAATTCTTTCTTTGTGGCAATCAAGGGAACCATAACTTCCG
>ENA-UOXV01004550-UOXV01004550.1-marine-metagenome-genome-assembly--contig:-NODE-4550-length-15819-cov-6.271885_pt1 | contig 15819 bp, 12 predicted proteins | sample MGYA00238165_ERZ766961 | MGnify/ENA primary metagenome ERZ766961 (study PRJEB28924, sample SAMN03173240) | marine metagenome | biome: Marine; feature: Water; material: Subsurface seawater | place: North... | reverse complement strand
CAGAGAAATAATAAGCTATTGTCCCTCAATGTAAAATATATGTATTTATTTTCTGTAATCTCCCTAAATACTTTTGAGTTACTTAAAATTATTGGTAAATTTGAAGCCATTGATTCCAGTATTGGAATTCCAAATCCTTCATAAATAGATGGAAATACAAATAATTTTGCTAATTTATAAAAGCATTTTACCTCATGATCATTTAAATTAGATATTACCTTGACATTTGAGCTTAAATTTAATTTTTTAATTAATGATTTTATTTTAAACGTTTCGTCAGCTTTTTGACCAATAATATATAATTGAATATCATAATTTGTTGATTTAAGAATATGTATTGCTTGAATTAATCGTAAATAATTTTTTCTTTTTTCTAAATGACCCACACTAAGAATAAATTTTTTTGGTAATTTATATTTTTTTTTAACAAAAAGAATATCTTTTACAGAGATACTTTCAAATGACTTTTTATCTATAGTATTGTATACAACTGACATATCTAGTTTTCCAAAAATTTTTTTCATTTCTGTTTTCATTGAGTTTGAAACAACAATAATTTTGTCTACTTTTTTTAAAAAGAATTTAAAAAAAAATTTAAATGCAATTTTATTAACAAAAAAGCTTGAAAAATATATTTTTCTTAAATCATGAATTGTAAAAATATTTTTACAATTACTTGTTTTAAAGAAAGGTAAGGTAAAGTACTCAACAGCATCCAAATTTTTAATCTTAATTTTTATATAAAAAAAAATATAAATTACACTAAGTAACTTTGTAAAATAATTTACTTGCGAAATTGGATTGGATACAAATGATACATTTTTGAACTTGAAAATATTTTTTACTTCTTTGTAGTCTTTAGTGTGTATTATAAAAAAATGTTTATCTTTATTAGTTTTTATTAGCTCCAAATAAAGATTAATAAACCTTTGTTTGGCTCCAGAAAAGTTACTATCTAAGGTGGATACATCCAAAATATAATTCATTTATTTAATCATCCAATATTTACGATTTATTTTTAAAAGAGAAAAATGTCGTTTTATAACTTTCTCAGCAGTAAAATGTTCTAAAATATTTTTGGTTTTATTTAATGAAATTTTTTTTTTAATTGCTTTCACTATATTGTTTGACAAATTAATTGGATTATTAACTTTTGATAAATAACCAAATTCATTTTTACCTAATATTTCTCTTGGACCTGTCTGGCAATTTGTAGCCACAATAGTGCATCCACACATCATCGCTTCAATCATAACATTTGGCATACCTTCAACTCTTGATGATAATACAAAAATGTCTGAATTATAAAAATATTTAAGAGTGTTTACAACTGGCTTAATAATAGTAATTTTTTTATTCAATTTATAAAATTTAATTAATCGATTTAATGAAGATTTTTCTGGACCATCACCAATTATTGATAATCTAAAATTTACATTTTTTTTATCCAAAATACTTGCTGCTTTAATTAAATCATCAAAACCTTTCCATTTTGCTAAAGCTCCACAGGCTACAATTAATGGAAATTTTTTATTATAAAACCATTTTTCTTTTACTTTTTCTCTCATTCTAAAGTCTGACTCTTTGTCTTTAATAACATTGTATGCATAAACTTGTTTTGTTTTGCCAAATATTTTTTTATATTGACCAATCATATCTTTTGAAACACATGTCATAACATTTGCTCTCCAATGAGTGATCGGGAATAGTTTTTTTAAAAACCAACCTTTCGAAAAAATAATATTTGAGTCTCTGTAAGTATCAATTGGTGTTACCCTTGATGAAGTGCTTATTTTAGCTTTGGAAAAGGTAAAAATACAAGCTAAAACAGTTATTAAATTTAGATGATCCTCTGCAGAAAATATTATATCTGGCTTATTTTTTAATAGATATTTAATCAAAGGGATAAAGATTCCCAAAACTCTAAATTTATTAAAAAATATAACTTTAATTTTTTTTGTTTTTTTTATTTTAGAATATTTTTTACATCCATAAACTAAATCAACATCATGACCTAAATTTCCGAGACACTCGGCCAACCTTAGTTGACCTAGCGGAACACCAGATAATGAATAAACAGGGGATATAACTAAAACTTTCAATTTTTGTATTATTAGTATAATTAAATTAAATTCCTTGATTATGTTTACTTTTTAATATTAATAAATAAATATATACTTATAAGTCACACTCAATGAATTTATATATATATTTAACTTTACTTTCAATTTTTGTTTTTTTTTCAATATACAATTTTCGAAAAAAAATAAGTTTATTTTTTAAAGTAAACGATATTCCAGATCAAGATAGAAAAATACATCAATATCCAACACCAAAAACTGCTTCATATCCAATTTTTATAACATTGTTAATAATTTTAGTAATGGATAAATTTTTAAATATATATGAGGATAATTTTAAGTTAATCATTTTTGGAACTCTTTTAATTTTTATAATTGGTTATTTAGATGATAGATTTAATTTATCAGCAATAAAAAAAATTTTTTTTAGTACGCTAATAATTATTTTTTTATTAAATGCTAGTCAAAATTTTATAATAACAAAATTTTATATTTATTCTTTTGATACATTCTTTAATATAAATTATTTTTCATTCATATTTACAATTTTATGTATTTTATGCTTGATTAATTCTCTAAATTTAGCTGATGGTATTAATGGACTGGCGACTGGACTGATTTTTATTTGGTTAATATATTTATCTGAGATCTATAAATATTATATAAGTAAAGAAATCTTTTTTCTTATTCTAATTATATTAATAAACCTTATTCTAGTATTTTTATATAATTTGAAAGGCAATCATTTTTTAGGTGACTCAGGTTCATTAATGTTATCATCTTTTGTGGCTATATTAACCATCTATCTTCATAATCAAGCATTGAATGACCCGAGTCATAAGAGTAGTGCTGAAAACATTCTTTTACTTTTTATAATTCCAGTTTTTGATATGGTTAGATTGCTTTTTTCAAGATTAATAAAAAGTATAAATCCAGCAAAAGGAGATAATAATCACCTTCATCACCATTTAATAAATAATTTTTCTATTAATAAATCTTTATTAATATATTTTTTGCTGGTAAATATCCCAATTATATTAGCATTATTTACAATGATAAATAAAATGTTTATCATCGGACTGACGTTAATATTTTACTCATTAACTATTGTTTATTTAAAAAAAAATGAAAAATAAAATAAAAAATATTTCAATTATTTTTTTAACTTCGATAAGTTTTTTTATTATTACTGCTAATATTACTCATAAATATTTACCTGAAAAATGGATTATTGATTATAGATTTTCTGTAAATGAAATTTATAGAGACAACCTAAAGCAAATTGATAAAATATTACTAGATCTTCAAGCAAGGTCTATTAATGTAGATGTTGGATTTGATACAATTATTTCTGATACAATCAATAATGCTCCATCAAAAATTATGAATCTTGATATTGATCTTTTAAAAGATTTAAATGAAATAAAATTAAAATCTAACTATATTAAATTTAGTACACAATCATTAGATGGCTTAGATAAAAAAGTTGACTTAATCTTAGATGAAGTAAACAAACATGTAAAAGAAGCTTTAATTGCCAGATTTAATTATTTTGAAGATAGAATAATTTTCAATGAGTTTGAAAAAAAAATGAAAAATAATGATATTTTGAAAAAAAAAATACAGAATATGGATGCTGTAAAATCAGGTTTAATTTTTAAAGATGAAAATAATAAGAAATTTTTTTTAAAAAAAATGCTTTTTTCAGAATTAGAACGACAATTAGATATTGATGGACCCTATGATACAGAATCACTGAAGCTTTATATAATTGACCAAGATAACAATGTTGATAGTGGTAATTTAGATTGGGATGATCTTCTTGTAGCATTAAAAGAGATAAATGAAAATAAAATTCTCTCCATAGATAGTTTTAGAGAATATTATAAAAAAGGTAATTATAAATTAAAACGTCTATATCAATATCAAAATGAAATATTAAATAGAGACTATATGAGTAAAATAAAAACTGACAAACTATATTTTATAGAAAGGGAGGGAATTTATGTTGGGGGAAACTTTAAAAGCTCAAAACCTAGCAAATTTTATATGAATACTTCATTTTTATTTATCGGAATAGTGTTTGCAATTTTTTATACTTTTTTATATCTAAATTTAACCATTTTAAAAAATATGATAAAGAAAAGGCTAACAACTTTACTAGATCTAAAATAAACGAAAAAAAACTTATTATTATTATATTGAAGGGTAACAAGTATTTTAATCTAATTTTTTTTATCATAGGTATATAAAATCCTCTTATAGAAATATAAATGATAGCACTTAATCCTAAAAAAATTTTTGTAATGTGTGGAATAAAAAACTCTATACCAGTATTTAGATTTATCCATGAGCTATTCCAGTTTATTGCGCTAAAAAATACAAATATAAATAAAATTAAAAAATATAAATCTTTTTGTCGTTTTAGATGTGGGAAATTGGCTGAAAAAGAATAATTTCTAAACCATTTTATAATAATATCTAAATAACTTACGTTATATAAACCTTTGTAATAAATTGGTTCAATACTATCGTCTAATCTTAAATTTAAATTATTTAGTCTAGAAAGCCAATCCGCGTCCTCTCCTGCTCTAGTTATTGAACTAAATTTTCCAACTTTTTGAATAGTTTTTTTTGTATATATAGAACCAGGAATTGTTGTTAAAACTCTTTTGCCAAAAGTAGAGGCTCTTATAATTTTTTCTTTATAGGAATTTGCTAAATAATATGTTTGACCACGTAAACCTTCTAATTTTTTTTTGATCAAAAAATTAAAATTCACTTCTAACCAATCACGTTTGTATACAACAGTATTCATGTCTAAAAAAACTATATAATCATAGCTTGAATTTAAGACACCTAAATTTCTAGCTGCACCAGGATACAAGTTTTTTTTTATAATTTTTATATTTATTTTTTTTTTTTTAAAAAATTTATTTAGTTCGTTTAAAATTTGTATTTTTTTTTCTGAAGTATTAATAATAATAATTTCAGATGGTTTTAAGGTCCATAAACAAATATTTTTTAATAAATCATTCACAAAAAATTCTTTACTTATTGATGGAATTATTAAGCTAATTTTTTTTTTTTCACTCATTGATCTAAAAATTGGTATATTAAAATATGTTGATAAACAATATTGATAATATTGAAATTTTTAACAGCGTGCTTTCTAGCTAAAACACTAATTTTTTTCAATTTTCTTTTATCTAAAGAAAGGTCTTTAATAGCTTTGGCTAACTTAATATGGTTTTTTGGAGGAACTAAAATCCCAGTCTTATTATTTATAACAGCATCTTTGCATCCAGGAACATTAGTTGTAATGGACGGTCTACCAACAGCTGCAGCTTCCATTAAAACCTTTGGAAAACCCTCACGGTAAGATGGCAAAACTATAATTGAAGATTTTTTTAAAATACTAAAAACGTCTTTCTTATGTGTAAAATACTTAATAATTTTTTTTTTTTTCCATAATTCAAGTTCAGATTTTTTTATTGCACTTGGATTTGAAAAGTCAATATTACCAACTAAGTAAAAATTAGCTATAAGATTTTTTTTTTTTAAATATTTTATTGAGTCAATATATTCTCGGATTCCTTTATCAGCAATAATCCTAGAAATCATTACAATATTTATATTTTTTTTTGGCAATTTTGAAAATTTAAATTTATTTAAATCTACTCCAGATCCTCTTATTATTTTTACTTTTTCTTTTCTTAAGTTTGTTTTTTTCAATAAATATTTTTCATCACTTTTGTTTTGTAAAATAACTATAAGTTTATTATGTAAAAAAATTATTCTTAATAACAAATTGAATATGTTCTCTCTAAACTTTCCAAATAAATTTTTACTCAAAAACATTGAGCCTAATCCTGTTATTGAAATAACTATATTTTTAACTGGTGATATAAATGAGATTAACCCTCCAAATATTGAAGGTTTTAAAGAAATTAAATGCAAAATATTTGGTTTGACCTTAAATAATAAAAACATAATTTGTAACAATGGAACAAATGCCAACAAAATATTCAAACTATTTTTATTAAATCTTATATCGTGAGTAATAAACCCTTTTTTTTTTAGTAAATTTTTATAATTTGTAAATTCAGTTGCTATGTGTATCTCATATCCATTTTTTTTTAACTGATCAGCTATTCTTATCCTGTGACTAATAAAAAAACTATCTGTATTAACTAAATAAACAATTTTTTTTGAAATTTTATTCATTTATTCTTTTTAGGATATAAAAATAAGATAATTAGTAAACCAATAATCTGGGTATGGTGTCTAGAAGCTGTACCCCAATTAATAGTTGCTTGTGAGTAAGGAGCCTCACTAAAAAAAAACATTAAAATAAAAATATGAAATAAATGATTATTTGATGGATATTTAAATAATTTTATGATCACACAAATAATCATGAACAATCTAATATAATTTTCAAATAATAGTATTATATCTGATATGCTATCAACTTTGAAGATTGATGGTTGAATAAAATAATTCATTATATTGCCTAAAATATATTTAAAGAAATTTAAAAAACTAAACGTAAGTGATCTAATTTCCACTTCTGAATAATAGGCTGCTCTAGCTTCAGTGGTAGGATGTATATGGCCAACTTGGTAGTCTTTAATTATATAAAATAAGTTTTCCATGTAACCTAAATAATAAAAGAGGATGGTAGAAACTATACCAATTAATAAAAGAGATTTTATTTTTAAGTCTAGTATTTGAATAATATAATATAAAAATATACTACCTAAAAATAATACAACAAATATCACATTAGATCTATGAAAAATTCCCAATAAAAATAATAAAGATAAAATTATTATAAAATTTTTAAAAATAAAAAATATTCTTTTTTGATCTACAAGAATAATAAAATATAAAACCATAAAGTTTATAAAGCACAACATATAAACTTCTCTAAGGACAACAGAACTATAGATAATTGATATAGGAAATAAAAAACAATAGACAAATAATGCACAATTAACTTTAAAATTATCAATTTTTATTCTTAATAATATTTTTCTAAACACTAAAGATGATATGAGCCAAACAATACAAGAAAGTATTGAACTAAATAAATAAGAAGCTTGATAAATATAATATAAATAACCTAAAAAAACTGAATAAAACCAACCAACCTCATATTTATAATCAATTTGAGTAAATTTACGTTCTTCAAGATAATTTTGAAAATTCAACGCTTCTAAATGAAATCTAAATGCATCACCTCCAATACCAGGCAAAAGTTGATATTCACTATTATAAATAGCTAATAAAATTCTTAAAATAAAACCTATTAAAATAAATATCATAATATTAAAATTTATAACTAATTATGATGTTTTCAAAAATAATCTTAAAAAAAAATATAAAATTTTTTATTTTTTTATTCATTTAATAATTTCAAAAAAAGATTTTCTTGAATTAATTCCTTATAGTCTCCAGATTTCAATATAGATCCGTTATTTAAAAGATAGATTGTATCAGCAGATTTAGATAATTTAATATTATGTGTAACCATTATAATAGTTATATTTTTTGATAATTCTTTTAATTGATCAATTATAAATTTTTCAGCAATACCATCTAAAGATGCTGTGGCCTCATCAAGTATTAAAACCTTTTTATCTTGATAAAGTGCTCTAGCAATCGCAACCCGTTGTCTTTGACCTCCTGAAAGTTTTATTCCTCTTTCACCAACTATCGTTTCAACACCATCTGGCATATCCTTTATAAATGTACTTACATTTGACAAATTAAGAGCTCTATTAAACTTTTTTTCATCAAATTTTTTGTTTATATCGTTGAAACAAATATTTTCTCTAATTGTATCATCAATTAAAAAAATGTTTTGTCCTACATAACCTATGTTGTGATGCCAATATTTACAATTTTCTGATGTTAATTTATTAAAACCTAAATTTATTACTCCTTCTTTTGGAAAGATAAGGCCCAAAATTAAATCTAATAATGTTGATTTTCCTGATCCGGAAGGGCCTACAATAAAATTCAATGTATTTTTTTTTATTTTTAAATTAATATTAAAAACAGCTTTTTCAATGTTTTTATATGAGAATGATACATCGTTAAATTTTATTAAATATTCTTTGTGTTCGTCTAATATTTTTTGATTTTTTGTTTGGATATTTTCGTTATCTAATTGGTATTTTCTACTTTCTTTTAATTCAAAATCAATTCTGTCAATAGCATAAAAGTTTGACTTTAATTGACTAACACCATGATAAATAGACTGAAAAATAGGGAGCAATTTATAACCAGCAAACATGTATATAGAAATAGCTGGCAATGTATCATTAAAATTTGATTTATTATTTAAAACCATTATTAAAATTAAAACTAAAATTATCGAGAATGCTAAAAATTCTAAAATTTGCTTTGGTGCAATTGATAAAAATTGACTTTTAGCAATAACTAGCCCGAATTTCTTACCAACTGTAGTAAATTTATCATAATAATACTTTTTCTTACCGTAAATTATAGTTTCTTTTATTCCAAAGAAACTTTCATGCATAATTTTGAACAATAATTCATGTAATTTACTTTGTTGCTCTCCATAAAAAATGAGTCTTTTTCTAATAATAGTATAAATGATAATATACATTACTCCAATAAAAGATACGACCACGATCGCAACTTTAAAATTATAGAAAGCTAAAAAAATTAAAATAGACAAGCCTGTAAAAACCTTCGAATTAGTATTTAGTATATTAAAAATTATATTATTAGTAACTCTGCCTGTTTCTGCAATAATCTTATTCACATAATCTGCAGAGTTAGATTTTGAGTGGTAAAGCCAAGGCTGTGTAATATAGAATTTATATATACTTGACCTTAAATCATTACCCAAAATTTGAGTATAAATTGATATAAGATATTGATTAATAGTTAAAATTATAAAAGAGATTAATAAAATTATAAAAACAAAAATTATAAAAAAAAATAAAAAACTATCAAATGATGTAAAATTTAAATAATCATAAATTTTACCTACTAATTGATCTTTATCATAAACTGAACTTGGTTTACTCAAAATTTGAACTAGAGGTCCAATAGAAAATATGGAAAGTATTTCAACAAAAGATGAAACTAGTATTATTATTTGAGCATATATAAGTCTTAATTTAAGTTTATAATCAAAGCTTCTAAAAATATTAATTACTTTGCTAAACATGTTAATTATCCTTAAACCAATTGATGGTTATTTTAAGTCCTTCTTTAAATGAAGTGCTTGGTCTATATTTAAGTGTTTTCTTAATATTATTAATTTTAGACAATGAATGTTTAATATCACCTTGCCTAAAATTTTTATAAATAATTTTATGTGTCGATACTTTAGTATTAGATAAACTATATATTGTTTTGGCTAATTTATTTAAATTTATGCGAGATCCTGTGCCAACATTAAATATATAATTTTTTTTTTTTAAATTTTTTATTCCTGCTAAAATATTTGCTACAACCACGTTTTGAACAGGACAAAAGTCTCTTGATGTTTTTCCATCACCAAAAATAACTATTTTTTGATTATTCTTTGCTTTATCAATCCATTTTGGGATTACCGCTGCATAATCTCCTTTAGGATTTTGTCTTTTTCCAAATACATTAAAATATCTTAATCCAATAGTTTTAAAGTTATAAAGTTGATAAAATAATCTTGCATATTCTTCATTAACTTTTTTTGTTAATGCATAATTAGACAGTACTGTGCCAACTTTATTTTCTATCTTTGGTAATTTTTTACTATCACCATATACAGAACTGCTTGATGCATAAACAAATGATTTTATGTTATTATCTTTTGCAACAGTTAAAATATTTAAAAAAGATGTGATATTATCTTTATTTGTTGAAATAGGGTCTTTTATTGATCTTGGTATAGATCCTCTTGCAGCTTGATGAATAACTATATCTACATTTTTAATTATTTTGTTGCAAATTTTTAAGTCTGCTAAGTCTCCCTTTATAAAACTAAAATTTTTCCATTTTTTTTTACCTACTGATTTCTCTACACTACTTAAATTTTTGAGACTGCCTGTGCTTAAATTGTCAATACCAACTACTTTTTGATCTGACATTAACAGCTGTTCTAAAATATTTGAACCAATAAATCCAGCAACGCCAGTTATAAGCCATTTATTAACATTTTTTTTCAAAATAGTTTCTAGGATATTATTTTGTTTTTTTTTCATGGTCTATAATATTTTTTTCCTTCAGAAAAAACATACTTCAGATCATATATAAATCCATTTTTTGAACAATGATTTGAAATTTTATTTTTTTTAATAATAAATTCATTATGTTTTACAGCTAAAATAATCACATCAAATTTTTGGTTATTTATTTTACTTATTATGTTATATTTTTTAATAAATTCTTTGCTCCACAATTTATAATATGGGTCATATGATGAAACTGAAAACTTTTTTTTACTAAAATAATTATATAAATTTAGTACTTTTGAATTTCTTGTATCAGGGCAATTTTCTTTAAAAGTAAGGCCCATTATTAAAATTTTAGGCTTTTGAATTTTTTTTAAATTAATAATTTTTATAATATCCTTATACAAATATAATGGCATATTATCATTAATACTTCTTCCAGAGAGAATTAGTTTTGGATTATGGCCAATTAGTTTTGATTTATAGGTCAAATAGTATGGATCTACTCCAATGCAATGCCCTCCAACTAATCCAGGTCGAAATGAAATAAAATTCCACTTAGATTCTGCAGCTTTTAAAACTTTTTCAGTTGAAATATTCATCTTTTTAAAAATTAATGACAACTCATTAATAAAAGCTATATTTAAATCTCTTTGAGTATTCTCAATAACTTTTGCAGCCTCAGCAATTTTAATTGATTCAGCTTCATGGATACCAGCTTTAATAATTAAAGAATATAAATTAGAGATTAATTTAGATGTTTTAGGATTTGATCCAGAAGTTACTTTAACGATATCTTTAATTCTTTTTTTTTTGTCTCCAGGATTAATCCTTTCAGGACTATAACCAAGAAACAAATTTTTATTAATCTTTAAATTTGAATTTTTTTCAAGAATTGGACCACAAATTTCTTCGGTGGCTCCTGGAAAAACTGTCGACTCGTAGATAACAATATCATTTTTTTTGACGATAGTTGAAACAAATTTAGTAGCCTTAATTAAAGGTTTTAAATCTGGCTTATTTTTTGAATCTATAGGTGTAGGTACAGTAATGATAAAAATTTTACATTTATTTAAATCATTAATATTTTTTGAAAAAGAAATATTTTTTAGTTTTAAAAAATCTTTTTTTGAAACTTCTTTTGTAACATCTATTTTATTCTTAAGTTGATTAATTCTCTTTTCATTAATATCAAAACCTATAACTTTTAGTCTTTTTGAAAATTCAATGGCAAGTGGAAGGCCAACATAACCCATTCCAATAACACCTATATTTAAATTTTTAAGGTTCATATTTAATTAATCTTAAAATACTATTTAGAAATTATTTTAGTACAGTAATTATATTATTAATCAAAGTGAATTATGAAAAAACCTATTATTCTACCAAGATTATAAATAAACTTAGATATATTAAATGTAAAAACAGAAATTATTAGGCTTAAGCAAATTAAAAGAGGTATTGATAAGAAAAAAAAATTCATACTCTTAAAATATTTTTTAACTAATCTTTTTTGAGCAAAAGTATGGATTTTACCTCTATAAAATAAATTTTTGATATCAATTATTTTTTTTCTTTCAATGATTTTGGCCTTAGCATTTTGACAAACAAACAGTTTTTTATTTTTATTTTGGATTAAAGAAAATTCTACATCTTCATAAACAGACCACGTCCACATTGGATATTTTCTATTTTCATTTTTTTTAATTGCATTATATCTCCATGAACTCATTCCTCCTTTTAGCCACATTACTTGCAAATCTTTATTCACATTAGAGTAATCAATTGCAATCCCATTACTTAATAATTTGCCCTTAAAATTAAAATAATTATTAATAAATTTATTAAATAAACCACTATCATTAGAAGTGTTGGTTTGATTTAAACCAACACCAACTATTGATTTATTTGCCCTGTTCCAAAATTTATTTAGTTGGTATAAACAATTTTTTTCTAAAAGAATTCTATCGTCTAATTGCAAAACTAAATCCGAATTTTTTGAAATATTTTTTATGGCAATATTTCTTTGAAAAACTTGATTTTTTATTTTTGATGTAAATTTTTTTAATAAGATCTTATTATTTAAATGAAAATCTTTTAAAATTTTTTGATGTGAAACTAAAATAATTTCTATAGGATTATAACTTTGTCTATTTATTGAGGTAATTGTTTTATAAAGTTCATTATTAAATTTTTTTGTTGAAATTATAATACTAATTTTATTATTCATTGATGATCTTATAATCTTTAAAAAAAGATTTTATTTGATAATTTAATGATAATCTATTTTGGTAATTTTCAAATTTCTTTTTAATTTTTTTATTACTTAAGCACATATTTTTTGGTCTATTAACAAACTTTTTTTTATTAAAGTTATTAGCTATGATCTTATTTTCTTTTTTAAAAACTTTTTTTATAATTTTTAATCCAAAATTAAACTTTGATATTCCCTCATCCGATGAAATATTAAATATTCCAGTGGACTTCTCTTTAATCAATAAATTAATAAAAAAAACCAAATTTGGTATATATATGGGTGTAAAAAAAATATCATCCCACATAAAGGACTTTTTATTTAATTGTTGCTCATAAATTAGTTTATCTGTGATAGTCTTATTTTTTTTTTCACCATATCCAAAAAAGTTTGCTCTTATAATTAAACTCTTTTTATATTTTAATATAAATCTTTCTGCTTTAACTTTTGTTTTAGAATATTGATTTATCGGACTATATTTACTGTTTTCACTATATTTTTTAGAATAATTTCCGTTAAATAACATGTCAGTTGAAATATGGACAAACAATACATTCAATCTCTTTGAAATCTTGCATAACTGCGAAGGTAATAAATAATTTACGTTAAATGCACTTTTTTTATTAATCTCACATAATTCAATATTTGGTAGGCCAATACAGCTAATTATTAAAGAGATGTTTTTTTTTTTACAAAAAGAAAAGATTTCATTAGAATTATTTAAGTTAAATTTAACTTTATTAAGATTTTCTATTTTAGGTAATTTATTATTTAAATGAATATTACAATAAATATTATTTTTACTTGAAAGAGTTTTCAGCCAATATCTTCCTAACTTACTTGTGGCTCCAAAAAAAAGTATATTTTTCACTTAATTATTTATTTACAGTTGAGTTAAATTTTCAAATATTTTAGTCATAATTTAATTAGATATTATTCTTTGATCAATATTCACATGTTTAATTAAAGTATTCTGATTAATTTTTTTAAAATAAGAACTAGAATAATTTTTAATTGAAAATATCTTATTTTTTAATTTTTTATTATGTCGTTTTTTAAAAATTGAGTTGATCTTTAATTTTAAATCAACTTTATTATGCACTATAAATCTATTCACCTCATAAAGAGGATCCAATGAAAAAATATCATTTTTTTTTTTAAAATTAATTGGAATTACTCCATGCATTGTAGCTTGAATACATACACTACTTCCTGAATATAATATAAAGTCACTTTTTTTAAAATCTTTTTGAATATCTGCCTCTTTTGAAAAAAAAATATTTTTATTTATTAATTTTTTCTTTAAATTGTTCGTGATATTTATGACTGGATGAGTTCTAAAAATAAATTGAAAGTTTTCTTTGCTTAATATTTTATTATTTATTAATTCAAACATTTCAACGGTTTCAGAAAATAGTCCCTCTGGACAAACTAAAATAGTTAATTTATTATTCTTTTTATTCTTTAAAATATTTAGTCCATTAATTTTTGAAAGATTTTTGCTACATCCTAATGTTTCAACTAGCTTATGAGGTGAATTTTGTATAAAATATTTTTTTGCAATATCTCCTGAAGTAAAAAGAATATCTGGCTGATAATCTTTAGAAAAATTATAGTAAATATTAGTTTTATATTCTCGTATTATTGAAAAAAAATAACCAAAAGATTTTATTCTATTTTTTTTACAATAATTAAAAATAATTTTTTCAAAAGCGTGTCCCTCAAAAGTTACCATTAAGTAATCTAAATTTTTACTCATATTTAGGACTTTAATTAATTGATTTGAGATTTTATAAGTGAATTTTGTATTTAAAAAATATTTATAGTTAAAATTTATTTTTATCTTTTTAAAAAGTTTAATTTTTTTATATTGAAAAAATTTTATAATCCAAAAATATAAAAATTCTTTTGTTATCTTTAAATATATTGAAACATGCGATAATAAATTAAAATTTGCATTTATAAAAACTCTATTGATTTTAGAGCTTTTAAATTTGATTTTAATATCACTTAAACTTTCGTTGGTATGATTTATTACCAAAACATAATACGGTAGCTTTAATTTGAAATTTTTAAATAAATTACCGTAATAAAAGTCATCATCTGCATCAGCGATTTTATTTCCCACATAATGTGAAATAAAACAAATTTTAGCTTTTTTTACTTTTTTTAAATCTTGAATTAAAAAACTTCTGCAAAAGAGAGTGCTAAGAAATTTAGCTGCTTTAAATGGAGTTTTGTTCTCTCTTAAATCTATTTTATACAAATCTGGAATAAAATATAAAAATTTATAATTTAAGTTTGTTAAAGCTTGATCCAACCTTGTGAAATAATGTTTAAATTTTAAGTTTTGTTTATTCATTAAATTTTAATTTTGTCATTTGTATCCAAATAAATCTTTTATCATTAGAAAAATTAAATTTTGCACACTATTTGAAAATTAAGATAAACTTTGCTCACGAATTTTTTAAAATAATATCAGAGATACTTTTCATTATAAATTTTTGCTCTTTAAATTTTAAACCATAATATAATGGTATACTCAAACATTCCTCGTAATAATTTTTTGCAACTTGACATTCTTTTAAATTATACTTTTTTTTTTTATAATAAGGATGGTATGGTAAAGGTATATAATGAACTTGTGTCACTATATTAAGCTTTCTTAGTTTTATCATAAAATCATTCCTATTAATTTTAAGCTTACTAAATAAAATTTTTATTACATACAGATGGTTTGAACTTAATTTTCTAAATTTTTCTTGTACAAGTTTTACATTTTTATGTTTTTTAAAAAAAAAATCATATTTTTTAGCTAAGTTGTATCTAGTTTTGATAAACTTATTAATTTTTTTCATTTGAGATAAAATTAGAGCACTATGAATATCGGTTTGTCTGTAATGAAATCCCAATTCTTTCATTTCATAGAACCAAATATTTTTCTTTCCATTTGAATATCCTTCTTGTTTATTTATAAATGGTTCATTACTATTTTTACTTATTCCATGACTTCTATATTCTAATAGTTTTATATATAATTTTTTAGAATTTGTTGTTACTACACCACCCTCTCCACCAGCTATTATTTTAACTGGATGAAAAGAAAAAACTGTTAAATCTGAATACTTACAAGATCCTACTTTTTCTCCAGTATTATATTTTGCACCCATTGCATGTGCGGCATCTTCTATAATCTTTATTTTGTTTTTTTTCGCTATTAAGTTAATTTTTTTCATGTCACATGGAACACCACCAAAATGAACTGGCATTATACATTTTACGTTTG
>ENA-UOXV01004546-UOXV01004546.1-marine-metagenome-genome-assembly--contig:-NODE-4546-length-15825-cov-5.018389_pt1 | contig 15825 bp, 15 predicted proteins | sample MGYA00238165_ERZ766961 | MGnify/ENA primary metagenome ERZ766961 (study PRJEB28924, sample SAMN03173240) | marine metagenome | biome: Marine; feature: Water; material: Subsurface seawater | place: North... | reverse complement strand
GGTAAAGATGTAGCTTTCGCTCGGCATGGTACCACCGATATCGGGCCATATAGTAGTTGCAAATGACAACTATGCGGAGGCACGCCTCGCTGCGTAAGCAGTCGGGTAGCCTTATTTAAGTCCATATGGCTCGCACCGTATGGCGGGGTTCGGGGTGCACCTGGCAACAGAAGCACCTCATATATTGATTAGACATAATGGAATTTTTATAGAGGTTGGCATGTCAAACGGAAATTTTAAATATGACATGATGGTTGAAGAAGCGCTCAAAGGAGTCGTTGCTAAAGCCCTAAAACAGGCCGTAATGGAAGGATTGCCAGGTGAACATCATTTTTACATCACGTTTAAAACAAATCGTAGCGATGTCGATATACCTTTGTTTTTAAAAGAACGGTATTCAGATGAGATGACAATTGTGCTTGAACACCAATTCTGGGACTTAAAAATTCATGACAATGAATTTGAAGTAGCTCTCAGCTTTAATGATAAAAAAGAGCGGTTGCTGATTCCTTTCAATGCAATAACAGCATTCTCTGACCCCTCAGTAAAATTTGGATTGCAATTTCAAGAAATCAAAGTCACAGAGTTAGAAAATATCGATAGCCATAGCATCGAAAAGGATGGTTCTAAAAAACAAGAAAAAAATATAGCTAGCCCTGGTGAAATTGTTTCCTTAGATAAATTTAGAAACAAGCATACAAATAAAAAACTGTGATCTAAACATCATTAACATGAAATTTCTGAAAGTTGAAGGAGCTACTACCTGTTATGGATATGCTTTATAGTGAACTTTTCCCACTTGGATCAGACACTACTGATTATCGAAAAATAACGAGCGACTATGTCAGCAAAGACAAACGCGGCAGCAGCTCGTTTATCCGAGTTGAACCGGAAGCATTAACCTACTTGGCAGAAACAGCGTTTAAAGATATTTCGCATCTTTTGCGCCCAAGCCATCTAGCCCAATTGAGATTAATCCTCGAAGATAAAGATGCATCAAAAAATGACCAATTCGTGGCGATGGAGCTATTAAAGAATGCAAATATTGCGGCAGCTGGTGTTTTACCCATGTGCCAAGATACAGGGACAGCCATCGTCATGGCCAAGAAGGGCCAAAACATTTTCACAGGTTTTGATGATGAGGAAGCACTGGCAAGAGGTATCTACAATACATACACAAACCATAATCTTCGTTATAGCCAGTTAGCTCCCCTTGATATGTTTAACGAACTAAACACTGGGACCAACCTCCCAGCGCAAATAGAGCTTTATGCAGTTCCAGGTGATAATTATAAATTTATGTTTGTTCAAAAAGGCGGCGGCTCTGCAAATAAGACTTTTTTGTATCAAGAATCTAAAGCAGTTCTTAACCCAACCGCGCTAAAGTCCTTCCTTGATGAGAAAATTAGAACATTAGGTACGGCCGCTTGTCCCCCTTACCATTTGGCAATAGTTATCGGCGGCACATCTGCTGAATTTAACCTTAAAACTGTCAAACTTGCTTCCACAAAGTATCTCGATAATTTGCCGACCACGGGCAGCAAAAGTGGCCATGCATATAGGGATTTGGAATGGGAACAGGTTATCCTTGATATGACACGAGAAATGGGTATTGGTGCGCAATTTGGCGGCAAGTATTATTGTCATGATGTCAGAGTAATCCGACTACCAAGGCATGGCGCCTCGTGTCCCATAGGACTAGGAGTCTCATGCTCCGCAGACCGCCAAGCATTTGGAAAAATTACTGCTGATGGAATTTTTTTAGAACGCCTTGAGACTGATCCATCGAAATTTATTCCTGAGGTGCAAGATACTGAGGTTTCCGAAGAAGTAATACAGATAGACTTGAACCAACCAATGGATCAGATTAGAGCTCAATTGAGCCAGTACCCTATTAAAACACGCGTAGAACTCTCAGGCCCTATGATTGTGGCGAGGGATATAGCGCACGCCAAATTAAAAGAACGATTGGATTCGGGGCACGGACTACCTGATTATATAAAAAATCATCCCATATATTATGCCGGTCCCGCAAAAACTCCAACTGGAATGGCATCTGGGTCTTTTGGGCCGACTACGGCAGGTCGAATGGACTCTTACGTCGACCCATTTATGGAAGCTGGGGCAAGTTTCATTACGTTAGCAAAAGGGAACCGATCACCGGTTGTTCGCTCTGCTTGTAAAAAGTATGGAGGCTTTTATTTAGGTTCAATAGGAGGAGCGGCTGCCATTTTAGCTTTAAATAGCATAAAAAAGGTAGAAGTAGAGGAATATCCTGAGCTTGGCATGGAAGCTGTTTGGCGTATTGAAGTAGAGAAGTTTCCAGCCTTCATTGTGGTCGATGATAAAGGGAATGATTTTTTTAGCTCGATCTAAATCCTTTCATAGCGGCATTGTACTTATGGATAATGACAAGAATAATTTAACTGTTCTGAAATTAGAGAATTATATAGAGAGTATTCCAGATTTCCCCAAACCCGGAACACTATTTTATGACCTTTCTCCATTGATCGAATCACCCCAAGCATGGAAATTAGCCATCGATAAACTATGCAAAATTCTAGAAGGATCCAAAATTAATATGGTTTATGGAATTGAAGCAAGAGGATTCTTAGTAGCCTCCGCGGTAGCATTAAAACTAGGTATAGGGATGCAAATGGTCCGGAAAAAGGGCAAACTACCGGGTGCTACAGTCGCTCTCACATATGACCTCGAGTATGGAACAGACACGATAGAAATACAGAATCGGCCAATAAATTATAACAACCGTGTTGCTGTAGTAGATGATGTATTAGCAACTGGTGGCACGATGCGAGCAGCTATCGATCTATTATCAAAAGTCAGTATCCCGGTTGTATGCTGCGCCACTATAATAGAGTTGCCATTTTTAAAAGGCAGAGAACGGCTAAATACAGATTTCGATTCTTTATTAACCTACGATGGAACTTAAATTCCAATAAAACTTTCAAACTACCTAAGTGGCTCTAAAATAGATACGTAATTGGCCACAGCAACGCCACCCATATTAAAAATACCCCCTAAATTGGCTCCTTCTACCTGCATTGAACCAGCGTCACCTCGAACCTGCATAGCTGTTAGAACATGCATTGAAATTCCGGTCGCCCCTATGGGATGCCCTTTGGCCTTAAGGCCTCCTGATGGGTTTATAGGTAACTTTCCATTTTTTTGCGTTATACCCTCCGCAATAACCTGTGCCCCCTGCCCAGGTTTAGCAAGTCCCATTGCTTCATACTCAATTAACTCAGCTATTGTGAAGCAATCATGCGTTTCTACCAGAGATAAATCATCTAGTGTAAGTCCTGCCGAAGCAAGCGCTAGAGCCCATGCACGAGAACATCCCTCAAACTCGATTACATTTCTTTTTGACATCGGAAGAAAGTCGTTTACATGCGCCCGCGCCCTAATAGCAACCGCTTTTTGACATCCAAAAGCCGTATCTACATTAGTAAGTACTATTGCTGCTGCACCATCTGAGACAAGCGAACAATCTGTCCGTTTTAGGGGACCAGAAACAATCGGATTTTTTTCCGACACATTACGACAAAACCCAAACCCAAGATCCTTCCTTATTTGTGCAAAGGGATTTTCGACTCCATTTTTATGATTTTTGGCCGCTATGTGAGCGAGCGCATCACTTTGATCCCCATATTTTTGGAAATAAGCCTGCGTTATTTGGCCAAAAACGCCTGCAAATCCCCCCTGAACTCCAGCTTCTTCTTTCAAGTAACTTGCTGTTAGAAGCGCCTCACCGACTGACTTATTATCTATATCAGTCATTTTTTCCACCCCAACGACTAATACAACTTTCCCTCGACCTGCTTCGATAAAATCGACCCCTTGGTGAACTGCTGCGCTTCCAGTGGCACACGCATTTTCAATTCGCGTCGCTGGCTTGAACCGAAATTCTGGTGATGCTTGAAGCACTAAGCTAGACGTGAAACCTTGTGACGAGAATGCTCCACCAAAATGTCCAAGATAAATTGCATCCACATCCCGAGGTTCAAAACCAGAGTCATGGACTGCCTCTGCAGCAACTTTTGCAATCATACTTTCTACATCGTCTTGTTTTTTACCAAAAGGCAAATGGGACCAGCCAACAATACATGCTGTCAAAATCGGCTCCTTAAATATAGTTATTATTTTGAGATTATTATCAAGTATTTCTGACAACCGTCAAGGTAGCAGAGACACCGGGCTTTACCAAATACGAATAAGTTGAGGTGTTCTTTTTAATTTTTCATAGCAGTTAATATTAAAAAGAGCCTTTATTTATAGTCTCTCTAGTGGTGGAATTTTTTTATTAAATCATTTGAAGCATCTTTGACTAAATCGTTTTGTACCTTCTTAGTCATTTTGTCTTCTATCAATTTTGTAGCAACCCCAATAGCGAGCTCTATAGCTTGATCCCTCACGTCTTTGAGTGCCGTTGCCTCAGCTTGGGCTATACGCTCTACAGCCTGCTCTTCTCGCCTTTTCAGAGTAACCGTCAACACCTCTTCAGCCTGAGTTTTCAGTCTCTCCGCATCTACTTTTGCTTGAGCCACAATTTCATCTGCCTCGATTAGTGCATCTCTCTGCTGTCGCTGATAACTCGCTAAAGCTGCCTGGGCCTCTTCTCTTAAGTTTTGTGTTTCGTCAAGCTGCTTTCTAATAGCTTCTGCGCGTTGATCCAATCCCGCAGTAATTTTTTTTGTTCCTTTCCAGGCAACAAGCACCACAAAGATAACAAAAGCAATTGCAACTGATAATTCTGCTGTAATCATCTTGTTTGCTCTCTTACTGTATTTGAAATGGCTTTATCGATATCATTTGATGATACGTCCACACCTATCAACTTTCGCACTGTGTCTCCGACGATATCACGAGCAACACTTTGTTCTAGAGTATCAGCGGATGCATCTCCTCCACTATCAACTTCAAGACGAGCTTTTTCTATTCTATTCTCAGCATCTTTAAGCATATTAGATACCTTCTGATTTGCTAAAGCTTCAACCTCTGCTCCACGTTTTGTTATCTCATCTTGAGCTTTCCGGGTGGCATCACTGGCCCTTTCTCTAGCGGACGAAAGAGCCTTTTCATACTCTATTTTTACTAGATAAGCTTCTTTTTTTAAAGTTTCTGCTTTATCAAGATCATCCTCAATTCTTTCCTGACGTTCCTCTAAAACTTCAGAAATTCTGGGCATCGCGACTTTGGCAACTAAAAAGTATAGAACGATAAAACTGACTACAAGCCAAAAAATTTGGGAAGCATAGGTCTGAACATCTAATTGCGGTAACTTTGGCCCAGCATCCCCCGAAGCGGCTTTCGCTTGGGGAATTAGGAACCATAAAGAACAATGCAATATAGCCGTTAGACTAAGTAAACTTTTGCAATTCATTTATTTGTCCGATTCAGCCTACAAAATACTCATTAAAAATTAGTCGAGTAAATTATATAGTTTTGACCTAATATTTTTAAGTAAAAAGAATTAAGAAAGAGACGAGCAATGCAAAAAGAGCAATCGCTTCGGTCAAAGCAAATCCAAGTATTCCTATACCAAAAACCTCTCCCCTAGCAGCGGGGTTTCGAGCAATAGACGACACAAGGGATGAAAAAATATTACCTATACCAACACCAACACCAGCTAGTGCTATCACAGCCAGCCCAGCACCAATCATCTTAGCAGCTTCTAGTTCCATTTTATTTTCCTCTCTAATTAATTAAAATGATTTAAAATAAGTATGTCTTAATAAAAATTACTTAATGAAGGTGTATCGCATCGTTTAAATACAAGCATGTCAAAACTGTGAAAACATAAGCTTGCAGTACGGCTACCATTATTTCAAAGCCCGTAAGTGCCACTAACAGGATTATTGGCGCAACACCAAGAACACCTAGTAGAACAGTGAAACCACCAAAAACCTTCATCATGGTATGACCAGCCATCATGTTCGCAAAAAGACGAACTGATAGACTTACCGGCCTTACAAAATAGGAGATAATTTCAATTGGAATTAGAAGTGGCGCCAAAATTAATGGTGTTCCCGATGGCACAAACAACGAAAAAAAATGCAGCCCATGGCGGATTAGTCCAATAACTGTTACTCCGACGAAGATCGTTGCCGCCATTACAAATGTTACTATAATCTGACTCGTAAAAGTATAGGCAAACGGGATCATCCCAACTAAATTTCCAACCAATATGAACATAAACAACGTGAATATAAACGGGAAATACTTGCGGCCCTCGGCTCCAACGTTTTCCCTAATCATGTTAGCTATAAACTCATATGACATTTCCGCCATTGACTGCCAGCGCCCTGGGACCAATCGTCCACCTCGCATACTAAGCGTTAAAAAAGCTGTAACAGCAGCCACCGTAACCGTCATCCAAAGGGATGACGTTGTGAACGAAAGATCTACTCCCCCCACTTCTAATGGAACAAGAGATTTTAATTTAAACTGTTCGACAGGCGAAGCCACTGTTATCCCTTTCTTGCATCATTTACTTTTGTTTTGATCAGTTTCTGAATTCTTACTTGTGTAACCTAAGGCCATCCCCATACCGTTTACCGCTCTGTAAACATTCAGCATACCTGCAGCAGATCCTAAAATAAAACAAACAACGAGCATCCACGGAGACGATCCCAACCATGCATCCAGTCCGTAACCCACACCGGCACCTACTGCAACTCCCGCAACTAACTCCACTCCTGCTCTGGCAGCTATCCCAGCTAATGAGGGAGGGAGCGCTACATCCTTGCCACTTAGAGATTTTCTTCCTACGTCTTGTCTTAACGAACGAATTTTCGAATCTAGTTCTTTAAGGCCATCCGGATTCTTTTCTAAATCAATCGGCATTAAGCCCTGATGCCCTTTAAAACTGTTTGCTTGTCTTTGATATTTTACCATCCTAAAAAATTTGGCTCAACATAAGGAAATATCATATATAATGTCAAGAAAGAAGAATTCATATAATTATTTGAAAAAGTGTATATTTTTCAAAAGCTGGCGTTAGGGCGTATCCCAACACTCGATAGCTCTCCATTATACAGCCTCTCTCAGTTCTTCCGCTCCTTCTAAATTAACGGAAACAAGTTGACTGACACCTTGTTCAGCCATTGTAACACCATATAAACGATCCATTCGTGCCATAGTGAGGCGATGATGCGTTATTATTAAAAATCTAGTTTTAGTCGTTTTAGAGATATCAGACAGCAAAGAGCAGAATCGATCCACATTGCTATCGTCTAACGGCGCGTCAACCTCATCTAAAACACAAATCGGTGATGGATTGGTCAAGAAAGCTGCAAAAACCAGAGCCAATGCTGTAAGCGCCTGCTCACCGCCGGACAATAACGACATGGACTGTAATTTTTTTCCTGGTGGGCTAGTCATAATCTCAACCCCAGCATCCAATGGATCATCAGCCTCAACCAATGTTAAATGGGCTGTTCCTCCCCCAAATAGTCTAATAAACAGATCCTGAAAGTGTTTATTCACAGCATCAAATGCCTCAAGCAATCTATCCCGCCCCTCTTTGTTTAGGGAGGCTATTGCTCTACGGAGGCGGTCAATAGCACCTGTTAAATCATCTCGCTCTTTTTCCATAGTTGATAACTGGGTCTCTAACTCAGTAACTTCTATTTCCGCCCTAAGATTGACAGGCCCTATTCTTTCTCGTTCTCGGGTCAAGCGTTCCAGCCTAGACTCAGTTGCTTCCAGATCAGGTAGTTTCTCTGAACTTTGAATATTTGCTCTCTCAAGTATATTTTCTGGAGAACACTCCAACCGTTCTTTGATACGCTCTTTGGTCAATTCGATTGAATGATTTATTTGCTCTAAAGCGGCCTCAGTTCGAACACGCTCTTCTCTTCTCGTAGATAAGTCTTGATCCGCCTGCCTCGAAACCGTATCAGCCTCATTCACTGCTATCTCCGCCACCGCCAATTTATCCGCAGACGATTTTCTTGCTACTTCAGCTATTTGGCCTTTATCCATTAATTCTTTACGCTGAGCCATGATTTCTTCTGGCCTTTTTTCTAATCGCTCAATCTCGGATTTTTCAAATTGCTTTCTACTCTCCAGCTCTACTATCCTTATCCTGGCCCGCTGAGAGCGCTCTATCCATGTTTTATCCTCAATTCTTATAGATTCAAGCCGAGAGGTTCTTTCCTTAGATAATCTTACTATTTCGCCATAGGCGGCTCTAGCATCAACCAAATCAGACCGTTGTTCAGACAGCTTCTCTCTATTTTCAGAATTAACTGCTCGGAGGCTCTGAATGTCCTCCAGCGCCCCCAACTCCTTCTCTGCCAGCTGTTTCTGGTCCAATGCTTCAGATTTATCGCTTGTTAGCTGATGAATAATTTCATCCAGTCTATTTGCACTATTTTTCCACTCAGATATTCGAGCCGATGCGTCAGTTAAACGTTGACGAGCTTGATCAAGCTTTTCATATGCATCCTTGTATCTTAATCGTTCACTTTTTTCTTGTTCGACCAATCCCTCTAATCGTTCCCGTAATTCTGTTAGCGCCGCTGTCAAAGTCTTTTTTTCTTCAGACAAAGTTTCGACGTTAAGAGATATCTCTTTAATACGGTTTCGGTGTTGAATACGGATTTCTGCCGAAGTCACTGTATCAACATTGGCTACATAGCCATCCCAACGCCAAAGACCACCTTGAAGAGTAGTAAGGCACTGACCATGCTTTAATTCAGTTTGCAATCTAATTGCGGCCTCCATATCACTGGCTACACCAACCTGTTTCACGCGCTCTTGAAGTTCCTGCGGCACACTAACTTTATTGGCTAGCACCTCGACACCATCAGGTAAACTAGAGCCTGGATGCTTCGAACCATTTTTTGTCCAAACCCGTTTTTCTGAAATAATATCGTCTTTTTTGATCGGTGCTGTGAGATCATCTCCTAACGCAGCCGACAAAGCGGTTTCGTATCCATCCTCGACTTCAATTTCATCAACAATTGGTGTGACTATATTATCTAAATCTCCAGATAGCATCGCAGATAGTGAGCCTGATTCAGCCTCCAAGCGCGCCAGCCCTGCTGAGATGTCCTGTACAGAAGTGTAAGCCTTATCAACTAAATCAGCACAGATTGTTTTTTCATTTTCTATGAAGCCCAGTTTCTTATTAGCCTTATTCGCCGCATCATTTGACTCTTGCACAACTGAATTAAGCCCCTCAACCTGCTCCGCATTACCTGAATTTTCTTCTAAGACTATCCTTTGTGTTTTAGAGTCAGCTATTTGCATCATCAGCCTTTCTTCCCTTTCAGTCGCTAATTTTAATTGCCTACCGAATGATGAACGGCTCGCCTCATTTAATGCGATTTTTTCTGTTATTTCTGCTACTTTTAATTCTAATAAATCCGCCTCTCTATTGATTTTCGTTAGCAAAGATGCTGCCTCTTTTTTACAGCCTTCTTCATTGGTCAGATCATTTTCAATATTTGCATATTCAATTTTTAACTTTTTCACAGCTTCTGAAGACTCTTTTTCTAGCGATCCTTCCCGTGTTATGTCGTCACTTATCTGCATCAACCTCGTGGCAGCCTCTGTCCTAGCAGTATCGATACGCCCTTGTTCCCCGTCCAGCTCATTTATTCCAAGGGTTATTGTTTGCAGAGCAGCGGCAGCCTCAACATCCTCCGCTCTAAGGCCAGGCAATTTTTCCGCTGCATCAGCCCGCTTTGTGGACGCTCTAGCCGCAAATTCAGTTGCAGTCCTAACCTTATTATTTGATTCTCGATGGTTGTCAGTTGCAATCTCTTTTTCCAATAAAATTGATTGCCAGCGACTAAATAATAAAACCGACTCTGCTTGGCGAATTTGTTCATTGACTGCCCTATATCTGACCGCCTGCTTTGCTTGTTGCTTAAGCCCTTTTAATTGAGATTGGATCGATGTTAAAATGTCTTCTAACCTCTCGAGGTTAGTCTCCGCAGCCTTCAACCGCAACTCAGCTTCGTGACGTCTCGTGTATAGGCCCCTGATATTTGCTGCCTCTTCCAAAAGAATCCGGCGTTCTGATGGCTTCGCATTAATCAAGGCACCGATTCTACCTTGGCTGACGATCCCAGCCGAGCGAGCACCCGTTCCTGCATCTGCAAACAGAAGTTGAACGTCCCGACTACGAATATCTCTACCGTTCACTCTGTAATTGGAGCCTTTGCTACGCTCTATACGTCGTATAACATTCAATTCACTAGAGTCATTGAAAGAATTTGGTGCTTTTAAATCTGAATTATCTATTAAGAGCGCAACCTCAGCTAAGTTACGCGCAGGGCGGCTTGACGTACCATTAAAAATGACGTCGTCCATCTCACCGCCACGCATTCTTTTGGCAGATGTTTCACCCATAACCCAGCGCAAACCCTCCACTAGATTAGATTTTCCACAACCATTTGGGCCTACAACACCAGTTAAACCATTCGAAATATCAAGTTCGGTGGCATCAACAAATGACTTAAAGCCACTCAATCGAAGTCGGCTAAACTGCACTACAATGTTCCATTTTGATATAAATATAATTGATCCGGCATAATTATTTTTCTAATGCTTTGTCCAACAATATTTCAAATTTCTCAAATTCAAATGCGTCAATCTTCTGTCCGTTCAAAAGAAACGACGGTGTGGTGTTGACATCATATTTTTTATTTCCGTTCATCCGCATAGAGATGATACCGTCTAACAATTTGTTACTAGTCATGCAACTTTCAGCACGCTCCTTACTTAAACCAGCCAACTGGCCTATCTTCAGAAGAGAGCCTAAAATATTCTCTGACTGTGTCCAAGTGCTCTGTTGCTTCAATAAAACATCTATCATAGCACTATAGTACTTGGGCCCAACGCAACGTGCTAACGCTGCCGCACGAAGTCCCCATTGGTCTAGAGGGAAATCTCGATATTCCATCTGAATTAGCCCAGTATCAACATATTTTTGCTTTATTTTTGGATATACCTCTTCGTGAAATTTTGCGCAGGCTGGGCACGTCAACGAAAAATACTCCACTAATTTAACCTTGGAATCTGGGCCACCCTCAGTCCTAGGAGATAGCGCCGCAGCCACGTCGATGCTCTTCTTATCAGCATCAGCAATTGCCGTGCCTAGTACCGTAAAAGAAAAACCAATAATTAGTATTAATGCCTTCAACTGCATACCACGCTCCATTTTTCTATCGACAGCATAAAACCCACTTAGGGCACTCGCAATATATAGTGGATAATATTTAACAAACTTGTTGAAAATAAGGTTTGACTTAAATAAACGATTTTACAACTCATCATTCAATTATGTTTTAAAATGGCTGTCCCCAAAGCTTCGAGGGCTTTTTTCAAATCTGAATTAGTGTTGTTTTTAATCTGATGGGAAATCCAGAGCTTTTCACTGTCTGTTAATGATCTTGTAACTGGCGCCACCTTTTCCTTTTGCCGAAGAGCGTTCACTTGCCGAATCGCTATTTTACTAATTGCCTTATAACCAAAAACTACATTTATACGTTCTAGCAAGACCGGTTCTCTATGTTGAATTTCTAATGCTCGGGCCGAAAGCACATCAACGTGCAAAGTGGCATCTAGTTTACTTCCTCGGAGAAACACAATTCGGTTTGGTGAACTCCAATCAGCAATCTCGCTTCCAACAATACTTGCCCACTTGTTTACAACAGCAGCCTCAACAAATCCTCGCTTTCGTATAGCTTTATCGGTTATTTTTGTTACAATTCGTTCAAGGGTTCTAAGACCAACCCTTTTACTGGAACCCATTGGGATCGTTTTAATAGGAAGATCCGTCATAAATTTTTAGACCTTAACTCATTCTATTTTCTAATTTTAAGTGACTACACGTTAAATATTTCATTACTGCAATTAGTGGCTGATCATATACAATTAGTTAACCATGAAAATAAAAATATCTGATCCTATTGGAAAAGTACCTGAGAAACTCTTAAACTGGTACGACAAACACGGGCGAACCCTGCCATGGCGGCTAAAGGACGGTTCAAGACCAGATCCGTACAAAGTTTGGTTAAGTGAAATCATGCTTCAGCAGACTCAAGTTGTTACCGCAACTCCTTATTTTGAGAAATTTTTAACATTATGGCCTTGTGTAACTAAATTAGCAGAAGCTGATTTAGATGATATTTTTGTTGAATGGGCAGGTCTTGGCTACTACGCAAGAGCTCGAAATTTACATAAATGCGCTAAAATTATCGCCACTAGTTTGGATGGCGTGTTTCCAGATAATGAATTAGAGCTCGTTAAACTCCCCGGAATAGGCGCTTATACCGCTGCAGCGATAGTAGCTATTGCATTCGATTTCAAAGCAACCCCCATGGACGGTAATTTCGACCGAGTTATGGCGCGGCTTCACGCGATTGAAACTCCGTTACCAACTGCAAAGCCAGTATTGAAAGAGCTTGCAACGAAGATCACACCAGATCTCCGACCAGGTGATTATGTTCAAGCGGTTATGGATCTCGGTGCAACAATATGCACTCCTAGAAACCCACAATGTATTTCATGCCCTGTCAATGCCTGTTGTCTAAGTTTGAAAAAAGGACAAACGACAATAATTCCTAGGAAGAAGACCAAACAGCGCAAACCTGTGAGGTACGGAATGGCATTCCTGTGCATCAATGACAAAAAGGAGGTATTATTGCGCAGACGCCCAAATTCTGGACTTTTTTCAGGAATGATGGAAATTCCAGGAACACCCTGGACAGATTGTCTACCCGATTCATTACAGATAGAGGCATCGAAGCCCACTATAGCCACATGGAGCGACATTCAAGGAACAGTCTTCCATTTTTTTACTCACTTTAAACTCGAGATAAAGGTCGTAAGGGCAGACATAAAAAAAAGCATAAAAAGCAACGAGCTATCATGGCATCCACTAGAATCAATTGATAAGGCAGGACTACCTTCCCTCATGCTAAAAATTATTAAACATGGGCTACAGTGACATTCTTATAAGATAACTAGAAAAATATTAGTCACAAATGCTAAAGCTTAGATAGATACTGGCTGTACCAGTCAAAACCTACCAGCTCTATATAAGAATTTATTAATTGTGTAGTGATTGGTCCAGGTACCTCAGTTGCCTTAAGATGGCGCCCATTTAGACTTTGGACAGGACAGATACAAAAACTCGTAGACGTTATAAATGCCTCATCAGCGTTGTAGGCGTCAAATAGATCAATATCATCTTCCTTCATCTCGTATTCTAATATTTTACTTAGCTCTATTACGACCTCTCGGCTGACACCTGGCAACACGTATTTTTCTTTTGGCGTTACCAATTTTTCATCTTTAATTAAAAAAATATTACTTCCCTTACCTTCTGCTAAGTTCCCATTTTTATCCAACAAAACTGACAGTGCATCTGAGTTCTGTGCCTCTACTTCTAAATCTCCCAGAACAAAATTAAGATAATTATGGGTTTTAGCTCGCGGACTGGCCATTTCGGGGGCAACTCTTCTTATCGAGGGCGTGATTATCTGAATTCCATCACGATAATATTTTGCTCTAGAAGCCAAGGGTAAAGGAGTACATTCAATTATAACCGTTGCATTTGGCCAATCCGGCCAAGCTTCGTTGTCATCTCCAGTTAATCCACGAGTAACCCTCTGTGTTACCCAATAATCATCACCCGAGTTCAACAATGGCAGATTGCGCGCCACCACTTCTTCTGTAATACTCGCCAACTCTTTAATCGATAAACCTGGGTCTAAATTCAAATATTTTAAGGACTTTTCGAAACGCTCCAAATGCTCATGAAGTTTGAATATCTTGTGACCAAATGTTCGCGTCGTATCAAAAACACCATCGCCGTATTTGAAACCCTGGTCTTTTATCGGAATGACAGCTTCGTTTTCTGGCAGGTAAGCACCGTTTAGATAGACTATTCGTTGATTTGATAAAGACATGTTTACTCCCTTGTATTAAAAAAGATAAACAGTAGGGCATACACCCAACCCCGATTTATAAATATTTATCCAGCTAATATTTTAGCTCCTAGATCGCAACAAAAATATCAATGGCATAGCTAAAAAAGCAACAACCATCAAAAAAACAAAATCATTCAGAAAAGCTATCATATGTGCCTCAGATAAAACTATATTTTGGATAGTTTCCAATCCTAGTTCAGAGGCAACATTAAGCATTCCACCAAATCCATTAGTAATAGTAAATGCCTGAAATTCACTAATCTGAGACCGCATCTCTATATAATTTGTCTGTGTTGATCTTACTAAGATAGACACGACTATAGAAGTCCCCATACTTGCCCCAATAGCTCGGATAAGTGAGAATAATGAAGCCGCTTCGACTCTGAAAATTGTCGGCAAGGTAGAAAAAGTAACTGTTGTTAGCGCTACCCACATCATTCCCATACCAAACCCATTAATCATTGTAATCCAAATCACTTCTTCCATGCCTACATCTGCGTTCCACTGAGTCATCCAAAGATTACTGCCACCAACGCAAATTAGGCCAAATAAAATCAAAAACTTTCCAGGCATTAAGCCGAGTAAAAAGCCAGAACATAGCATAGCACCCATTGTGCCAAGGCCACGAGATGATATTACCCAACCTGCAGATAAAACAGGATATCCCTGCACATTTTGGAGAAACAACGGTAAAACAAATAATGATGCAAAAACAGCAATGCCAAAAGTAAAAATTAATGCTAAGCCAATAACATAATTTCTATCGGAAAATATCTTGAGACTAATGTAAGGCGAAGCAGTCGTCAGTGAGTGTACAATAAATATATAAAATGCAACGCCCGATACCATTGAATTAAACAATATTTCGGATGACTCAAACCAACAAAGACGCTCCCCACGGTCAAGTACAAGCTGTAAACATACCACCGCTACTATAAGAGAAAAAATACCCAGCCAATCTGTTTTCTGACGCATTGAACGTGCAGCGGGTAGCGTTATTAAAATTGAGACAAAAGCTAGAATACCAAATGGGATATTCATAAAAAATACATATCTCCAATCATAAAACTCTGTAAGCATAGCGCCGACAGTCGGTCCAGCGACAGGTCCCAATATCATTCCCATCGACCATATACTCATAGCAAACCCATGCTTTTCCCTGGGATAAGTATCGAGCATTATTGCCTGCGAAATAGGTAACAATGGGGCAGAAACAAATCCTTGCAACATTCTATGAAAAACAAGTTCACTCAAGCTTCCTGAGGTTGCTGCAAAAAGAGATGTTATGGTGAAACCTGCTATAGAAGCTAAAAAAACTCTTCTTCGTCCAAATTTTTGGCTAAATAAATTTGTCAATATAGTGCCTATTGCGGTAGCAACAACGAAGGCTGTTATCACCCAACCCACCTGATCTGGGGCGGCTGATAAATTGCCTTGAATATTAGGAAGCGCTACATATGCGGTACTCATATTCAAAGAATGCAATAGCGACGCCGCAAGAACCGGGATAGTAATAACTACACGCTCAATTTTCGTAAATGGCCCGTGAGCCGGCTTATTAACGGTAAACAATCTATAGCCTCTTAGCTCTAATGATTGACTAGAATGGAAGAGTTCCGTTCAGCCATACACCTTCTTCGAAAAAACAAACCACAGTTACAGACTGTAAACTCTGGTTGCCGTATCATGAAACAGTGCAGATTTCTCTGCATATGTAGCTCCAGAAGCTATTCGTTTAAAGGTGTTCCAAATAATTTGATAACTGCAGCTCAGTTTATCGACAGGGAAATTAGATTCGAACATACAGCGATTAGGCCCAAATGCCTCGATAGTGTGGTCATAGTACCGCCGGGTT
>ENA-UOXV01004541-UOXV01004541.1-marine-metagenome-genome-assembly--contig:-NODE-4541-length-15838-cov-6.244757_pt1 | contig 15838 bp, 16 predicted proteins | sample MGYA00238165_ERZ766961 | MGnify/ENA primary metagenome ERZ766961 (study PRJEB28924, sample SAMN03173240) | marine metagenome | biome: Marine; feature: Water; material: Subsurface seawater | place: North... | reverse complement strand
CACGCCGGAGACCGCCGTGCCGACGGAACGAAAACGGGCGGCGCGCGGAAGCGGTGGACGAGAGCAGGGCCTCTGCGTCCTCGCGCCCCTGCGCGCCTGCCCGGTCGCGCTCCAGCGCCGCCTGCGACACGGCCAGCAGCTGCCGCGCGTCCTCTGCCTCCTGGCGCGCCGCACGCAGCTCCACCTGGAGCTCCGCGCTGCTCTTGAGCGCCGCGAGCCGCTCGCCGTCCTCGCGCTTCAGCCGGGCCTCAAGCGCGTCGTGCTCGTGCTGCAGCTGCCCGAGGCGGTGCTGCAGGCTCATGATCTCCCGGTTGGCGGCCTTGAGTTCGCCCTGCACCACGATCAGCTGCTTCTCCTTGGCCAGCCGCTCGCGGCCCTGACTCGCCCGCAGCGCTGCAACCTGCTCTGCCACCTCCCCGGAGCCAGCCCCGACGCCGCGGGCCTCTGGGGCGACGGCGGCCTCTGCGAGGCGCTCGCGGAGCCGGTCGCCCTCACGCGCCGCCTCGCGCAGCTCCTCTCCCAGCTCAGCGACCCGCTCCTGCGCACGCCGCGCTGACTCCTTGGCGGCGCCGAGCTCGCTCGTGATCGACGCCACCTGGCTCTGCAGCACCGCGCACTCCTCGCGCGCAACGCGCGCCTCGGCGAGAGCGTCGCCAAACGCGTCGCGCGCCATGGAGGCCTGCAGCAGCTGCTCCTCCAGCTGCTGCCGCGCGGCGGTCGCTGCGCGCTGCTCCGCCTCCTGCTCCCGCAGCAGATCGGCCTTGAAGCGCTGCATCTCGCTCTCCGCGCGGCGCTGGTTCTCGACGCGCGTGCGCTCCACGTCAGCCACCTTGCGCTCGACTAGCGCCTCGAGCTCCCGCACCCTCGCCTCCTGCTTGCGCATGTGCACCTCGGCGTCCTCTGCCGCCTTGCGGCTCTGCGCATCGCGACGCCGCATCGTGTCCATCTCCAGCAGCATGCGCTGGCGGTGCTGATACGCCTGCGCCTCGGCCTCCTGCTCCATGCGCCGCACCTTCTCCGCGAACTCGGCCTCGCGCCCGCGCAGCTGCTCAATCTTGCGCTGCCACGTCCGCTCCAGTTCGTCGCGCGCCTGCGCCAGCTCTCGCGCGTGCTTGGCGCTCTCCTCCATGCGAATCTTACTCATCTCCACACTGCGCACCCGCCCGACTGCCGCCTCCACCTCGGCGCGCACCCGCTCGTCCGCCTCGCGCTGCACCTGGACGCGCTCGAGAGTCAGCGAGGCCTTACGCTGCGCGTGTGCAGCGCCAGCTCGGGGGCTCAGATTACCTGCGCGAGTCGTTCCTCCAAGGACTTGAGTGGCTGGATCGAGTTGTCGTGCGAGAGCGATCGGTAGCGGTCATGGATCGCATCAAACCGTTTCTCGAGCGTCTCTGTCGCAGATGTTGTCTGGCAGGACGAGTGGCCGACACCTTTCTTTTCCCCAAAGGTCTGCCCGAGGTGGTCAAGGATGACCTTCATCAAGCTCGAAGCATCGGGTGTCTCCGAGAGAGCCCGGCCCAACCGCGAGTCGGGGTCCACCCGGAGCAGCTCAAGAAGATGTGCCACCTTCTGCGGCCGGTTCTCTTTGTCGACAGGCTGGATCCCACTCTCGGGGGAGAATACCGATGCAGTCTGCATGAAACCAGCCAACTGGAGGAAGTCCATGAAGAGCAGTCCTGCTGCTTGGCTGGAAACGGGCAGGGCCTGCGCATTTGCCCGCTTTCCGCGCGTGGCGCGCAGGTCCAGCAAAACCTTGGCCCGGAGCTGTGACTGCACACGCGCACGCATACGGTCACAAGGGGGGGCTTCTGGAAATCAAAACGCTCGCTAGCAACCCGTTTCAGGTCTGGTCTTGCGGCTTGAAAGAAAGCTGCCAGGCCCAGCAACCTCAGAGAGGTCGAGTGCAGGCTGGCAGACCTTGAGGGAGTCGATTGTCCCATTGTTTTTGAGCGCGACCGACAGCCGTGACTTGAGCTGACCTTGAACCGCTGCCTGATCTCCTGAGACAGAAGTCATGTTGCCGAGCGCCCAGCGGGTTCTGCAAGCGGGGCGGTGTCGCCCGAAGCTCCTCCTCCACCACTGAGGCGCCTGAAGTTTTGAAGTTTCGAATCCCTGCCAAACTGATTCGAATCAAAACAACAATTTTCCTCTAGAGTCGAAAGAGTTTTCAAGGCAGAGGACGATGGGGGGCCCTCAGCAGAGCGCCGTAATGAGTGATGCCGCAGCACTAGCCCTAATCGGGGCTCACGATGCCGTGACCAAGACGATACAGACCGAGGCTGCGGCTGAGACGCGTGCTGAAGAGACTGTCGTCCCAGAAGAACATGGCGGGCAGTACCATGGGCTGTGGAAAGCCATCCCGTACGAATCCACCCCAAGCCCAAACACAGTCGCGTCAATTTACCGGATCGCCATGCTCAGAGGTTCTCTTTGTGCCTCTGAGTTCGAAGCTCACACGCCCGTCGCCGGACAGGAACGATCCTCGTCGCCCGGGCCCAAAGCTTGCAGGGCAACTCAAAGTTCGCAGATACATTGGCATCAAAACCAGCAAGGTTCACGACCCATCCCTTCGTGTGTGCTTTTTGGCATAGTGTACGGTGCTGACCCCGAGTTTTACAACCGCTGGTCAGGAGGTTGTCCTTGGAGATCTTTGGAAGGGCCGGCTGGTGAGCCCCGCGTTTGAGCCTGACAGCGCTGGCGCCCTGTCCTCCTTCGCCTGACAATTCGCCATGGCAGGCCATTGTATTTCTTATGCCGGATATCAAGTCAATCGCCTGTCGAGACATGCTGGTAGCCGTTGCACTGGTCCAGGTGAGACGCGTCATTGTGTCCCACTGTCTCGCAGAAAACGTTCGCTGCTCTCCCGAGTTAGCCGGTGCATCATTTTGGTGACGTAACGTTCACTATCATGGGCTCCAGGCGCATTTGGAGAAACTGGGCGTCGCTCTTTGCATCATATTTCCCTCGAAGAATCCGAAGCATGGGAATGATGTTTGCGAGGACTTCGGCATCGATGTGTCCCACGCCGAAGTCTATGCGGATGTGTCGAATGACCAGATTGTCTACCAGCAAATGGGCCTCTACAAGAAGACCAGAGAAACTTCGGGGGAATCATCGAGTATTTCAAAGGTATTCGCTGGAGCACATACCTTCGTTCTGTTGTTTCGGTGGCACGCGTGTTCATGCCTGCAGGACTAACCTGAGCAAGTTGGGCGCAGCGACTTGAGGCGTGGGGTTACTACATGCTGCGGGCATTTTGGGGATCTGCGACGAATGCGATATGCTGCGTCAATGGTTTCGGTGTCGGCGATAACAGCAAATACCACGTAAGTTCTGACCATGCATGTGCTCTTTTTTCTTGCAATGTATTCCTCGATATCTGGTGTGATCCGATCCCCGATGCAGGGTGGCGTGATCTTTCTCGGTCCAACCGACGATGCTATTCGATACCGGTATTATATTTCCCACTGCGATTTGCGAAAAATCGTCGCAATTCGTGGAGTGATTCCTTGCAGATCGGCCGCACGAGTGCGTGTTGCGTATCTGATGGATACCACGGTTTCTAGTAGAGCAATCTTGACGCCATGGTTGTGGTCGGCAACAGGAGCTATGATGAAGACGGCCAGCGAAAGGTCGACACACACACAATCATGGGGAAAGCAACGCGCATGGCATTAAGTTTCGCGCAAAATGCGACTGCAGATGTGTTCGTTCCTGTGTGATCTCTGATCCTTGGAGAGTAAACGTTTTACCAAATGGCCGTGTGCTTTACGTGACTATTCCTTCTTCGAATCCTGCTCTTCAACGATACCCATAACCAATTCATGCAACCCTCCCATGGCCGGGCCGGCAGCCGGCAGTTTTTCTTCGTCACTACTGTCAGCGGATCTCTCACCATAGTTCGTCTTGTGCACGTTCCAGAGCGACTGGAGCACATCGTCCTCGTATCCCACGAAAAACGGGTTCGTACCACTTTCATCCCCTTGCGTCGATGGTAGCGTTGCAGCACTAGCGTCAATCGCGTCATCGCTGACTCCCTGCTTTGTATAAAATTGCTCGTACCTGCTCTTGCCTGGTCCGAACACAAATTTCTCGGGATTGAAATTCGGGGGTTGCACACTTTGGCTGTCCACATCATTCGTCTCACACGCCCTGCTGCCGATAAGATTACCACGCTTCATCACCGGGCTGGCCACTGCTAGCTTTGCAGCCGTCGAACCGATGCGCCATCCTTGATGACCAAAGCACAGGCGGGGCGCCGTTGGTGCAACTGCAAAGCCGTCAACGGTGATAACGCCAGCTAGCATACACATGTAGAACAGCAACATGCAGGTTGCTCGCATTTATGAAACTTGTCAGTGTTCCAGTTTGCGTGAATGTTCGTCAGCTCTTGAACACACAGCCCGTCGGTACAGAGCAACACCGGCCCAGGCAATGAGCCGTCGATATTCTAAATTCTGTGTGAACCGGGTGCAATAGGCAGTGACGTGCAGGGTGGTTCTGCGGGCGAAACGTGGGCTCAGCACACAGAGCAGTAGGCGAGAAGGGTGTGCCACTGTTTTTTGTGCAGACGTGAAGTTGCAGCAAGCGCTGAGCCGTGGTACGATGCTCTCGGCTCTGGTGAAAGAGCACCAAGCTAAGCAGAGCGTTTCGCAAGTACGTGAGATCTGTGAGGCAAACCGAAAGGATGCGCTGGCGGCAACAGAAACGTATGTCAACGTCGCAACCAACACCGTCAATGAGGAGGTTGCTCAGGTTTACGCTGCACAGAAAAAACTAGAGAAAGAGGTGAAGGGGCTGCAAACGAACACGGCGCATTTTGGGAAGCAGACCATGCAGTGGCTTGACATGATCCGCGAGTTCAACGGCTCGCTGACGGTAGCACTTCGCCCGCGCGCTGAGTTTCTTCCTTGTCTTGGTGACGTGTCGAGTGGTTGAGCGCTGATGGTATTTTGTCTCGGTGGCAGGATGTGGGGGACTTCCAAAATTGGGCCAAAACCGTGGAGTGGGATATGAAGTACATTGCCAGTGCGCTTGATTACGTGGCGCAATCAGATGGATCTAACGCAGCAGATTTCCCTGCTGCCGCCGCTGGCGACGCAATCTAGAGTGAGATGGTGCTCAGTCTCCAAAATGTCTACTCTTGAGCACTCAGCGGGCACAGGTTGCTCCAGAGGACACCAGGAGCCACAACAGTGCCCGTAGGCGCAATGGTAAAAGTTGTTCTATACAGAACGAAGGCGCCATGCTGATGAGTAACACGATTCCAGTTTATTGGACGAGTCAAGCTAACTATGGCAGGCGAATTGCGCACTGCCAACCTGATTTTGTACTGTGCCCGTGCCCATGTGTCCTACCACCCATGCTGTCTTCCACGAGCTCAGGCTTTTTAAGGTAATCTCCAATTAACCCTGCCATCCTCACTATCCGACCTAGCACCCTAACGAGCAGTGCTAGACTTGCCAAGCTCAGTGATGGCAACGTATGCCTTCACGGCGTCTGATTTGAACCTGTTCTGGTTTCCCTCGTACTCGGCCACCATTTTCTTGAGGTCGTCGTTGGACATCAGCGCCTTGGCGAGTGGGTCAGTAGACTTCTTGGCTTCCTTCAAAAACTGGTTGCCGAACTTCGCGTCTCCTGCGAGCCCTGCGATTCGTGCACTGTCGAAGCCAACATTCGAGTTGACCGCGCTAGCACCACGGTTTTTGCCGAACTCCTTCGACGTCTCAGATAGAATAGTCACAGGAGCATAGAGACCGTAGTAACCTTCCTCTTCAGAGGTGCAGTCCGGGTCCGACGGGTCGCACGCCACCTTTTCATCAAGTGACTTGCGCATCGCCTTGGCTGCGCGATCCAGCGTCCCCATGATCCCAGCCAGGAGAACTGCCTCCTTGGCCCCGAGGCCTGCACCCTGTACTGCACCAAGAAGCCCATCTGAGGTCGGAGCGGAGGCATCCCAGTTCGCCATCGCACTCTGTGGCTGCTCCTTCTTGCCGTCGGTGCGACCAAGCTGCACCACTACTCTCGGCGACCCTGTCGCATACAAGTCTCATTAGCGTTGGTATGAAAAACCTGAGATGGTAATTGTATGCAATGCATCGGGGATAGTGAAGTAATACACACGGCGTCACCCACCGATGGACTCCATCGCGACGGCCCCCCCAAATGCGATGATATCAGCGCTCGACACCTCGGTTTGCCGGCTCAACTCTTTTTTGATGCGCGTCACCTGCGGGCAAGACGTGGCAACATGAAAAAAGGGTCGTGTGCCTCCACAACGGGTGTTGGGTGGTGTTAAGAAACCTCCTTGGCAGCCTCAGCGAGGTCTGCATTCTCAGGCAACTCGAGCTTCTTCATTACAGAGCCGTCGAGGCCCCCGACTCCCGACGCCTTGTCGAATGAAAGTGCATCCGTAAGCGCGAGGCGAAAAAAGGGAACCAACAATTCCGGCTTCTTTTCGAAGAGGGCACGTAGTTGCTGCTTCACTTTGTTGATCAGAGCAACCTTGAGCTCCTTGTCACCATATCGCTCCGTGTCAAAGAAGACCGTGGCGGGCGCGTTTGCCGGCTCGAGAAGTACAGAACCAGCCACCACAGCACCACCAGCAACTTGGCGCAAGAACATACGCCGAGCACCAGTGCTGTCGGCCTGCATCGCGAGACCGACAGACGCTGGTGCAGAGCGAGTCACACCAAGTGCCTTCAGCGGAGCGGCGGGCGTAAACGAGATGGCTGTTGGCAACATGGCCATGCCAATGCAGGCGGCGGCTGCAGCAGTCTTCCTCATCGTCAGAATGCCAGGAAATCCGCTAAACGATCAGGCGAGGGCAACAAGCTCGATCTGAGCTGCTCTCTCAAAGTGAGTCCGTCCTTAAGCCGTCGGCGCTCGAATGGCTCAAAGGGCGATCTGCCACACATCAAGGTAACGTGACCACACGTGCCTGCCGCTTGCACGGGTGGGCTGGATGGCTGCACGGCGGCAGTTCACAGATCTCTTGCGGCCCGAGGATGCATCTGTGTGCGAAAAAACAACGTCAGACCAGCCACCGTCTGATGCTGCGTCCTACCGCACTGCTGAGAGCGGCCGGGAGGACCTTTTCAGGTTCATTGATAGGAACCAGCTAGGCCTCGCGGCGAGGATCACGACCGAGTTTGGCGAGCGCAAGATCACGTTTGCAGATTACACTGCCTCAGGACGCGCTCTCAAGGGGATTGAAGACTTTATCCGAAGCCAGGTCCTACCATTGTACGCCAACACCCACACGACGGCATCAACAACCGGCATGCAATCTACGCTGTTCCGCGCAGAAGCCAGGGACATCGTCCGTCGCGGGGTTTGCGCGGACAACAACCTTGATGCCGTTCTCTTTACTGGCACCGGCTGCACTGGCGCTGTCGGCAAGATGCTAGAGCTCTTGCGGGGAACAAGCCGCTGGAGGCGGGCAATTGACTCTGGCGTACCACCTGTGATCCTTGTTGGGCCGTACGAGCACCATTCGAATCTGTTGCCATGGCGCGAGAGTGGCGCGCAGGTGCTCGAAATTCGTGAGGCCGAGGAGGGTGGCGTAGCTCTGGAACATCTTGAGGAGCAGCTGATTAAGCACACGAAGCACACATTGGTAGTCGGTACCTTTTCGGCGGCGTCGAATGTGACTGGAATTCTGACCGATACAGTTGCTGTGGCTACTGTTCTGCACCGGCACGGGGCGCTGGCTTTTTTCGACTATGCAACCGCTGGCCCGTACTGCAAAGTTGACATGAATCCCTCTGGAGAGGGCGTGGATGTATCCCTGGCTTTCAAGGATGCTGTGTTCCTGTCTCCGCACAAGTTTGTCGGAGGCGTTTGCACGCCGGGTGTCCTAGCATTCAAGCGTCACCTGCTTGAGCGCGGTGTGGCACTCGGGGCTGGATCCCCGCCATGTTTGCCGGGCGGGGGCACTGTGTTCTATGTCAGTGAGTGGGGGCATCGCTACCTAGAAAACCTGGAGGAGCGTGAGGAAGGTGGGACGCCAGACATTGTCGGAGCCATCCGCTGCGGCCTCGCCTTCCGCGTCAAAGAAGCGCTGGGTCCCTCTGTCATTATGCAGCGTGCTCAGCGCCACTGGGCAGATGCCCTCTCCTCGCTGAAAGACGTTGCGGGGCTCGAGCTGCTAGGCAAGCTAGACGCGCCGCGCCTCCCAATCGTCTCTTTCAACGTTCGCCGCGGCGCGCAACTTCTGCACCACAACTTTGTTGCTGCACTTCTTAATGACCTCTTTGGGATCCAGGTGCGTGCAGGATGTGCTTGCGCTGGTCCGTACGCTCAGCGCTGCATGGGAGTCTCCAGGCAGCTATCTCGACAGCTTGAAGCAGCGCTGCTTCAAGGCGACGAGCTGCTACGGCCTGGATTCGTGCGATTCAATCTTCCTTACTGTGCACGAGAATGCCAAACTCAATTTGTGCTTGACGCTGTCCGCTTTGTTGCCGATCAAGGCTGGAAACTGCTGCCGCTGTACACATTTCTCCCAGCAACGGGTGAATGGCGCCATCGTGCAGCCAAGCGTGTTGCCCTCCGCCATCGTCGGTGGCTGAGCCATTTTACCTTTCGCGACGGCGAAATGAAGCTTCCAACTGGACCATCAGAAGCTGGAGATGAGGCTGAGACTGGCGAGATCGAACATGCAGAGCTCACTGAAGATGATATGTGGGGATACTTGAAGGCGGCCGCACGCGAGGTTGAAGAGGTTGAGGCAGCCGCGAAGACCGGCAGAGCTGTCGGCACCGGGATCTTGGCTACAGAGAAAACTCTCGCAGCTGAAGGCAGTGGCCTCTCAAGTCCCGAGGCAAAGCGGCTGCGCTGGTTCATGCTGCCGTGCGAAGCGCATGAACAGATGTGCAACCCAGGGACACAAGTGCCGAACAATGGCTCGCTAGTGATGCAGAGTATCTCAGATGAGATAGAATCTACGGCAGATGTAGTGAGAGACGATTACCACTCAGCGTTTGAACATTTCGCGCGTGGAGAGCTGCTTGAGCTTCTGCGCCGTCAGCCGCAAGCTGCTTTCTCGGATGTTCTGGCAATAGCAGGGGAAAAGTGGCGCCAGCTTACTCCTGCGGCTCGCGAAAGCTATACATCTGAGTCGTTTCAAGCGAGTCCGATGCCTTCTTCTGATTTCGTGTCCCACAAAAGCAGTATCGGTGTTGGAGGAGTTTCTTCTGATGTGAAAAGGGTGTCTGAGAACAAAGCACCAGAGGGTTTTAAGCCTTCTGCTCGGTTGAATGGCGCTCAGGAGCCAAGCAGTGGAGCTCCGGCCGGTTTGTGCATGAGAAAGCCCAGCCAGTCGCAGAATCAGACGAATCGTGCTGCCAATGATGCAACTATTCTGCCAGGCATTGACAAGAAACGAGTGCAGAAGGCAGAGAAGAAACTCTTACATCTCTGCGGAAAGGCGATTCTGGTATGCAGCTTTCTTGAAAGCAAGCATTTGGCCCACAGATTCAAAATATGTTGCATGCACGTAGCTGACCTCACGCACGTTTGCAGGACTTTGGAATGATTAAGCATGGCGACAGAGTGCTTGTCGGACTGTCCGGTGGAAAAGATTCGCTCTCGCTTTTGCACATCCTTCTCGCACTTCAAAAGAAAGCGCCAATCCATTTTGAAGTTGGCGCTTGCACTGTGGACCCGCAAACCCCTGAGTATGATCCGAGCGTGCTGATCAAGTATCTGGCATCGCTTGGAGTGCCTTACTTCTACGAGTCCCAAGGAATTATAGAGCAAGCATCGTGCTCGATGCAGAAGAATTCAATTTGCTCCTTTTGCTCTCGTATGAAGCGAGGCATTTTGTACACGGTTTGTGCACGGGAAGGGTACTCTGTTCTCGCCCTTGGACAGCATCTCGACGATCAGGCCGAGTCTCTATTGATGTCTGCGTTTCACAACGGACAACTTCGAACCATGAAAGCACATTACATCGCCCCCGAGCACGGCGTTCGTGTTGTCCGCCCGCTCAACTACTGCCGCGAACAGCTCACGCGTGAATATGCGCAGGCTGCCGCGCTTCCTGTCATATCAGAAAATTGTCCAGGCTGTTTTGAAGCTCCAAAGGAACGTGCTAGAATCAAAATGGTGCTGGCGGCGCAAGAACAACTGCACCCCGACTTGCACTCGAAGCTGCTTAAGGCAATGCTTCCGCTCATGGCTTTGGAGTGCGCAGACGGCGAGGCTCCCATTCTCGATCAGTTGGGAAATTCAAAGCATACAGCAGAGGTCGCAATTTCACGTGCTGCTGCTGAAGCAGCCTTTCCAATCGTCACTCCGATGAGCGATTCTCATAGCGACTCCCCGCCTCCACGCCAAATTCGTCCGCCTCGCCAAATGGGGGGAGGGAAAAGAGTGCCAGTCGAGGCTGAGGAAACCTCACGCAGGCCTACAGTGGAGTCACCGTCCCAACACAAATCTTGTGGCGAGTTGCAGATTGTAGCGTCTTCTGGTATGCTGGTGGCTGCGGCTCTAGCTGGAGTTGTGGCCGGCCTTCTGCTGCCTGCAATTGCCCGGGCTAGCCGCGGCTGATAGAATGTCGCAGAGCATGCTGTGCTCAGCACTCACATGTACAGATCATAATACATCTTAGTCAATTCCTTTCTAGTACTTTTCCCAGAATGCTACAAATTCAGCAAGGTCTACATCGCCTCCATCATCCTCGTCCACCTCCTCAAACAGCGTTTTCAGCTCCGTAGGATGCAGCCAGATTCCCATTTTGAACAATCCAGCCGCGAGCTCCCTGCGGTCAATTGAACCTCCTCGATCACGATCGATTTGATTGAAACCTTCCTGGGGAGTCGCAAATTTTTCCTGCATCTTCAATTTGATGCGGGAGCATTTTGCAGCAGCGACCCAATCTGTCTCTACCAGAAACTCCATGTCTTCTGGCACTGATCCTGGGTGCTTCCGATTTGCGTCTGCGATGCACTGATCGATTGTTCCACTCTCGCGACAATAAAAACAAGAGTAGGTCCCTTTGTTTGGGACTTCCTTTGCCCAGAGAGCGGGGATAGACGCATCGATCCCGTTGATAGTCTCATTCACTGCCCACGGCCGCTCGTCAGCTTGGGTGAGCAGAGTTTGCGCGGGTCGGGCACTTGTGTTGTGGAAAGAAGGATGCACCGCAATTGAGACCGGGCTCCTTCACAGCAAGATGCACAAGCTGCTGCATGATCCATCGCTCATCGTGCACGGCGAGGTCTAGCTCGTAGTAGTCAACCGCCATTGTAGCGCTGAACATGTTCACCCTTCCAATTCGCTCTTTCAGCATTGCCAGCTCGCGAATGGTAAGACACTTCTGCCACAGGCCAGTGTAGCCGTAGTAGCCGTGGAAGTCGAGTGTGCGAGAGTAGGCTGTAACGCACAACTCAACTCTGAAAGTTGCTTGGGTGTGGTCGAAGCGACCAAGAAGCTGGCGGACCTGCTTGCAGAGGAACACCTCCTCGTTTGAGAGGTCGCGAAATGCCAGTACAAGTTGCTCTGGGGTGGTGTCTTGTATTTCCTCGAGAAAGAAACTCCACCAAAGGTCCGAGCATGCCGCTACGTCAAAGTCCGTGTCCTGCCAAATGAGGAAGCTGTCAGGCAAGGTGCTCTACTTCTGCGGACCATCGGCGCAAGCAACAACAAGAAACAGTGCGCATTTTGTACAAGACAGCACCTGAGGACGTGATATTTGCACATAGTCGAACTCAATTTCGCCGATTTGTGGGATCTGTACATGTGCCCGGAAGGGGAAAAGCTGGCCGTCGAGCGTCGAATTCCTCCAAACACGCTCGAGTTTGTCCCTCTTGCCACCCAACATTTTGGCAACCCCTTCATCAAAAGCATCCTGCAAGTCACCCTCGGCGCAGCGTGCTTCACGCAAATTAACGGCGATCATTCGCTCTTCTGGCACCGCAAGGTGAAACTTGTGATGTCCACTTGGGTTGTTAGGGGTAAACTCGAAGGAAATGTGCCCGACAAGCCTCTCTAGCATCGTCCGTTCCGCGTCCGAAAGAGCATCGAGAAGGAGGCCACTGCCCGTATGCGGGACTAAATGGTGGAACACAAGCCGTGAAATCTCAACACGGCGGTCCGCGTCCGCGGCTGCATCAATAAGCGCCAGAGCTTGTTCAATATGAATGCATGCACCGCCAGACATTAGCGTCCCAAGAAGTTCAACGGCGTCCATCGACCCTTTCTTCAGTAACATCGTCTTGATCTTGCCAAATCTGCACATCAGTAAAATCGTACATCAAACTCAATTTGGATGATAAGCAATCTGGATCCGTTCAACAGGGTTCGATTAAATACATTATTTCGTCCATTCTATCTTCTTTTGACGGTGGTTTTCGGAGTGAGTTGAAGCGAAACGATAGGACCCCTTTCGCAGGTAGAAAATCGTCGTCCTCAAATGAGTCAAGCTTTGAGAGCTTGTAAAGCATCCCATTCAGCGATACTGTATTACGCTCAAATGCACCTTCCAGAGAGGGTGTCAATCGAACCTGAGCAAGAGCATACTACAGCACAATGAAGGCGGAAGTATCAGGGCGGCCACAATACCGTTGCCAGTAAACTCAACTTTGAGCATGTCGAGTACAACCTGACGCCAATACGGATCCGACAAGTCGATTTCGTAGTCCCCTCCTACGCAAAAAAGATTTCATTAACGTGTTCTGCTCTTAATCAAAGTGTTTCACTTCACGAATCCAGAGCGTAGGTCTGCCCTCACTATGCTGGAACAAGTGCTGGAACGACGTGCCTGGTTCTGCAGGATTAAACGTGCGTCCAGTTCCGCTTGCTCTACGAACGATAGCAAGGCCTTGTCAGCACATGGCATTTGTGTCAATATGTGATCCAGGCCGGCACGTTCAAAGCACTGGTCCAGCTCTTAGGACGGATTCACCTGTTCGCACTGCAGTCTTTGAGCGAGATCTCAACTCGAACGTCGTCCCCGTTTTCATCGCGGCCCTCGAGACTACGTTCCGCCGACTTTCGCTGGGCGCGCAATGCGTCGCGGCTACTCAAAGGACTACGGCCTCCCTGCGGGCTAGTTTGACCCGTCGGTGAGCGCAGCCCAATCGCTTGTTGCTCACCTGCTGCACCCATGCTTGCTGCCATCAGGCGCTTGCAACCACTTCGACCGATCGGATTCTTGTCCAGCTTCACAAGCTCGAGCGATAGAGAGACCGCAATTGCTTTAGCTGCCAACAGACAAGCCGCCTTTTCCCCGATCCGGTTGCAGGTCAGGTCGAGATTCACGACCGAGCATCTGTCTCGCCCGAGTGCTTCACAAAGTGCTGCACATGGCACAATGTCGCCGAAACCGTTGTAAGCCAGATTGAGATTCTGAAGGGAATTAGAATACGCCAGTCCCTCTGCAAAGATAACTGCTCCACTTGTACGAATGTGGCCCCAGTGGCAATCGAGTGTCTTGAGGTTTGTACACTCTTCGAGAATCCGTGCGAGAGCCTCGCAGCTAAATTGAGATAGGGAATTCGACGATACATCGAGGGACAAGAGACTGAAAGGACACCACCGACTTGTCACTTCGGTGCGCGTAAGTGTTTTATTCGATGGCCGGCTCAGTATAATGCAATAATGCGAGCCCAATGCTGAAAACGTCAGTTGAGAACGGGCTCTTACCTCTTCTTCCCGACAAGACTTTGAAGAAAATGCGACATTGATTTGTCTCCCAAGCTGTTTCGCGCCACGGACACATGTTTCAGCTGACAAGCTCGCATTTCGACCGTGCCAGTCAGTGCTCTGGCACCCATGTTGCCGATCTTGTTGTCATCGATCCGAAGGCTAGTGAGCGATGGCATGGACCGGAGTCCCAGTGCAAGCGCCGTCGCACCGTGTTCTTGGATTCCGTTGTCACTCAGATCCAGCGTATGAATCGTTGGCAGGTGTGAAAAGAATGCCGCGATTGCTTCCACACCAGTATCGCCCAACATGCGACGAGGGCACGCCAGTATCCCGCTACTGTAACCGAGCAGAGGCTCTGCCATTTCCACTAGCGCAGACTTTCCCTTTGCGCGGCAAAGATCGCGGTACTCGGATAAGAGCTCCTGCCGATGCGCCTTTTCAGAAGCCTTTGGATTCTCCGAATCGGTCAAACCCCCGACGGATGCCGTCTTTTCTTCGGCATCCTCGTTAGGATCATCCAGGTCCACTTTCATCCGCTCGACTGCAGTGACTGCTGTAACCTTTCCCGGTCCCACAGACGGTTCCGCATCCAACGGCGGGGTGCAGTCTGGAAAGAGCTGATATGACGTGGAAAACTCAGCGTTGTCGCGATTAATATCCGCACGAGTCCTGATACGCTGCTCCATAGTGGAGATGTACCTGTCCACGTGTTGCACCCGGGCGCGCGACTCTAGTTCTTCGTTACCCATGCAGGCTGTGTCAACTGTAGTAGCCTCGAGCATGCCATCGATCCATGATTGTGAATCCTGCGTCGTTTTTGAGTTTTCCGACTCATCCTGAATCCAGGAGGACCCTCTTCTGCCCTTGACCCCGGCGAAAGGTGATCGGGTTCCTGCCCTCATCACCCGCGCAACTGACGACGCTGCATTCAGAGCTACTGCGCTGCCGCGCTGCGGGGGTGATCTGTTTCCCCGTTGAAATGGTGACTTGCTCCGAGACGGCCTTTCCTGTACATTCAGGCTCCCAGTTGCGTGCTTGACCGAGTACAATGGCGACCCAGAGCGGTGAGGCAACGAGGGCTCTCCCTTTTTTGGCGCAAGCTGAGTATCCCGAGCCACGCTCCCAAACTGATCTGGGTACCGGGTACCGCCTTCTACTGGCATGGACGTGGCCAGAGAAGGCGGTGAACCCCGCGGCATAGCGCCGCGTCCCTAAGAAGATCCCCGGAGGTTACTTTTGCGACGCCGATGACTTTAGCCTCGCCGCTCGAGAGAAAAGCGGGAACAAGAGAGGCTCAGCGCTTCCTCATTGCGGAGTGAAGCGTTGCGGAGTGAAGCGCTCGTGCACATCCAGATCCTCACGGTATCGCAACCATGAGCTTTGGTGGTTTCGGGGGAGGGGGGGGCGCATTTGGGGGGGGGGGCTTCGGGCAGGCCGCGAGCGGGGGAATGTTTGGGGCGTCAGCTCCCGCGTTTGGGGCACCAGCACAGCCCGCCGGGTTTGGCGGGTTTGGCGCAGCCCAATCGACAGGGGCTGCCTTCGGGGGCTTTGGCGCAGTGTCTACAGCTGCACCAGCATTTGGGCAAGCAGCTTCGTCCTCGGCGTTTGGGGGTAACGCTTTCGGAGGTGGGGGGTTTGGTGCGGCGGCACCTGCTGCGACGACTGCGTTTGGCGCTCCTGCTGCGTCGACGGGCGGCGCGTTCGGCGCGTTCGGGCAGCCCGCGGCCGCAACTGGTTTTGGTGCCACAAACACTTTTGGTCAGACTTCAGCTCCCGCCTTCGGGGCCGCTGCGGCAAACGTGCGCTGCCCGCCCGATCAAACTGGTGCAGATTTGAGCTCGTTTTGCCCCCTTGGCTGACCACGGGCTGATGGCGCGAACCTGAATCTTGACGCGTGTGGCAGCCATTTGGGGGCAATGCTTTCGGTGCGGCCGCATCGACAGGCGGCTTCGGGGGGTTTGGTGCAAATTCCACCCCTGCGTTAATGCAAGGCGCAGCGCAACCAGTAAACGCTCCCCCGGGTACACCGCACACTGGAATCGCGCAGTTTGCACCGTCTAAGGGTCCCGATGGAACTGCAACTGGCGCGGCAGCTGCAGCTGCGACATACATGATCATCACGCACATGGAGCAGTACAAAAACTTTTCACTCGAGGAGTTGCGAGTGGGAGACTACTCAGTGGGACGC
>ENA-UOXV01004539-UOXV01004539.1-marine-metagenome-genome-assembly--contig:-NODE-4539-length-15844-cov-7.797137_pt1 | contig 15844 bp, 17 predicted proteins | sample MGYA00238165_ERZ766961 | MGnify/ENA primary metagenome ERZ766961 (study PRJEB28924, sample SAMN03173240) | marine metagenome | biome: Marine; feature: Water; material: Subsurface seawater | place: North... | reverse complement strand
GTTGCGTGGCAAGTACCGAGCGGTCAAGTTGCTCGGACAGGGAGGAAACAGCATCATTTTGCAAGTGTCGCAGGTTTTGCAGGATCCTGATGCAAGTTTGAGCGAGGTTCGTTCTTCTCAAATTTTGCGGCACTTACTGCGATTGTAGATCTCTTTAATGAGCTAGCGTTGCGCCATGCGAGATTTCCTACTGTTGGAATTGTTTTTCCTTGAACAAGTCTTTCTTGAAATGTTGCAGCCATTTTCTTCGCATCGAGCCATCAAGCTTGTACATGCACCGGAGCAGCCACGTAAAAAGTTTGGAACGGATGAACTTCGTCGGATGCAGCGAGAGAGCACATTGCTGGGACGCATCCACAATTTCAATGTGGCCAACTTTTATGAAGCAGGCTTGTCATCAGATGCAAACGTGAAATCCAGCTCACCGTCAGGCTCTCACAAAACGTCATGACTCTCTGATCATATTTTCACAGAAGTTCTACTTAAATTACACAATGTTCAGGTTTATTGGATATCAATGGAGTTTGTGGATGGAGAGTCCTTAGAGGAGCTCCTCAGGCGCAACGGTCCTCTGTCACAGGTCGTGCTTCATTTACAAAAGCGTTTCTGGCCACATTTGATCATTTTGTGATCTTCCGATGCTCCATTCCGAAATTTTGACTTCAGCTGCATGAAACGTTTTTGTGGAGAAGTGACCCAGCCCTTTGATACTCAGGTTGAGTCCATCAAAGCGATGATTGAGGTAACGTCTGGTTTAAAGAGGATTCATGAACTTGGCGTCCTCCATTGTGATCTCAAGCCTGCAAATGTGATGCGATCCTGGAATGGGAACAGACACAAGCTCATCGATCTCGGGTCTTTGTCCCCCATTTCTTTGCACGTCGCGTGCAGCTTTAAGGGTGCATCGTATCAATGAAGCACACTCGCACTTGTTGTCGTGTCGATTTAGATGATGTACGGCCGATGGAGCAGGACCGCGCGAGCTGCTGACTTTGTTGAACAAGAGCTAGACCTTGACGAAGACTTTCGTCAGTCACTCAAGACAGTTACCTCTCCTACGAAAATGTTTGTAGGGACACCCACGTATGCAGCCCCCGAGAGGTTTCTTGAAGGAGTTCAACTGACGTTTGCCTCCGACATCTGGTCACTTGCCGCAATGCTTTTCGAAAGTGTGGCCGGAGAGCCTCCTTTTGGACGAATCAGAGACCCGGTTGCTGCTGCGGCTGCCATTGCAGGAAATATGAATCTGAAGGTCAGCTTTTTCGTGTTTTCTTTCCGATTTCGATCTTGAAATATGATCGTTTGTGTGTCTTACCCTTTGTGCGCTTCAGGCTCCAAATCTTCGCGAAAAGGCGTTGCTAGGAGGGCGAAATGCGCTGAGCGACGCTTTCGTTTCTGTTGTTGCTCGGGGCTTGGAAAAATCTGCTGCAATGCGCTTTCGCACGGCAGACGCACTTGCTGATGCCTTATACTCGTGTCTTGTTGCTGTCGGTGAGGGGACATACTCAACCTTTATTTCCTTCAATCCGAGCTCGGAGCGATTACACGCAAAACTTTTTCACGAGGTATTGAACAATTCGGTTACTCCTGCGGGACATCGGGTTATCAACTACCTTGACACAAAGCGGTTGAGTTCCACCGATAACTGGGAAGAAAGTCTCTCGCAAGGACTCCTCAATTCTCTTGTGGCACTGCCGCTGGTATGCACCCAGAATCTGTCGCCCCGTGTCTGTTTACCTGCATTGCATCCAGTGATTGCACTCTTGAAATCCACACCCGGAGGGAACTGCAGGTTTCAGCAGGCATGCTTGGGGCAATCACACCGCTTCAGGGCACTGATCACGATACACCGAGTAATGTGCTCAAAGAGCTTCTCATCATGCAGGTCTGTTGGCAGCCTATCGCCGCCGAAATCGAGATTTTGGCATTTGGAACCCTTTTGATGTGACGCAACATTGCTTTCCACGATGGCAGGGTCTTCAAGAGCAAAGCCAGTCGCGCGCCATCTCCAGCCCAGATTATGCCCATCAAGGCCAGAGTGGTATTGAGACGATCTATCCTGTCCTGGTCGGGAAGCCGTGTGCAAAGTTCTCACAAAATTACCCGTACACTGGTCCGCGCCCAGTCCTATGTTTGCGATCAAATCTCTTTGTTGTGCTGCTTCTCTTGGCCATGTGTGCACTCACAGGGAAACTCGAATGCAACAGGCAATTTTTTCGCAGACGGTACAGCTCGCCTTCTCGATTCGTCGTCACTTGTTGAAAAGGTTCAGATGTTCACGCTACTCGTTTCGATCAGTCCGCCATGCTGAGCTCTGCAGTGCTGACCCGCGCTGAAATGTCCCCACGCACAGATCTCGTGGCCAACAACAGATGAAGTGATCGCCTGGTTCGATTCGCGTGGCCTTGCTGCCTCAAACGAAACCCTCACGCGATCTGTGTTTTCCACGGTGCCGTGCCCACTCTGCGTGTAGCCTTGCTGCAGCCGCCTGGGCTGAATTAGAAGGGGAGCGCAGTTGTCGCGGCTCCTTGCGCTGCAGGGGGCACAGCTGTGGAATCACGGGCAGTTGGAATCTGAGGAAATCCCGGAGATGTCTTCACTTTGGGAGTGCGCAAACCATTCCCGACACGAATCAATCCGTTTGTGCATGTTGCTAGCGCCGCGCTCCTGCCGTGTATCAAGTGTCAAACATTGTGTAAAACGCTGTGCGTATCGTGATTCAGGGAAGCAAAGTCGAATCCACCTGATCCCGAGCTGGATCTTCAGCAGCTGTGTATGCTCAAGGCACAGTTTCGCGAACTTGTGCCTCTGGTGCACGAAGTGGTTGACCGTGCATTCGCGCAACGGGAGCGGCAGCAGCAATTGTTTGCTCGCAGCCAGCCGTGTAACGACACGAGTGGGGGTTCGAATGACAAGTCCATCACAACAAGCGAATCTTCAACAAGATTTGGTGTCGTGGATAAAAATCCGTCTATATCCTCTGCGGCCTCTGTCAATCTGCATAAGCCGGGGTCCTTAATAACAAATCCGTTGGGTCCCAGATCGCCGCATTCAACGAAAGTGACATCTTCAGCGAGTGAAGTCTCGTAAGTATCCCCAGCCTTGCAAAGAAATACCCTTTCTTGTGCCGCCGTGTTTTTCGGTCCCTGCTCTCTAATCGGCCCTGTATCCGGGGCAGGTCTGCCACAGCCTCGCCAATTCCAACGGTGCGAGAACAAGACGTTTTGGCCGGCAAGCACTCACCACTTGCACGCTTTGTGAAAACCTATGATGGCAATCCGACAGCGGTTTCAAGTCCAGATCAAAGTTCCAAGTCGAACGCTAAATCCGCCAGCAACGGTAGATACCCTCCAACAGATCCAAGAAGCTGGCTTCGCTCTCCGTAGCGGCTTCGAAAGATGACTCCTGGAAAAAGGAAACAACAATGTCTTGATCGGGGCGACAACAATGCAAGATTGACCAAGATGGGTATGTGTTCCGCCTCGCAACCACAAGAACCGTAGACGTTGTTTTGTAAATCAGAGTCGTCCTTCTCGAGAGGGGGTTGTGGAGGGGTTGTGGAATCGTTCAGTAAATTCGAGAGTTGACGAGTGTATTGAAGTATTCATAATCTGGCCGGTCACGTGCTCACGTGTGCACTTTCTTGTAGCTTCACTCGCTCTCACTTACTCCTCTGGCCCTGAATGACGATAGGGGCGTACAAAATCCAAAGGCAGCCGTTTACACTCACGCAGTGCCCTTCTGCAACGAGGGCAATTTACAACTCCACCTCCCGATATCTGCGATGACTCTGCTTGCAACCAAAAGAGGATCAGAAACTGATGGGCAAAATGTGAATTTGAGATCATGTCACTCTCAACATTTAAGGGTCAAGTGGGGCAGGCGGGGCAGACTAAGGCAATAGTAGCATGCTGGATGTCCGCATTCGCCAATGTGCGGAGAACTCAGAGGGAACGTCGCACAGAACATACATGAACCTGCGGGGAGCGTTCGCGTGTCTTGCCTACTCCCATCGTCTGCCCTGCTGATGCTCAATAATCCAAGCCAAAGTCTTGCCAGCCCTGACCTCAGCCGCGGAAGTACCACCGCAATCAGCGGTCGACTGCGTGACATGAAGTCCTGTAGAGCCCTCCAAACCAGAACCTACAGCACACGCATCAGCCGACCGCCTTCTTTGCTGCTCACTTTGGGCGCCATCAGCGAATCTTGGTTCCTAGTGGCCCATTCAAACAGTGGGGTGGGGCCGCGCCTGATTAGTGTACTCGAAGTTGAGAGTGCGCAGCAGCGTAGGATCCTGAGGCTCGAGTCCTATTCTCAAAAGACGTTCACCAATTGTGCGAAAGCCGCCGAAGCGTAGGAAAAGCAACAAATTGACCTGCAGCATCCATACCCGTCGTGAGGCCAAGAAATCAGAAAGAATCGGAGAGAGCCGGTGACGCAGGAAATATAGCGAACAAACCACAGCAAGCCTCATCCCTTGTACCATCTCGCCTTTCCCCGTGGACGATTTAATTGCAGCACTGGCTGACATCAGCTCTGGAAAAACCAAGACTGACTCCTGGCTCCGCATCGAGGGTTGGCGCGCACCGTCGAGGAGCACTTGTGTATCACCTCAGCGCGCTGGACGAGGACCCACAAGCGGCGGCGGTTGTCCTTGGGCGGCAAGGCACCCCACTCACGCTGCGCCATGAACCGCGCTCCACGAGCCCATACATACGGTAGAACAACAAAGAGCAGGATGTAACCCACGCATTGCCATCGCTGCGGTAACGAAAGCCGCCGGCGCGCAGATTGTGGGCGCATCCGAGTTCGGTCAACGAAAGCAAGATTCTGGAACATATTTCCTGGAGGTTTGAGTTTTGGTGGACTTCAGGCGTTGCACTGCGGGCGGTCTGAGCAGCAAGCTGAGAACTGGTACCAACTTCATTGCAGCGCTAGATGAAGGGGTCAGACCAAGTTCTAACCTGGTGTTGGAGCGCCCGCGCAGATTGAAAGGAGCGCTATGATGGCGCCAAAAAGTGCATCTGACTCAGGTTTCAGGTCCTGCTGCAGCCTATGTCGATCCATGGGAGGATTAGACGTCGTGTTCGTGTGTATGCAATGAAATGGCGAGCTCAAACGGTCGCCTGTCGACAAACAAGAGGGGGAATGATGGGTGGTACCCTGGACGGAAATAAGCAAATATACGGTTGAACTGATCGGAGAGCATCTCGTTCAGCTCAACGTCGAGCTCAAGCGCTTCAATCTGATTCACGCGATTCGGCACGATTCCTGGCCTGACATGCTTCTCAATAGCTGCCGAAATCAACGCCCTCTCACCCTCGCTCTTGCGCAGTCGTTCCTCCAGCTCTGCTGGAAGTGTCGGTGTCCGTTCACTGACCGGATGCAATACTCCTCCAGCTGGTTCAGGCATGGTCCGAGCTGCGGCTGTGCGAGGTTGTCTGATCCTTTACGCGACCAAGGTCGAACTAGCAGCCTTCGTCTTTTTCAACACATTTCACCGCACTCGGCACACGAGCGCGAGCTGTTCTGAGAGGAGCCAGCTGTAGCCAAGCGCACACTGGACGCTGCTGAAATCTGTGTTCTCGGTGACAACAAAAGAGGCGGGCTCGTCGAAAAATGTGGTCAAACCTGCATGTAAAGGACCCCCCCATCATAGATGATGGGGGGTCTAGATCGGCGTATGATGATGCGTTCCACTCATATCCTCTTATCAGCGCTGTTCTGTGGCATTGCTAAGAGCTACTCTCCCACTCAAATGCTTCCATCTCAAATTCGGCTCAGCGCAAGACCTTTGACCAGGCTCGTCCCAGCGCGTGCCACGCTCTTCTCGCCGCACTACGCTCACCGTCCCGCGCGCGTTATCATGGCCTCCACCGCAATCAACACGGCGACACACACCAACGATCTTTCAGAGGTGAAGGACGTGGAGCGCATCGCAGTGGTCGGGGGAGGTCCCGCGGGTCTATCCACTGCAATCATGCTCGCTCGCCGTGGCTTCAAGAAGATCGAGGTCAAGGCTACCCGCGCAGTTGCCAGTGTTCCAACTTGTTCCTCGCACTATTTTTTGCACTTCGGCGAATGTATCGCTGTAGAAGCTGCATCACCCCATCTGAGATTGGGGTGTCCTAAAGCTTTCTGTGCAACTTTATGTTCCTGGATTCACCTCGCTGCCTGCATCGCAGGTGTTTGACAGACTCTCGGAGCCTGACCCAGTGGTATGGAGCGATACGGAGCGATCCTACAATATTGGGATTGACAAGTCCGTAGCTGCTCAATGCCGAGTTGATCTGATATCACATTCCGGTGAAATGCTGTGCTGTGGCGGGATTCTGACAATGTGATCCATCCTGACAGGATCGGGCAGCGGGCACTTGCGGAACTCGGTGTTTGGGATGAGGTCGACATCAACTGTGCAGATGTGCATGGACGAAAGGACTGGGTACCAGAGCGTGAAGAGCCATCGATTACCATTCTTTCCGAGGAACGTGGCTACGTAACCAAGGTGCACCCTCCTCAGTCCCTTATCTGCGCTGTCCTTGCACCCCGTGAAAGCCACCTGTTCTAACGCGTGGCGAGATCGATAGGTCATCCAGCGCGATCGACTGACAGGCTGCTTACTGGCACACGTTCGAGAAAATTATCCGCAGATCAGTGTTTCGCACAACTGTGAGTGCACGGGCGTGGAGTGGCTCGAACGGGGTGCGCGCCTTGCACTTGCATCAACAGAGCCGCAGGCTGTTTCCGGCGGTGAGGCACGTGCTGGTGGCAGTACGGGATCGACCGTAACTCTCGTAGGTGCGTCTGAGAATCGCGACTTCGACCTTGTGGTCGGTGCGGACGGCGCGCGCTCAGCGGTGCGAGAAGCGCTCGCGGAGTCCGTTGCCGGGTGCGTCTCCCGCGCATACCAAGACGACAACGAGCGGGTGTACAAGACCGTTACCCTTAATATCGCGGGCACTCCGGGAGAGCAGCTGGACCTCAACTACTCGGTGCGCCCATCAGCCCCATTGCACGCCCTCTAGCCTTGTCCCACCTGTCCGATGCTCACAAAAATACCTCCTTGCGCGGGTAGATCCGGACCAAATCGGATCTTGTTGTGGATGCGCTGCCGACCCGCGAGGGACTGCATGTGGGGGTGCTGCTCTTCCGCCCGACGGACCATCGCGTACTCTCCATCGCCACAGCGAAAGACGCGCGTGCCTTCTTTGCAGAGCACCTTCCTCAACTCCTCCCTTGGATTGACGACGCAGCACTGGAGAGCTTTGCGCGAAAGACCGTTTCACGCCTCCCACAGTTCCAGTACTGCGGCCCCGTGCTCCACCGTGGCGGTGAGGCTGCTCTGCTCGGTGATGCAATTCACACTGTGAAGCCATTCTTTGGATTTGGCGTTAATCAGGCGAATCCCACCCTCATCGTCGCCGAGTGTACGCCGGTGCCCCTTTCTGAAACGCTTTGGTTCAGGCGCTAGAGGACGTGCGTGTGTTAGGGCAATGTATAGATGCTGCTGCTGCTGGGCCGAGCCTGGTGGACACCGAATCTGCGCTCATGCGCTTTTCGGAACGACGTGGGGCTGAGGCGGTTTCGCTTGTGGAGATTTCTTGGGGGTTTGCCCCGGATCCCTTCCTCTGCGACGTTGCTGCTGTTACACAAGTATGCTTGGAGAGGCATCTCGTTGATGTACAGGATTGCGTAGGTGCGATCGGCCTGGACCGCTGGGCACAGTGCGGTTCATCGGGCCAATCATCGTTGACAAGATTTTCTCCAAACTTTTCCCGTCCCTTTTCACGCCCCCGATTCTTCAGCTCCTCCGTATTGACGACGATGCCTCGTACGAATCCGTCTCGATTTCCCGTCTAGCATGCCGTCGCCCTGGAGTATTCCGCCGCGTGCATGAACTCTTGAACACCACTCCCCTCACTGTGCCTGCAAGCGTATAAGGCGGCCCTGTTCGACGTTGAGGTCGAGCGGTGCGAAGTGCGACGCGTAGATTGGCCTCTCATCCGTATAATCTCTCTCTCGTATAATCCCAAGTCGCCCTTCTGGCAGGTTCGCGGAGGCCCAGAAGCGCAAGCGTTTTGAGCGTGTGGGCCAAATCGCGCTCGTGTCGACAACCCTTGCACTCGCTGGCAAGACACTCGCCGCAGGAGCCCATTTTCTCGGCGCGGTCTTGGCCACCTCGTAGCTCTGGAATCTGTTGCAATACATCTGTATACGAACAGGGGAAGGGAATACCACAGAAACAATCACATCCGCAAGCATTGCACATTCCAGAGCAGTTTTTACCACCACATCGTCAAGCTAATCTCACTCCCGTTCTTTCCGTACAGTACAACGACTCCTGCATGCCTGGTACATGCAGCTCGGATGGTCTGCCTACACGGTGGCAGGCAGGAGCGCTTCGCGCTCTTCGACGCGACTCCGACGAGTGCCTCCCCGCATGCGCACTACGACTAGTGCAGCACCGAGTACAAGCATCGTAACCAGTCCTACGGCGAGCCCCGTCACCATCAGGTCTTCTGCTTGCCCCCCGCGCGAGAGCCCGTGCCAACCTCCCCCAGCCGCGCTAACAGCAACTGAGGCCTCTGCAAGCGAAGTAGAGGTAGTCGCTAACTGCTCGCACACAATGTCGGTGAAGTTCTTGGGAAGCCCAAGCACCTTCTTCTTGTGGTTAAGAACGAAGGTTGGTGTGATATCAATGCCCATCCAAGATGCGAAGCCATAGGAGCCCGCCACAAGTTGCTCTCCCTGCATGTTGGCGCATGCGACCAGCAGGTCGAGATCCATACCGTGGCGCTTGGCGCACTCAGGCGCGCGGATCGGAATCACCGAAACATTCTCATCCATGCAGTGCATAAAGCGCACGTACTCGTAGTCGCGAGCGTAGTGTTGCCGAGCGCAAAGCTCCAGGCGCTCGCCAACCAGCTCCGAGGGGCCGTGGATCGCGCGCAACCACGGCTGATCGTACGTCCCATTGTTGAGGCCGACCATGTGCAAATTGAAGTCGAGGCGCGCCGTGAGCGTTTCTCCCTTGTATTCACACGTATAGTCGCACTTGATGTCGTCTGCGATCGCTTCCATCGCCTTGGCACACCACGGGCACTTACCCATTACGTACATGTCCATGTGCAGAACCTTGACGCCCTTGCTCGGCGGGTCACACGCTTCGGGTCCCTTGTCCACGAGTGGCTGGTCAATGCCTCCCTCAATCTGCCATCGCGACTCTACGTCGGCCACAATCTCATAGTGGTCATCCTTGCCAAGGCAGGTTGCTGACGTGTTGGCGCACGTTTCCATGCGCATTTGGTCCGTGTCAGCCGTCGGTGCTGTGAGGAGAAATTGAGACTGATTGAAGTGTTTGTCCTTGGGAAAGAGGTGACGATCCGGCCAGTCCCCGCGGTCGATTCCATCCGCAGTGACAATGTTGTGCACCTTCCAAGCAAACATGATGGCGTCGTGCTTTGTCGCAATCTCTTTGTGCTCCTTTTGGAGGACAGGGTCATGGTAGAAGAGATGAAAATGACCGCGGCAGAGCGGGCATGCGTATACTTCATAGATCGCGTCCCAGAGGCCCTTGAAGGACTCGAGCTGCGCGGGGGATGGCGTGTGCGGAAGGTAAACCGACACTGTGTGAAAGAAGGTCCATGACGCGCGTCCGAGCATGCTGCGGTCCGGCGGAAGGTTGAGCAGATCGCGTTTCGACCAGTGATGATTTTCTAGCCCACCAGTGATGACCCAGCGGGTCTTGAGCGCATCAATAATCTGCTTCTTCAGAACACCGTTGATGGACTTCAGCGTGAACTGGTCCTTCGTGTTTGCAGGAATCGAGAAACGTTTGGGTTTGAGTCCCATCGACTCTGGGAAAAGCACGGCCTCGGGCTTCAGGTTCGAAGTCACAGCGTTGTGCACTGCCAAAAGAAAAGGCCGGCGCGGTCAGCCGGCAACCGAGCGACCACATCTCGCACTCCGAGATACTGGCATGACACACATTGCAAGCATGAGTCATGGCAACGAAGCGGGGAGGATGAGAGGGTGGTGCGGGCTGTACTCTTCCAAATAAAAAGCATGGCATCTTCGCGGGTCTGGATGGCGTTCATTTCCTCCTTTACCTGTGGATCTGCGAGGATCGACCTGTACAACGCTCCACCCTTGCCCGGATACAGATGGGCAGGTGCATTCGCCAAAATCAAGAAAGACTTCAGCTGCGTAGGATTCATCTTCTCTGGAAGATACGCGGCCGTGACGTGAAGGAACGTCCAGGTTGCGCGGCCGAGCGCATTTTTGCTAGGTGGGCGATTCGAGTCATCGAAACGAGGCGCATTCCCGTAAGTTCCACAGATGGCATCCCCGCACAGCTCCTCTTGGAGCGCTGCTGCAGTGCCTGCGCCAAGTGACAAAGATCGTCAGTGAATACTGAAGCGTTCTTTGGCGTGTCGGGTCAGGAAATTGGATCAACTACGATCAGTGGGAGAGCTCTCCACAGGGACCCGATCATCTACCCCAAGGAGTTGAATCGCTGCAACTGCCTCTCAGCAGATTTGCGGAAACGGAAGCGTGACGCAATCGAAATGAACCGGAACAGCTGGGTGGTCTCGCGAGCCGTTTGCGTGTCCAAGGACTCCGCTGGCAGAGTTCGGCGCACACGGCGCATGTTCGTGTCACGATGGGAGTCCAATTCACGGCATAAACAAGCGGACGGAAATAGGAGAGCAACAACGTGGATGAAATGGGACAGATCGCCAGGACCCGCAAAGATAACTGCGATGTTGAAATGTTGGGATGGGGATCAACCGACAAGGACCAGGGCGAGCGCCGCACATGCGGCGAGCCTTGTCATGTTCAGTGGTGCCTAATTGGGAGAAATCCTATGTTGACTTATGATACAAAAGTACATGACAGCCTCTGAAAGGTTGGCGGGCTCTGCTAGCAGGGGGTGGGGCGAATCCCCCTTCCGGCCGGCATGGCGGCAGCCCTTACCATGAGGAGCACTGGGTTGCCGGATTCAGGTGCCCCGCACATGCATGGACATATGTGTGCCTTACACTCATTGGATTTTGTGCCTGCCCATGGTAGGAGTCTTCCTGCCTAGGAAGCAGAAGCAAGAATTGAGTGCTGCTCGTGTTTCTCTGGCAGTGCGCATGCCGACGGGAGAGCAAGCTCTTGCGCTGACGGGATTTTTTGTGCGGCGCTTCCCGAATGGTGTCTATGAGGGAGACATTCTTGGAGGGAAGATGCAGGGCAGAGGCAGGTGAGCTTCGAAATCACGCCCTGCTCATGTATCGGGTTTCTCCGAAGCTCAGCGTAAACCAGACACCACGATTTCTGATGTCTTGAGCAAGTTGAACGACAATGTTGTAGCTCGCACTCCTGAGATGCATTTGTATCGCATATATGACCAGAGTCTCTACCAGGCTCTTTCTGAGAGCAACTTCGTTTTCGCAGGTTTGCTTTCGATGGTGGCGATGTGTATGAAGGAGAATGGCTGGACAACAAGGTCTTGTTGGATTTATTCAATGATTCCACTGATTGTAACTCTCACGATTGTGCCATTGCCGCAACAGCCACATTGTATGACGCTGAAATCGAATGATGGCCTGACTGGAAACGGCAGATGCACGGCAAGGGTAAGTATACATACAAGAACGGAGATGTATTTGAAGGATCGTACGTGGCTGGAAAGAAGCACGGCTTCGGATCATTTGCGCCCGTAGGTAACGATACCGCCTCCCGCATGCAGCGAAGCCCCGCGCGCTTGCGGTCCAAAATTGTGGGCTTGTTGCTACGCTGGGTTTGCTTTCGGAAGTGGGGAATGACAAACGCTGAACGGCATGCGAAGATGGCGTTAGTTTCATGGCAAATTACGCCAATGGGAAGGCGTTGGAGGCGGGAACTGCAATGCTATTCGACGGACAGGGTCAGGGGAAGCTAGTCGACGCAAACTCTTGGGCAAGTATGCGCCGACAGAGGGCGCGCCCTCAACATCTGGATCCAGAAGGCCATGTGGGTGTCGGCATTGTCTTCAGGCAATTAGATCTTGGTGGTATGGCAGTTAAGGAAGTGCTGCCTAGCAGCGCAGCGGAGGCGTGTGGAAAGATTGTGACTGGTGACGTGCTGCTGAGGGTCGATGAGCACGACGTGTCGAGGGCTGACGTGCACGACGTCGCTCCGCTGGTCAAGGGTCCTATAGGTTCTCCAGTGAGGCTGCAGTTTGAACGCGGCAACCTTAGGCCGTATGAGGTGTTGCTTGCACGCGGGATCGCCCAGCGCCAGGATGAGGTTCGCAAGCCCAGCACCATTGTTCCACTGTTGTGCCGCGCACTCAAGTGGTCGATCCGCGGCGAAGGGGAACGTAATGGCGTTGAATTTGGCCTGGCTGGCAGGAACTCATTCCTGAGGCTGCGGAAAAGGACCCTGCGTGGGAGAAGCATGTGAAGTGGCTAATCAGTCGTGTAGAGTTGGGCCTCATGCCAGGCGACGAGGACAGAGATTGCACCGATGAGCAGGAGGCTGAGTACCGCGCCAAGCGACTCGCTGAACTTGCGGAGAAGCGCGCCCCCAAGACAGAAGAAGAGAAAGCTGCTGAGGAAAGAGCTCGTCTTGCCACTGAGGCTGAGGTAATTGGCAGTGCTGCGCCACAAGTATATGTGTGATCAGTTTGCTCTCCAGGAGGAACAGGGGACGACGCCCAAGAGGAGACATGATCGGTTCTGATTGAACATGCTCGGTGACAGGCGCTTGGATGGATCGGCGTTCCGGAGGCTGAACAAGTCTCAAGGACGGAGAGTGAACGTGTTCCTGGAGAGCGTTTCATCCTGGATCTGCACGACCTCAATTTGTTGCAACTCTGGTCCACCCCGGACTTCCGACATCCGTTTATTCGGCAGATCGCCCAAGAACTTTCAGAGCTTCTTTCCATTCCCCCGCAATTTATTCGCATCGATGGTGTCACCGCGGACAAGCGCAATGTGGAGAAGGAGAGCTTCATCATGGGCCGAGAGATTCGGAAACCGCGCGACAGCCCTCGTCAAAAAGTTACGATTGCGAGGTGCCCAACTTCTCAGTAACGCACACGAGTGCTGCGATTTTTGTTGGTCGCTTGTTGTAACACCAAGAGTTTTTGCAGGGTATGGATGCGTCTAGTGTTCGATGTCGACCTGAGTCGACATGTAGCCCGTGAAGAATTGCTTTTGCAACAGAAGCACATTGTGGAGTGTCTCAGCGTCCTGGTGGAGACACAGCAAGAACTTTTAGGTGGCTTCTATCACTTACAGCGTCTGTTCCATGTGGAGCTTATCGGCCTGGAGGAGATCCCACATTCGGAGACTCTTGCAAAGGAGGGCCCACTCGACCGGGCAAAAAGACTGACACAGATGCCGGAGTTGACTGCTTTTACCGATGTTGGCCAGGCGCCGCGCCCGCTCCCGGAGTCAAAAGATCTGTCCCATCCTACAGCACTTTTACAAGAGCAACTTGCCTCTCAGGAAGAATCTCGCGCAATTTGGAGTCAAAAATTCACCCGAATTTACGGAAACCCGCATAGGCTTGTGATGCTCCCACAGCACCTTCAGCAACTCGACGAAGCGACGTTTGAGAAACCCATCGAGGATCGTGATATTCGATCAACGACTGTGTGGTACGTGCGCAAGCGCCTCAATTTATTGGAGGATGGTGATCGCCGTATTGAGATCGACAAGAAAGATCGTGCGATTGTGAACAAAAAAATGGACAAGGATGGAAAGGGCTGGCATGTTCAAAAGAGCTTTCGCTTTGAGAACATCGTCAAGATTCTCCCCCACAAAGTCAATGAGATGCATCTCGAAATTCAATTCGAGGGAAATCGGCCGTACCACTTCGATTTTGCAAAACGGCGGGATCGTGAGGTCTTCCTGCGGGTTCTTCGGGCGCAAGGAGTTTCGGGCTCTGTGTTTGAAGAGAAGCAGGAAACTGGACAGCTTCAGCCGCCTGTAGATGGCAAAAATATGCCGATTGTTGATTCTGCCATGCGCCGTACAGTAATGACACGTAAGTTGACCGGTCGATTACCCGTCGAGTACGACCGAATGGGACACCCTAAACCACAGGTCATTAAAGGATTCCTTGGAAACGAGCTGCACCCCGGACGACGACCGAGTGACCCTGAAGCAGAAGTTGATGATCCCATACAAGCAATGGTGCCTTCCAATGCGCGAACTCCCGCGCTTTCGCGCCAGCAGGTCGCTTATTTGCAGGCACGGCCAACTGTGGCGGAGGACTTCTACGGAGGAACTGTTCATGTTGGAACAGAGGCAGATGAGAATTCAATACTACACCACGGTGGGCTTGACGACGTCTCTTCAGTTGCGCGGTCAGCGAAGGGCGTTCTTGTTCGTCGAGCGCCTTCTGAGCTCAAGTCTGCAATCACGCGTCAGGAGTCACACATGTATGCGTCACAGGAGTCTTTACCTGATGCGTCGACGATCGGTCCAAATCACTTGCCTAAAAAAGAAGTCAAGGAAAGCGGTTTCAAGGCAGAGGATCATGTCATGGCGTATCGCATGATCAACAAGATTGACGAAGGAAGGCAACTGACAAAAGAAGAGGTAGAGCTGGCCATCACGACCAAGTATGCTGAACAGGCTGTGCAGCTGCGTGTGCGTGCAATGCTTGACAAGGACGAGCAACGCGCGAGACGGCGCGCTGCAGTGTACAACAAGCTGGTGGTCGAAAAAGGCCTCCCGGTCAGCACAGAACTGCTTCGCGAGGTGGAACGGGAGCTTATCGGGGTCGAAGAGACATGGCGCTTCCGCGAGATGATAGCCCAGAAGCAGCAAACAGGGGCGAAGCAGCATCTTGGACACCCTCTAGCATTTCCTCTTCCCGATGAAATGCAGGCCCACGGATCTAAGGGGCGATCTTCGGCAGACGGCGAATCGCAACCCGGATCGCATGTCAGTGGGTCACGTGCGAGCCACGAGGGCAATTCTCGGTCCGGGCAGCGAGGACAAGAATCAGATGCGTCGTCGGTGGCTTCTTTGCAGGCTCTGGAGCGTGTCGACCCGTACAAGATGACCATTACAGAGGACGATCTCAACGGCGATAGTGGTTGCCGTGTAACGGGCGAGCGCGGTCCCTTTTTGGAAGTCCGATGCGAGCGCAGTTGGGGTGGACGGGTCTTCCACTTGCGATCACAGCGTGAAGGTGAGGTTGCGACTGCAGACGCGCGCGTGGCTGGCGAGGTGTTGCTCTCACTGCCCCAGGGCACTGCTTCGGTCCGCAAATTCTCTGAAACGGCGCAGGCTGCAATGTTCCGTGTGACCCAGTCCGATGGGCGGCACCTTCGTGTGGCCGTTGACAAGGCTGGTAAGTGGCTGCGCGTCACGGGCGAGGACGAGCGCGCAAATGGCAAGTTTTCTGTCCTCCCCCTTTGCAAGGCCGAGCGTCAAGATGGCCGCTCGGGCTGGATTCTGACATTTACAGGTTTTGAGCCCACCCAAAATCGATGCAAGTGTCGGTGAGGTTCACACCCAGGCTGAAATCACTGCAACCCAATGGTTTTGGCAGTTCCGGTGCATTTTGTAGCTCTCTTCGTCGCAACTCTGGTCGCTTCTGAGGAGCTCATGCGCCCCCAGGCTCGCTCCCCGCTTGAGATGTTCCTGGACAAGTTTTGCAAGGTGTGATGTCTGACAGCTGCATGATATGGACAGGGCCTGCTGAACCTACTTCCGTTCTAGACGTCTTCCTGCAGTTGAGCGCCCACGGAAGCTGTGACACGTTTGACTCTTCGTCGGTCTGTAACAAGTACAGTAGTAACCAGGTTTAGGGTTTAGGGTTTAGGGTTTAGGGTTTAGGGTTTAGGGTTTAGGGT
>ENA-UOXV01004538-UOXV01004538.1-marine-metagenome-genome-assembly--contig:-NODE-4538-length-15850-cov-5.521747_pt1 | contig 15850 bp, 16 predicted proteins | sample MGYA00238165_ERZ766961 | MGnify/ENA primary metagenome ERZ766961 (study PRJEB28924, sample SAMN03173240) | marine metagenome | biome: Marine; feature: Water; material: Subsurface seawater | place: North... | reverse complement strand
ATGGCAGGTGAGACAGTTACTACCGGCACCTGCACTATTCCTGTAGCTATCCAACAGAATGATATTATAACGGCCGATTTTGGGACTTTAGGGACTATTCAGTTATCGCTTTGTTGAATTTGGGCTTCTCTTTCATTCATACTTTTATTGATGGATTCATCTAATTCATCGCTTCGCCACTCAGTGATTTTTTCAGTGCGTGTCAGCTCTGAACCTTCATCTTCGATTGGTTTCTGTTCCGATATACGTATTCTATCTATTGTTTTCTGAAAAGGGTTAGAAGAAGAACTTTTATCATCTGCGGCCTTAGAGTGCACTGCGGAATTTTTGTCTTTATTTGTCTGATCGAACTTAGTTAATACGTCTATGATCGGTTTCTGTTTTAAATTTTTTGGAACCTTTTTTTTCTTGGGGAGGACGTCATCCTTATTATCAGTGTAAAATGCTATTTCGTTGGTCGCAGGATCTAGGGGTATTGACCCTGGATCATAGGTTCTTAATGGAATAGCAGGTGATTGTTCATTTAAAATTGTTTCTAAGGTGTCTGTTTCATATTCGCTATTTTTTGCCTGATTAGCTACAATTTCAGTAGCTTTTCTGATTAGAAAATCATTTCGAGGATCGTTGTTGCTCTCTATGGCCTTATATTTTATTTCTAAAAACTCCATTAATTTTAATAATTGAGTTTCAAATTTATCACGTTGATTTCTTACTTCCTCCACTAAGTCCTCTTTGTCATGGAGACGTTGTTCTAAAGTATTGACTTGCAATTTTAATCTTTCAATTAAAATTTGTTGCTTGATTTGATCAGAATCAATTTTCATTTTTGACCTTATTCAAATAAAAGTTTTGCTTTCCTAAACTAAATTCGTTTGCCTTTTTTTTAGCTTATCTAATTTAGTTAACTAATGCCATTATAGAGTAAACATTGATGAATATTGAAGTTAGCTGGCTGGGATAAACGCTGCTTGTGTCCCTCCATCAACTGGTATAGTAGCGCCTGTTATATATGATGAATTTTCATCTAGTAAAAACCGGATTACTTTGACAATATCGCTTGGGACAGCAATACGTCCTAATGGTGATGGTCCTGATGGCCTCCAGTTCCCCTGCTTTTCCGGTGAGCTTTGATCCCGAACCATTGGGGTATCTACGGTTCCTGGTGCCAGTGCGTTAACCAATATATTATCTTTGGCGCATTCAACTGCTAGGACTCGAGTGAGCTGGCTTACTGCTGCTTTAGAAGCTGAGTATGCTCCGCTATCAATTTTTGGCCTCAAGGCGGATACGGACGACAATAAAATTACCCTGGCGCTTCCGGAAATTTTTGCTGCACTTTTAAGCATCGGCATTGATCGTGATACGGATAACCAAAGCCCCCGGACGTTAACATTGAAGACTAGGTCAAAGTCTTCGATAGACATTTCTGCTAACGCTCCTAACCGTAAAACACCGGCGCAAGCAATTAAAGCATCTACAGATGAAACTTCCTTTTGAATAAGTGCCATAGTCAGAGTTATTGCATGAGCGTCTGTCAAATCGCAGGTTATCGGTGTAAAAAGAGAATTTTGTTTAAATAATTTAGAATTTTCGAACTTTTCAGTATTTATATCAACCCCAAAGATCCGCCAACCTTCTTTTAAAAGTTCCTGGGTAGTTTCAAAACCTATTCCTGAAGAAGCTCCCGTTATTATCGCTGTTTTTGTCAATCTCACCCCCTTCTTTTGTGGCATCAACGTCTCCCTCTACCTTTTTTAGGGGACGATTTATTCCTATTTTTTGAAGAATTTCTGATAGCTGGTTTCAGTCGAATAACGGCTCCTTTTGGTAAAGGCTTTCCATCTACAGTCATCCCAAGGTCGGCGGCTTCCAGACGTTTAATCTCATCTCGAAGTCTTGCTGCTTCTTCGAACTCAAGATTTGCTGCGGCATTTTTCATTCCTACTTCTAGCTCAAAAATTACGGATTTAAGATCTTTTCCAACGAGGTTACCCTCGTCCTCTCCAACATCTATATTGACGCGATCGCCGCGTTCATAAACACTTTCTAAAATATCACCGATATTCTTTTTAACTGATTCTGGAGTGATTCCATGCTTTAAATTATACTCAGATTGACGCGTTCTACGACGATTTGTTTCATCGATTGCATATTCTAGGCTGGCGGTCATCTTGTCTGCATATAGTATTACCCGTCCTTCTATGTTACGCGCTGCTCTACCTATCGTTTGAATAAGGGAAGTGCGAGATCGCAGATACCCCTCTTTGTCTGCGTCTAGTATGGCAACTAGGGCACACTCTGGAATATCTAGACCTTCACGAAGAAGGTTTATCCCTATTAGAACATCAAAGACCCCAATTCTGAGATCACGTATTATCTCTATACGTTCAAGGGTGTCTACGTCAGAATGAATATAACGTACTTTCAAATTAGCTTCTGACATATATTCTGTTAAGTCTTCTGCCATGCGTTTTGTAAGTGTTGTGATAAGAACTCGCTGTCCCTTAGCGGCACAGTCTTGGCATTCCGCAATGACATCGTCAACTTGAGTGTTTGTTGGGCGGATAATGCATTCAGGATCAATCAGACCGGTTGGCCTAACGAGTTGTTCTGTGAATACACCCCCGGTTCTTTCTAGTTCCCATGGCCCTGGTGTTGCCGAAACAAAAACTGTTTGTGGGCGCATGGTCTCCCATTCTTCAAATTTCAAAGGTCTATTATCAAGACAAGAGGGCAGACGAAACCCATATTCGGATAAGGTCGATTTCCGTGCAAAGTCCCCTTTGTACATAGCTCCGAGTTGCGGGACTGTGACATGGCTTTCATCGACTATAAGCATTGCATTTTTGGGTAAATATTCGAAAAGAGTTGGCGGTGCTTCGCCTGCTTCACGACCCGACAGATAACGGGAATAGTTTTCGATTCCGGCGCATGAGCCAGTCGCTTCCATCATTTCCATATCAAAGGTTGTCCGCTGTTCAAGGCGCTGGGCCTCTAGAAGTTTACCCTTCTCGTTCAAATCAGACAATTGTTGTTTTAACTCAACTTTAATTTCTTTTATCGCCTGAGTGAGTGTAGGTTTAGGTGTAACATAGTGTGAATTTGCAAAAACTCTCACCTGTTCTAAGTGGGATGTTTTTTCCCCAGTTAGAGGATCAAATTCCTGTATAGTTTCCAATTCTTCTCCAAAGAACGAAAGGCGCCAAGCGCGATCCTCAAGATGTGCAGGAAATATTTCTAAAGAGTCACCGCGTACGCGAAAAGAACCTCTTTGAAATGCGGTATCATTTCGGCGATATTGCAATTCTACCAACCGACGCATCAATTTTTGCAGATTAATTTCCATGCCGGACTTGAGAACTATGGTCATGTTTCCATACGTTTCAACAGCCCCAATGCCATAAATGCAGGAAACAGAAGCAACAATAATAACGTCTTCCCGTTCAAGAAGCGCTCGCGTGGCCGAGTGCCGCATCCTATCTATTTGCTCATTTATAGATGCCTCTTTTTCAACATAGGTGTCGGTTCTAGGAACATAGGCCTCGGGCAAATAATAATCATAATATGATACAAAATATTCCACAGCGTTATTCGGAAAAAAAGCTTTCATCTCTCCATATAATTGCGCGGCAAGTGTTTTGTTTGGGGCTAAAATTAATGCTGGCCTTCTTACTTCTTGGATCATGTGAGCTATAGTAAATGTTTTTCCAGAGCCAGTAACTCCCAGCAATACTTGGTCCAATTCGCCTTCCAAAATGCCATTTGAAAGTTGGGGAATGGCAATCGGCTGATCACCTGCTGGTACAAATTCGGAGACAATTTCAAATGGATGTCCAGCATCTTGTTGTGCTACTGATGATTTCAAATCAGGGACTAGAGACCCAGACAGCAATCCATGATGCTTGTCTTGTCTTCTGGCTTGGTTTTCTGCGGCAGTATCTGGTCGGCTCAATGCTTGTTGTATCATTTAATTAATCTAGTCTTATAGAAAGGGTTAAGGAAGTGAAATTCGATTTCTTGGGTTATGAAGAAGAATGTTCTACCATATGTGTAATCAGAAAGGTTTTTGGGTTGTTGCTGGCTGGATGTTTTTGAACTAATCTTATTAGTTTTTGTTTCAACCATATCCACAAGAAAGTTTTCAATAGGTTTATTAATGTCACGACAATTAGAGCTCGACCCTAATCAGTATTTAAAATTTAAGGACCAGTTTAAAACGGCTGCTGGAGAAGCCCGCGCTAAAGTGAGTTTTAGAAACTTTGATACTCTTTGGTTCAATACGGGAACATTGTGTAATTTAGCATGCAAAAATTGTTACATAGAATCCACTCCGCTGAATGATAACCTCGTCTATATAACAGTCCAAGAAGTGTTGAATTATCTCGATGAATTACGAGACTTACAAACAGAGGACCCGCAAATAGCATTCACTGGTGGGGAGCCTTTCATGAACCCGGATTTTCTTGAAATTTTAGATGAATGCTTGTCGCGTCATCTCCGTGTATTAGTTTTAACTAACGCAATGAAGCCTATGCAACATAAAAAATTGGATCTTTTAAGACTTAAGGATCGCCATTCAGATGAAGAGCTAGTGCTTAGAGTTTCTATAGACCATTATGAACCTACTGTTCACGAATCAGAGAGGGGCGCAAACTCTTGGTCTCCAATGATCGATGGTATTAATTGGCTGCGCGATAATAATTTTATGATAAAAATTGCTGGACGAAGATTAGTTCATGAAAGTCTTGAGGAATCCAAAATTGGTTATGGCCGTTTGTTTGATAATCTTGGCTTGATACTAGATCCGAATGATGCAGATGATTTGGTAATTTTTCCTGAAATGAATTTACTATTAGATGTTCCTGAAATAACCGAACAATGTTGGGATATCCTTTCTGTATCACCCAACTCGCAAATGTGTGCAAATTCACGCATGATCGTTAAGCGGAAGGGTGCACCTAATCCAACAGTAGTGTCTTGTACCTTGCTGCCTTATGATTCAAAATTTGAATTGGGTGCGTCATTGAAGGGATCTTTGGGAGAAACTTACCTTAACCATCCACATTGTGCCCAATTCTGTGTTCTTGGGGGTGCATCTTGCAGTAATGGTAGCAAATAATAGCAGTCGCAATTTCACTTGATCTTGTTCGAAGGACGTGGATCTGGCCATATCATGTCTCCATGTCTTATAGGCAACGACCAGTGATGGCTTTCTGTTCCATTTATGGTCAGATGGATTTGCTTATCTATAGCAATTTTAGTCCAAGCCCCGCAGGGCTCCCCATTTGAAAAAAAACTTTCAATTATTGATGGGAGTGTGATGTGGTGAACACCGTGAAGTGTAGCGAGTCGAGGCCAATGTACATGCCCTCCGATTGTCATTTTGACGTTTGGATCTTTTTCAATTATTTTTAAGACGTTTTGAGCATAAGGAAGTGATGCTGCCCAAGGATTATTTCCAAACCAGAAATTCCCGCTTAAATCTCCCACGAATTGTGGCACGTGGCAGAATATTATTGTGGGCTTATCATTCTCTCTTAAATTTTTCTGTAACCACTTCAAAGAGGCTTGGTCGTCAACAAAACCTGATGATGGTGAATATTTTGCGTTAGGACACCAAAAAACTAAGTGCCATCCATTTAGATCTGAGGAACGGCTTTTTAGAACTGATTCCAGAAGGTTCTCATTCTCTTCGATCGAGAGAAAGTGAATATCGTGGTTTCCAACTAAATGCTCCCGTTGGCACTGAAGCATTTTGAATTGTTCCGCAACATCTCTCAGCAGCTTCAAGTCTGTTAGATGATCAATGTCATTTATTCTGTCTCCTAAGTCGATCACTAGATCTGGTTTGTAGTTATTTGCAGATGTTATAAAATTATCTAAAAGAAGTTGTGCTTGATCACTTCGCTTAGTTCCAAAAGGAGCGCCGTGATGAATATCTGTCACTAAAAACAGTTCTAGTATTTCTTTTGACATTCGACAGCACCTTATTGACTATACAATAATAATTTACACTCAACCATAACTTACGCCGAAATCAAGCGTTATATTCCATTTCAACACCGACCCCCTTACAATCAGGGTAGACATCTGGTTTTTTTGTTCGAACTATAACTTTCTTAACACTAGGTTGGTTTTTTATTATATCTAATATCGATCGACACAGGGTCTCTTGAAGATTGAATCTTCGTGCGGTAGTTAATTTTGAAATTTCTATCCTCAAAAAATCATAATCGAGAATGTTGCTAATAGCGTCATCGTTCCCAATATCTTCTTCTAAAATTACTATTTCAATATTAATAAGTATACGTTGAGGGCCTTTTTTTTCGAAGTCGTGAATGCCAATATTAACATCAACCTCGTAGTCCTCCAGGAAAAGCTTGGTATTTATTCGCCCCATTTGTCCACTGCCTTTTCTTTGTGTGCTAATTGATGAAAGCAACATCACGTTCTAACTTTTGGAGATGTTGGCCGCCATCTATAGTAATTATATGTCCATTGATCGCGTCACTTTCAAGAATAAACAAAATAGCCCGTATGATATCGCTAACTGTTGAAACTTGTCCAATAGGGCTCATTTCCTGGCCCTTTTTGAAATTTTCTTCCCCCTGATTACCGCTCTCTAGTGTGATGCCTGGAGCAATACCATTTACCCTTACTTTTGGAGCCAACGCCATTGCAAGCGCCGATGTAGCGCCTTGTAGTGCTATTTTACTTATTGTATACGATAAATAATCAGGATTTATGGCATGTATTTTATTGTCTAAAATATTAATGATGCACCCTCCTCGATCATTGCTTAATGAACAAGCAAAAGCTTTGCTTAAAAGGATTGGGCTTCTCACGTTGATTGAAAAGTGTTCATCCAAGCTTTCCTCAGTGACAGTTTTGATCGAGTCATATTCAAATAATGAGGCATTATTGACCATAGCTACTAGAGGCACTGGGCCTTGTACTGCCTGTTTTATTACTTTCTCTGCTGCCCCAACAAGAGACAAATCCTCAACGATAACCATTCCATCACCATAGTTTTTACGGATATCATTAAGCACCAATGCAGCTTCATCGGATGATTTGTGGCAGTGAATATAAACAAACCACCCATCTGCTGCGAGAGCCTTGGCGATAGCTGCTCCTATCCGGCGTCCTCCACCTGTAATTAGTATCCCTAGCTTATCTTGTTTTGTCATCCAAAACGCCTCCATCAGTATACTTTTTATCTAATATTCAGCAAATTTCTCTTAAGATCAAAGGAAGATTATTAACCGTCGCATTCCTATGTAAAGTTTCTATTTGGAGTGGGGTATGTTAGATAAACTGTTACATCGAAATAGTTGTTGTTACGCTAATGATATTTAATTTTTATAAGAAGCAACTTAGATGCCAGAATATCCGGATCTTTTGGGGTTTATCATGGGGAAATTGTTCAAACTATGCACAGAAATGCAAACTTTAAAGTTAAATCTACTAAAATCCTTCAGTAGAAGTTTGGAAAAAATTAGTAAGATATAAGTAACCTTAAATACAATTAAAACAATAGGTTAAAATATTTGCCTATATTTTGAGCATTTAGTAAATAGTTTAGGAACTCTGCCACTATAACGCGCCTTGGTGACTGTTACACACAACTTTGTCCACAGGGTCAGTGGATTACTGCTAATGTTCGTTAAATTTAACTAATTGACGTGGGCGGAACACTATACAAATGTTAGATTATCGAGGGTGATAAAATGATCTTTAATGGTAAAAAAAGTGTCCAGTTCAGATAATTCACAAATAAGAAATATTGATAGAGGGATAGGGGTTATTCGTTCTCAGATGAAGAGCCTTTCGTCGAAACCAGGCGTTTATCGCATGATGGCGTCAGATGGGGTTGTTCTTTACGTTGGAAAAGCGAATAACTTGAAAAAACGTGTTATTAGCTACACTACCCCTACTAAAATATCACATAGAATAACACGCATGGTGAGCGAGACACATTCTATGGAAATAGTCACCACACATACTGAAGTTGAAGCATTACTTCTTGAAAGTAATTTGATTAAACGCTTAAAGCCAAAATATAACGTCTTATTAAGGGATGATAAATCTTTTCCTCACATTTTCATTTCTGATGATGAAAAGTGGCCACTTTTAAATAAACACAGAGGAGCACGGTCAAGGGGCGGTAATTATTTTGGTCCTTTTGCATCTGCTGGAGCTGTTAATAGGTCTATCACCGCTCTTCAGCGTGCTTTTTTAATCCGTAATTGTTCGGATAATATTTTTAGGAACAGAAAGCGACCATGCCTGCAGTATCAGATTAAAAGATGTGCTGCTCCGTGTGTGAATTTTATTTCTGAGTTTGAATATGGCGAACTTGTTAACCAAGCAAAAGACTTTTTGTCTGGAAATAGTATTTTAGTTCAAAAGACCCTGGCTGAGCGGATGCAAACTGCTAGCGATGCGTTAGAGTTTGAAACAGCGGCTATTTATCGCAACCGCATTCACGCTCTAAGCCAAATTCAATCCCATCAGGATATAAATATTCAAGGTATAGTAGATGCAGATATATTTGCCCTCTATTTAGAAAAAGGTGTTAGTTGTATCCAAGTTTTTTTTTACAGAAGCGGTAGTAATTATGGTAATCGAGCCTATTTTCCGGCCCACGATAAATTACATCAGCCAGAAGAAATTTTATCTGCTTTTCTTGGTCAATTTTATGACAATAAAATTCCTCCAAAAGAGATACTTTTAAGTCATCACTTAAATGAAGAGCCTTTACTATCTGAGGCCTTATCAATCAGAGCAAAACACAAAGTTAACATCATAAAACCTTCGAGGGGCTCAAAGAAAAAATTAATTAATCACGCTCTTACCAACGCTCGAGAGGCCTTGGCCAGGAAACAAGCAGAGACGTCTACTAATGAAAAAATGTTGTATGCCATTGCTGAGCTTTTCGGATTAGACGGAGTTCTTGAGAGGGTGGAGGTTTATGACAATAGTCATATCCAAGGGACACACTCAGTTGGTGCGATGATAGTTGCTGGTAAGGACGGATTTTTAAAAAATTCGTACCGGAAATTTAATATTAAGAATATTCGTTCTAGGGCGTCTGACATCAATATTCCCAGTGAGAAATCTTTATTGTTGGCGAGTGAAACTACTATGATTAGTCCTGGCGATGATTATGCAATGATGCGCCAAGTCTTGCAGCGGCGTTTTTCAGGGTCATTAGTTCAAGAGACTGCCTCTAAGACAATGATTTTACCTGACTTAGTTATTGTTGACGGTGGACCAGGCCAACTTTCCAGTGCGTTGGAGATACTAAAGAGTACGGGATTAGATAATGTTCCAGTCGTTGCTATCTCAAAAGGGCCTGATCGAAATGCTGGTCGAGAACGATTTCACCAGCAAGGGAAAGCACCGTTATTCCTTAAAGAGAACGATCCTGTTTTGTATTATTTACAACGATTGCGAGATGAAGCTCATCGCTTTGCTATTGAAACCCATAGAGTACGCCGCTCAAAAACTATTTTGCGTTCGCAATTAGATGATATCCCCTCTGTCGGCGCGCAACGAAAACGATTATTGCTACACCATTTCGGTTCAGCGAAAGCTGTGTCCCGAGCAGGGTTGAGGGACCTAGAGCTTATTGAAGGTATTAGTAAAAGCCTTGCTAAGCGAATTTATGATTATTTTCACGAAGACAATTGAATATATTGGTTGTGAAATAACCAAGGTCGTAATAGTTATTTCTATAAACCATGCTTTTACGGCCAGGGGTGGTACAAATGAAAAGTTTGCCAAATATTTTGACAATGTCAAGAATAGCTGTGATCCCAGTTTTGGTAGTACTTATCTGGATTGGAACAGATAAACTAAGATGGTTCGCCCTTGGTGTTTATACTTTTGCGTGTATTACAGATTATTTTGATGGTTACCTAGCAAGGTCACTAAACCATCACTCCGCAATGGGGCGTCTATTTGACCCTATTGCGGATAAATTACTAGTAGGCGCCTGCCTTCTGGTACTTTGCTCGTTCGATTACATAATTGGGCTGAGCGTATTACCCGCTTTAATTATACTGTTACGAGAGATCTTAGTTTCAGGACTTCGTGAATACTTGGCCGAGATAAGAGTAGGCCTCCCTGTTAGCCGTTTGGCGAAATGGAAGACTGGGCTGCAGATGTTTTCTTTAGGATTTTTGATAGTTGGCAATGCTGCTCCTCCTGAAATTCCTTCGGTGGTAATAGGAGAGGTGTGTCTTTGGTTAGCAGCATTACTAACTCTATGGACAGGGTATGATTATTTGAGATCCGGCTTATTGCATGCTAGTGCTAACGACCTGGATGGTGCCAACGATTAGGAAGGGGATAAAGGTCCCCGAAAATATATGGATTTTTTGTATGGAAGTTTTTGGTTTAGCTGGATGGAGTGGCAGCGGTAAAACAACCTTGGTGAAACAGTTAATCCCGCTTTTGGTCTCTAAGGGTATCTCTGTCTCTACTTTGAAACATGCGCATCATTCCTTTGATATTGACAAGCCTGGAAAAGACTCCTTTGAGCACAGATTAGCAGGCGCCAACGAGGTATTAATATCATCCGCAAAACGGTGGGCGATAATACATGAAAACAGGGAGCTCGGGGAAGCTAATCTAAAGAGTCTTTTAGCTAAGTTTTCGTCAGTAGATTTAGTGTTAGTGGAAGGATTTAAAAATGAAAGTCATAAAAAACTGGAAGTTTACAGGGAGAAAAATGGTAAGCCGCTTTTGCAACAGAACGATCCTAATATTTGTGGAATAGCGAGCGATATTCAACTTAATAATCTTGAGGTTCCAGTATTTGACATAAATGATATCGAATCTATTTCCCATTTTATAATCCGTCAATCTGGATTAATATAAATCTAATGATAAGATAATGATATGGCTCAACTTACCGACGACTGTTTTGCATTTGGTGGAAATTTAACCAAGGTTGATGAGGCTCTGTCGCAACTGCAAAGCATTCTGACACCTATTGTAAACTCGGAAAAGGTGTCCTTAGAACGAGCTCTAAATAGAATTTTGGCAGAAAATGTCGTGGCGTCAAAAAATGTTCCTGCTGATAACAACTCGGCAGTTGATGGGTTTTCGGTCTATTTTGATGACGTTGAACTTGGAACTGAAACTAGATTACCAGTTTCCGGACGGGCAATAGCAGGCATACCCTTAGATCGTCCCCAGAATAGAGGCGAGGCAATTCAAATCTTAACTGGTGCAGTAATGCCAAATGGTCCAGATAATATGAGACCCGACACGGTTGTCATGAAAGAAGATTGTGCGATCGATAATGGAATAGTGTCTTTTCCTGCTGGTATTTTGCGCGGTTCGAATTGTCGTTTAATGGGAGAAGATGTAAAATTAGGCCAACCAATTCTGAAAGAAGGTTGTTGGTTACGACCACAAGAGATTGGGTTGGCCGCGTCAGTTGGTCGCAGTCAACTGTTGGTAATGCGTCAATTGAAGGTGGCTATTTTTTCGACAGGAAACGAAGTCCTAGAACCCGGTAGCCAATTGTTTCCAGGAGCGATATATGACTCAAATCGTTTTACGCTGATGCATCAGTTAAAAAGTGCAGGTTGTCGTGTGAAGGATCTTGGTATTCTGTTGGATGATCCAAATATACTTAGCAATGCTCTAGCTTCAGCAGCTGATGATTATGACTTAATTATAACCTCGGGTGGGGTTTCTACAGGTGACGAAGACCATGTTCGTAAAGTTGTCGAGAAAGAGGGATCGCTTTATTTTTGGAGGTTAGCAATAAAACCGGGTCGCCCAGTAGCATTAGGCCAGTTAAAAGATACACCCTTTATTGGGCTTCCAGGGAACCCAGTGGCTGCTATGATTACGTTCATGCAAATTGCCCGACCAATCATTCTTAAACTTGCAGGAGCTAATGATCCTGTTCGTAAATCATTTTTGGTGCAATCAGGGTTTGATTATAAGAAAAAGCTAGATCGAAGGGAGTATGTCCGTGTTCAGATAAAAACAGATGAGTATGGTAAATTAGTAGCCGAAAAATATGAAAGAGATGGGGCAGGGATCCTGTCGTCCATGGTTTTTGCGGACGGTTTGGTGGAACTTTCTGAAGACATTTTATGTATTGAAAAGGGGGATATTGTTAATTATCTCCCATTTAGCGAGCTAGGCCTATGAAACTATTATATTTTGCGTGGATTCGAGTTAAAATGGGAACTTCGAATGAGATTGTTGACCCACCTTCAACTGTTGAAAATGTTCAAAACCTCATTGATTGGATAGTGCGACGTAATTCTGTTTCAAGTGAAACATTTTCTGATCTGACAACTATTAGAGTCGCTGTTAACCAGGAATACGTAGGCCTTGACCATCCCATTAAACCTGGTGATGAAGTAGCTTTCTTTCCTCCTGTAACGGGTGGATAGACAATGATCAGAGTGCAATTAGAAGATTTTGACCTGGGCCTAGAACTCAGTAACCTATCTAATGGAAATCATCAGATAGGTGGGATGGTAAGCTTTGTGGGCTTGGTTCGAGATATGGCAGCTGGGGATTCTATTTCTGCTATGACCTTAGAGCACTATCCTGGGATGACAGAAAAGCAACTCGCAGAAATTGACCAAACGGCCAATGAACGTTGGGAATTGAATGCAAGTCTTATAATACACAGATATGGACGTCTCGAACCAGGAGATAATATAGTCCTTGTCGCTTGTGCTTCCCCTCACAGAGAGAGTGCGTTTGATGCGTGCCACTTTCTAATAGATTGGTTAAAAACTAAAGCCCCTTTTTGGAAGTTAGAGGAGACTAGAGATGGAGGGCATTGGGTTGAAGCACAGACCAAGGACGATGTCGCAATGGCTCGGTGGATGAAGTAAAATATTTGTATATTGTTTATAGTAAAGTCGATCCAATTTGTATTGGATTTCCTCGTATGAAATCCGATACACCCATAGCACTTTTCCCTGGTTGTTGGATTGCAGTTATTTTTAAAACCCCAATCCCGCACGCTACAGAGAAATCGCCAGTAAGAATTTTTCCTGGATCCTGAGTATGCTGCAGAGTGTTCAACACCGATGCTTCATGAATTTTGATTCTTTCGCCGTTCATTAGACACCAAGCACCGGGCCATGGATTAAGTGCTCTGACTATGCGTTCTAGTTCTTCCGCAGATTTTGACCAAACGAGGTGACCATCTTCTTTTGATAATTTTTTCGCATACACGGCATTGCTGTCGTTTTGATAGGTAGGTTCGATCTTTCCATCTGCAAAGTCGATCAGGGTAGGGTTAATTAACTTGGCTCCGATGGATGCTAATGAGTCATGCAAAGAAGCGCCTGTAGTATCATCGTCTAGGATTATTGTTTCAGATTTTAAGATTGGGCCTGTATCCAGCCCTTTCTCCATTAACATTATACAAACCCCGCTCTCACCATCGCCGGCCATGATTGCACGTTGGATAGGGGCAGCACCTCGCCAACGCGGAAGAATCGAGGCGTGTATATTGAGGCAACCGAGTTTTGGAATTTGTAAAATTTTTTGTGGTAAAATAAGTCCATACGCTGCTACTACTAATGCGTCTAAATCTAGGGCTAATAGCATTTCTTCTGCCTCTTGAGTTTTTAGCGACCCAGGAGTTCGCACCAAAATATCGTGCTCTTCTGCAAAATTATGCACAGGCGTCTTCTGTAAATTCTTTCCTCTGCCCCCAGGCCTTGGTGGTTGAGTATAAACGACGCACATATTATGATTTGCATTGATCAACGATGCTAGGGCGGGCACTGAGAAATCAGGTGATCCCATATAGCCTAATCGAAGTTGGGATGGTTTATTATTCATTCCTTTTAATTTTCTTTTTTCCAAGGCTCAACGTTCTTTCTTCGCCTTTACCATCTTTTTTAAGATCATGTTCCGTTTAAGTGATGAAAGGTGGTCAACAAAAAGAATGCCATTTATATGGTCAATCTCATGCTGGATACAAACTGCTAAAAGACCATCTGTATCAATTATTTGTTGGCAGCCATTTTCATCTATATACTTTACTCTAGCGGTTGCTGGTCGGCTGACATCTGCGTAATGACCGGGAAGTGATAAGCAGCCCTCTTCATTTGTAAGTTCGTCCATCGAAGATTTTATTAGTTCAGGGTTGACCATTTGATAAGGAGCGGCGGGTTCATCGGTCCGGGCACAGTCAACCACTATGATCCTCTTTGTTATACCAACTTGAGGGGCAGCGAGGCCTACACCAGGAGCAGCGTACATCGTGTCGAGCATATCCTTCATAAGCTGTTTTTCCTCCTCGCCAATAAATGTGACATGGGCACATTTGGTCTTTAAAATTGGATCGGGGGCCCAAACAATAGGCAATGTGGTCATCGTTTTTTACCAATCAAAAGCAAGGTATTCTCCGTAAGGGATGATTTTGAATTCGTCAAGGTTCTGGCAACTGTGGCGTACTGGACGATTAACGAAACACAATATATTGTATCTGCTCCTATAACTCTTCGATATGGAGTTGCGATCATGGATCCACTTCTATTCACTGTTTGTGCTTTATCACTTTTATCTGGTGGTTTTATCATTTACCTCACGGTTAGCCAACGTGGGGGACCGAATAAAGTAATAGAAGAGCTGGCTAACAATAGCCGAAATACAAATGAAACTGCGGCGAAATTAGTTGAATCACAGTCAGAGTTAACTGGTCGCCTTGCCCAAATTTCAGAAAGCCAAGTTGCGCACCAATCGAAAATTACAGAATTAATGCAAGCACAAGAAAAAGAAGTTACAAAAAAAGTTGAGGAACGTTTAACCGAAATGATGAAGCATTTTGGAGATGGGATGGAAAAATCTCGCCTCACCCAGCAAACTACCATGGGTGAGCTCAAAGAGCGTTTGGTACTCATTGATGCAGCGCAGAAAAATATCGAGGAATTATCAAGCCAAGTTGTCAGTCTCCAGGATATTTTATCAAACAAACAGGCCCGTGGCGCTTTTGGTGAAATACAGCTGGCTGATCTTGTTAGATCTATTATGCCTCCAAGTGCCTATTCTTTTCAGGCAACTATTGGCGGCAATAAGCGGGTAGATTGTTTGCTGACATTGCCAAATCCACCGGGTGCTATAGCCATAGACGCAAAATTCCCGTTGGAAAGTTATCGTGCTGTGGTAAATGCTAAGGACGAAAATGATCGTATAGTAGCGCGTAAAACTCTAGCTGGTGACGTCTTAAAACATGTCCGCGATATCTCTGAGAAGTATATTGTTCCCGGCGAAACCGCGGAGTCCGCGCTCATGTTCTTGCCATCAGAAGCAGTCTATGCGGAATTGCATGCCAATTTAGCTGATGTTATAGAGAAATCTTGGAGAGCTAAAGTCTGGATAGTTTCTCCCACTACACTAATGGCAACACTTAATACCATACGCGCAGTCTTAAAGGATGCTCAAATGCGAGAGCAAGCCCATGTAATTCAAAGAGAAGTTTCGCTGATGTTAACAGATGTTGAACGTCTTGATTCTCGTGTTGGAAAACTGGAAACGCATTTTAGGCAGGCAGAGGATGATATTAGACAGATCAGAGTATCGGCAGATAAGCTTACGAAACGCGGCGGGAGAATTGAAGAAATAGAAGTTGGAGACAAAAAATTGGAAGAACAAGAGACAGTCAATTCAGTGAGTGAAATGGGTCAACCGGTATTAGATATTCGAACTGCAGTAAAAACTTAGTTATCAGAGCTAATGCAATTTCTCTTTTATCTTAAGACAATATATCTTGTTTCGTATGAGAAAACTCAAAGTTTCATCATATCTCTGGAGTTATTAAGTAATTTATCAATTATTGATAATCACA
>ENA-UOXV01004535-UOXV01004535.1-marine-metagenome-genome-assembly--contig:-NODE-4535-length-15858-cov-6.494526_pt1 | contig 15858 bp, 22 predicted proteins | sample MGYA00238165_ERZ766961 | MGnify/ENA primary metagenome ERZ766961 (study PRJEB28924, sample SAMN03173240) | marine metagenome | biome: Marine; feature: Water; material: Subsurface seawater | place: North... | reverse complement strand
TCCAGCGCTCTGAAGGAAACAACTCAGAACGTACGGCATCGTCAGCTGGGCGCCTGAGGCAGTGGTACAGCACCTGCGATTGGCAAAGGCAGCTCAGAGTGTGTCAACGTATTTCAACTTCGGGATTGGGTCGCAATCAAAAAGGTTGGGTTCGAGCCTCGCGCGAGCGAATGTGGATGACTGGCTTGCAGGTAAGCGCTGCAGCTGCCTCTGCTGGAGAAAAGTACCGAACCGGATTTGAGAGCAACAATCGCTTTGCACGAAAGTCTACCCCGCAGATTGCCTGCCCAACCGCGCAATACTTAGCTTGCCACTCGATACGCGAGTCCAAAAAAACGAGGGCAGGGCGCGGGAGCTCGCCTGCGCATGCCACGTATCAGGCATTTCCTGCCTGCGCCCCCTGTGAATTGCCTGGCTGCTGTAGGTGATTGTGAGCGCTGCGCCGTCGGACATCCATCCGCCGGCCCACTCGAGAAACTTTTCGGCAGGACAGTCGCTACCGCGCACTTCGAGCCCCACGACGCCTGGCCTTGCAGCCTCGACTGTCTTAACGATGGCGGCTGCCCCCCCCCCGCCGCAGCGGGATCTCCCAACCAGTAGCTCCTCCACACACACGCCGCACTGACCGGCCTCGCGCCGCCGCACGTTGCTGTGCCGGCAATTCGCCTGCGTGTCCCACGCCAGCCACATGAGGCGATGCGCGAGGCCGCGCCGCTCGCGGCTCGCGGGAGCAAAAGCGTTTTGGTAAATGGAGGGGGCAACTGCACCCCCTGCTCGTCACAGGGGCGCTGTCGCACAAGGCTGAGGAGGCCGACTGCAAGGTCCGCAGAGGAACCGGGCGCCCAGTGGCCTGCTGCGAGATCCCGACGACACTCCCCGATGTCGATCGCCGCGCTGTTGTCGAGCATTGCAAGCGCATTCAGCGTCGCGCATGGTCCGCATGACGATTTGCCAAGCAGTGCATTGGTGAGCTGCAGCGCTCGCGCCTCGTCCTCCTGCCATAGCGTCACCTACCAGCAGCGTCAAACGCCACAGCCGGTCAGAGCATTTCACAGAGGGTGCTGTTTTTAGGGTGCCAAACAGCACCCAAGCCGCTGCAGGCTGCTTGCCACTGCGTTCCACAAAAAGTTAGGCTGTCGTGCTTCGCGGTGCGCCCGCAAGCCAGGCGGATTGAGCCATGGCTGGAGTGCGCACCCGGCTACCCCCGAGCATGATCAGGTCTCCGCAGGATGGGCACACCACGCAGTTATCCGGTACAGGGGCATAGCAGCTCGGGCAGACCCCGCCCGTCTGGGTTTCACGGACAGCTTTTGTTTGTACAGCAGCCGCGATCGTGAGCGGACCATCCGCACGCGTCAAACGCGTTCCCACCGCATACGCCTCCATCCGTCGCGTTGGCACCGGAGAATCTCGGATAAGACCTTCGTGTAACGCAGGTGAGAACATGCATGGCGATGTGCGCGACACAACTATCGGAGACGCCACTCCTTTCATGATCGTATGCGGCGGGCAGCGCGACCCATGATGCTTTACCGGCAGTACCCATGCTGCGCACCACGGTCCGGGAGAAGCGACCGGCAGTAATGTTGCGAATAGGATCATAGTTGCTCTGAAGATGCATGCCCAATTATTAAAAGTTGCAAGCGCTCCGCGTCCTCGGTGGTTTTCCATCCACATGCTAGCGGCACACCGGTATAGTTTGTGTTGCCCTTGCTCAAAAGTGGCGAACCGTGTCAGAGAAGTGGCCAGTTGGCTAGTTTCTACAGGGGATTCCGCGCCAAAATTTTGGTGCTTGGAGCCAATTTTCCAACGCGTGGGAGGGCAAACGCTCGCCAGACCCCTCTCCACACGCCGGAGGCCACCCCCGACAGCGTCGGCGTCACACAGATCAGGAGCCTGGGCCGTTTGGCCCCTGGGCCTAAACCCTAAACCCAAAACTTCGTGCAAACAGACTGCACAGTCGCTGTCGGCAAGTGCTGGGCACGGTTTTGCGCGTTTCCAAAGCAACCAGTGGGCCTCAACGGGCATCATGGAGAAGCTTTCTGTGGGATGGCAGATGTCTACACGTTGGACGGATCCGCCGATGATGCTTATGGGCATCATCCCTTACGCGGGGGTCTGCGCCACGATCAGCGGAACATATTGCTGGAAAGCTTACCAGTTGCTCAAGGGGGCTGGGGGCGATCCTGAGAGCTTGAAAGAAATCGGCCTTCTGCTCGCTGGCGCTGCCGCGCCGACGGTTTTTACATGGACTTGGTGGAATGTGTTGTACCACGGTCTAGGGACTGACCCCAGGTGCCTGTCTGTTGATCCCACTGCGCCCGAGGCGCCCGTGAGGTCTGGCACTGGAACTTTTCGAGCAGTAACATTGCAACTTGGGCAGCTATGCCCGCCATCACAAACCACTGAACATTTGCTGCATTGTACAGTGTCGACACACACATCTTTTTAAAGTGGAGAAACGAGCGGCTGAGGCGTTACTACCACCACCGCCGCGTCCCGATTTGCGAGTTGTAGGCACCCAGCCCCTCGTTTAGTCGACGCGTAACGTGCTTTGCAGCGACCTCACCTTCCGGTGCTGCCGCAGGTACGAGCATTATGTCAACCAGGAGGTTGACTGGAACCCGGACTGCGAAGGCGGTCTGCTCCCACTTGACTGTGCGACACGCCTACGTCAAGGGCGCGCTGATCACACCCAGATTGTGCTGGCGGACCTTTTTGTGCGAGGGAATGATTGTTCTGCAACTAGAAAATATGCATCGGGTAGGGGGTTCGGGCTTGAAGGAGGCGAATGTATTTATCATGGGCGATGTTGAAATGGATGTGCTCGGGTTCGTTTTGGGAAGGTTTGCCGTTTCACCAGCTGTGAAACGGCCCCCTGACTTGCAATGGGGTCCAAACCAGCGCCTGTGGCCCGAGGTTCGGGATAACCAACAGTGCAGACAATCTATACGTGTGCGATGTTGACGCATACGTGTGGCGTGCAAATGCGCAGGCGATTGCTACAAAATCCTGTCTATGCATCGTGATAAGTTTGTAAATTACAAAACCACTGGGAGGCAAGTGTGGTGGCTCACCACCCAGTTTCTTCCCTGGTGGATGACCGGCGCTGGTCTTGGAAAGGGCTCTTCGTCTGGAAAGTCGATCGATAAGACAACGAAGGAAATCCAGGAGCACTACGACAAAGGGAATGACGTATTCTCTTGCATCCTTGGCAAGGCAATGGTGTACACCTGTGGCGTATTCCACAAGATTCCCAAGTTTGCATCGGATGGCCTAACCTACAAACAGTCGATCGAGGATGGCTCGCTAGAGCAGGCACAGGCAAACAAGATGAGCATGATCTGCGACAAGCTGATGCTTCGCAAGGGCGAAAAATTCCTGGACATCGGCTGCGGATGGGGCACGCTGGCGCGACACGCATCCAAGGAGTACGGCGCGCAGGCAACGGGACTGACGCTATCCGCAGAGGGGAAGAAGTACTGCGATCTTGCGTCTCAGCGCGAGGGAGTACCGACCAATATCATGTGCTGTGACTACCGCGACTTCCCAAAGGGGATGAAGTTCGACAAGATTTCGGCGATCGAGATGGCCGAGCACGTCGGCTGCGCCAATTTCGTGAGCCCCTTTCTCACATCGGTGCGCCAGATGATGAACGACAAGGACTCTAAGTTCATGCTTCAAGTCGCTGGACTGCGCCAGGGGTCCAATTGGGAGGATGTCCAGTGGGGGTTGTTCATGTCAAAGTATATCTTCCCTGGCGCCGACGCCTCCACGCCGCTCAACTGGTACATCAGGCAGTGTGAGCTCGCTGGTTTTGAGGTGCACTCGGTTGAGACGATTGGGCGGCACTACTCTCACACGCTGCACAAGTGGTACGATAACTGGCTGTCGCACAAGGAGGAGATCCTCGCAGGCAAGATTGACGCCATCAACGAGGCGTCCAAGGGAGCCCACCTCTTCCGTCTACAGGAATTTTTCCTTGCGTGGTCAACCATTGCTTCGGGGCAGTCTTCTGCCACATGCTACCAGATCCTCTGTCACCCGAACAGGTTAGTGCATGGAAACTCACTTTTGCTACCCTCAATATGCAACCTGCGCCTACTTCTAGCACTGGTCGAACGGCCAGTTGATCGCTGCTTTGTTTTCCTTTCACCGGCCCGCAAGTATTATTTGCAATGATTTGGTGCTGACTGGTTGCACATTCTGGGTTAGGTATGATTATCCGCGCGACCAGTGGGTGGATCCGCAGAACCTGTCCGGAGCCAACACGGTGGGAGTGTCACTCAACAACGGCAAGTCCCCCGCACTAAAAGTCAGCGGAAAGTGAGCTGGCGTGCACAGAGACCGCGGCGTACGACAAGAAGTCTCGACGCCGGGATAACAAGCGTTCGCTTGAGGTTGGCGGGGACGTTCTGCACGGGAGGATTCGTGGACTGCCGCGTCGAGGGCACAAGGGCCAAGGGTCAAGAGGGAAGGTTGCTGCAGAAGGGCACTTTGCAAGGTGCATGTGGCAGCAAATGGGACTGCTCCTGAAATCTTTCGGTTTCGGGTGCTTCTTTCCGTTCGCGCCGAAATTTTCACGGTTTGAGTCTTTGGCTGTCTTGGCTCATGTACTGTAGACTCATCCTTGGTGGCCGAAGGTTGTTCTTCATACAAGACTGATGCTATGCTCATCAAATTATTCTGTGCGAACGGTGTCCTTCGCCATTTTTGCTTCCACTGTCCGTCTGACTTGGTCCAACGCTCCGAAGTCCACATCCTGCACGCAACCACCTACACTCCCTGTATATCCCTTGGGGAGATCAGATTAAGGAGAGGTGGGAACAGAACGGTTTCTCCACATGTGTTATGTGGCGCGCCTTCACCCCTCTCTGCTTTTCTTTGGTTTGTAAGCCCTCCGTGCGCGAGGCTACTCGAGTACATCTCTTCTCTCTGGAGGGGGGTGGAAGGGGCCTTCATGTTCTGCGGTTTGGAGAACCCATTCCTTGGCCCGTCCGGCGGCCTGTTGGCTCTGCGCCACTCCAGTGCGAGCAAGAGGAGAGTCTGTAGAGCCCGCTTACGAGGACTGAGGCGCCCGACAACGGACCGGAGGACGGGCGATGCCGAAGGCTCGCACAGCAGTACGAACCCCACTATCCAGGACGTGCCACAGGCACCTGCGGCCTAACTGATTGCATTTCCTACATTTTGCCAAGGACCAGCCCATCAGATCTAACGGACGTTTCGTTTTTCTCGCTGTCCTTGCTGGCCGGTTTCGCTGTGAGCATCCGAAATAGCCCTGCGAGGTTGGAGGTAATCAATCTCGGGGTCTGCAGAAGGCACCAAGAGATTCGGGGGCACCTTGTGTCGTTGAGGAGCGGCGACACTCGGAAAACAGCACTCAGCAGAGCATCAACTCGAAGCTCTAGCGCCATACCATTCCGAATCGCCCTACGGACATTTTCCAGCCACAATTACGCGTGCTGTGCCATGTTGAGCGAGCCGCTGGCTCAAAAGTGGCGTTCTGGCGCCTAGAGCTCCACAACGGTGGGCGATACCAGACATCGGCGCTGCGTCTGCAACTGTCGAGGTTTAGATGTCCCTGCGGCTTCGTGGAGCTGCTGTCCATTCGCATCGCGGCGATCCTCCCCGGCGTTGTCATCCCAAAGAAGTCTGCTGACGCACTCGCTGTCAGATCAAGACAAGACGAGCAGAACCAGAGCGCTGAACGCCGTGGACTTGGGACCGCGGAAGCACCTCCTCTGCTGAGTGTCGCGATTTTACGGTGGCGCGCCGATATCTGGAGCTCGCCGTCGATCACAAAAAAACTTAGAGTCGCCACCCGATCTTTCTTTCTCCCTACAGATCATGACATCAGAAGAGGTCCAGCCACGACGAGTTGGGGTCATGTGCGCGGGCAGTCTTGTGCCGAGCGCGCTCGCGGAGCTTCTCCGTCGCAACTGCGCGCGCCTCGCGGAGCTGGTCGTCCTTCACCATCCTTTCCTCGTGCTCACCTGCGCCCTCCCCACTCAGCGAACCACTCCACCCACCCGTTCCCCCTCGAGCGCGCGGATGGCGCCAGCATCCCACCGCCTCCCAATAACCACCGCGACCAGAGCTCGCTGGGCCATGACAGCAGAGGCAATACCTGGTCCGAGTATTCTTGCGCCGCAGCTGCAGCCTCTGTCTTGAGCACCTGTACGCCTCTGCGATTCAGCGCGCGCACTCGCGGCGCGCGCGAGCGGCAGGTGTGAGCGGCGAGGCACAGGATCGGTCGCGCCGGGTGTCTGCGCACCTGGTTCACGCGGCGGCGGTAACTACGCTGCATCTCGTAACTACGCTGCATCTCCATAGCAACCAGATCCTGATATTTTGACTGTGGTCAAAATATCAGTCAACCTGTGTGTTCGCCAACGCAAAACCGTTTGGGAGGGTTAGGGCGGCTCTGGGCATGGCATCAGGAGCTGTGCCCAAAGACAAGTCTGTCGAGAAGGTAGGTCCCATTCGCAAGTTCATGCCAAGTGGTATTGACGTGACCAAAGCACCGGGGAGCCCATCCCTTGCGACGCCATCGTTGCATCATCGGGCTGGCACCCCGCCTATGGGACCGAGCAGGTCCTGGCGAGTGAGTTGACTGCCGCTTGCAGGTAATATGGCTCGAGGACATATACAACTACCTCTACACACAGAAGGGAAACGACCCGCCCCCTCCGATTCAGATCCCGAGTACAGTAATGCTGAAGTACCAGCGCCCGTGCGCTTGGTTCACATCCTCTCCGGAGGGCGAGCTCATCAAGCGGTCTGACACAAAGGAGCTGGACCCCCATGTGATCAAGCGGCAATTTTGCGAGGGTTCGAAACATGATTGTGTGGCGTACTACGTATCTTATGGCAAGGGTGCCAAGGGGAACCGCACAGCAAAGATTGAGTACTTCGACGATAAGGGCCTTGAAAATTTTCTTCTGAATCGCCCGAAGGAGAACAATGGGATCGTGCAGAAATTCGAAGAGCCAACCTCACCGTGTAATAGTCTCATCCGTGCATACTGGACTCCTCACAAGGCGAGAAAACCTTCCCCACTGCTCGCAGCCCCCTTACAGCTCCTGGAGCAAGTGAGGGCTGCTGATGTTGTGGGCTGCAGGAGGTCACAAATATTGCTGCGTGCTGCTCGCGAGTGTCTTGATTTGCGGACAGCAGAAAGATTATTCCCATACACGTGTTTTGTTGAAGCATCATGCGGCCCGCTACTGAACATCTCGACTCGTGTGCAGCTTCAACTGCAGCAGCGGGTGAACAAGAACCAGATCTCAGACTTACGCGTACTGATGAATGAACGGCTTGCGACGTTTGATGGACCTGAGCATCTCAATTCAGAGTTCGACATCAAGTCCTACAAGCTCAAGGCACGCGTCAAGGCAGAGGTGGGGCGCATCGTGGCACACATTAAAAAACTGCTGCCATCTGCCTACACAATGTGGACGATGGAGTGTTTTTTCAAGCTTTCCGGCAAAAATAAGCTGCTTTTCTTGTGGTGCAACGACCTACGCGTTTTTTCCCCGAATGACCCGCCAAAGATCGAAACCTTCCTGGCACCGCCCGTAAACTCGCACGTTGCTCCCAAGCACAAGTACGAGAAAAAGGATCTCAAGAAGGAGTACTTCAGGTGCCCCTGTGCGGGCTTCAACATTGATCCGGCTTGCGACAAGGCCGGTGGGCTCTTTCCTGTTGAACAGATGAAGATCACGACGTACCGTTACATGATTCTTTATCATCAGTCTCAAGCGAAAACCGAAAAGGATGTGACAATACCCGAGGATGTCGACCTCGTCAAGCTGTCGGCTTATCGCAAAAAGTGGATTGAGGAGGACGAGATGGTCAAATTCAAAGAAAATTCGGATGTGAAAGCATTCGAGCTCAAGTCTGGTTCTCTCGTGTACCAGATGCCGCGCTTCCGCGACCATGTGCGCGAGCTAACAGGCTGGAAGGAGATTCCGCCGCTGCCTGTCTCAAACGCGGACCCGCTTGTCTTCAAGTTTCTTTCGAAGCTCGCAATCGTCGACGGAAAGGTGGTGCAGAGTCACCCCGTGAATGAGTACTCAAAGCAAGACATCCAAGACTTTCGTCGCTTCTTTCACAACATTGTGATGAGGGAGGATGATCACACTGCGTTCCTCGACCGCAAAATGAAGGTCTGCGACGCCTGCTGCATCAAGTTCACGTCGTCAGCAGACGACAACATTTCACTGGAGATGACGAAGCTCGTCGTCGGGACCCCAAACGATACCTTCTTCCAGACGCGGCGTTCCACCCTACGCTCATCCATGTCGCAGTCCCGCCTGCTGGACCCTTCCACGCACTCGTTCAAAGCTTTTCAGGCCGAAGCGGCAAATACACTACCAGCGCTTGCGCGGCAGGGGTCAGGAAGGCCGCCTCGCAGCAAGACGTCGCTCGGATTCCATGAGAAACGGCAAAAAGGTGGGGATGAAGGAAGCAGCGGGCCCCGCTCAGCATCCGCCATGGACGGCGCAGCTGGAGGGGGCGAGCGACGTGGTTCACTCGAGGCTGGCGCGGCCTCGGGGCCGGGCCCGGCCGGCGGCGTCGCGGCCACCGGGACGTCGTCGCAGCTTTCCATGCCGTTGCCAAGCAAGAGCGCGGGGCGAATGCACTCCAAAAATGTTCGCGAGTGGATCCAATTTTTCTACCAAGAAGCGGACCTACGTGCGTCTACTGCCGCACGAGCGGCGGGCCGCCGTGCGGCGGCATCACCGTACGAAATGCCCCTTCCCTTCCGTGAGTGACCGACGCGCGTGGAGGACATGGAAGTAAGTAGATGAATAGTGTTCAGGCGGCGGCTCACGGTGAGAATAGATCGGGGGGAGGATCGTGTACGTATTGGTGGCTCAAGTTTCGCGGGGGGTAGGAATCGTGTACGTATTGCTGGCTCAAGTTTCGCGAGATGAGCAAAATCGCATCGATCAGATGCATGCGCGTCCGGCCTTTCTTGAATGCAATCGAAAACGGGAAGACAGCTAGCGCACAACGGCGAGATGTTGTGGACAACGCCCCATATGCTGCGGACTGAACCAACTATCTCCGAAAAACACATCCGAAGCGCTGAAGGTAAGAAAAAGGAAGTACAGACAAACTGCAGCGGTAAAAAAATATTGGGGCCAATCGGCGCGAAAATCATACGGCGCGGGGTGCTCAAGCCATGATATGCTCGCGCATGACGTAGCCTCCAACGGGTGCCGAAGATTCTGCGGCTGCCGTAGAAGCGCGAGCGAACTCCGAGCGCCAGTCCTCGAGCCAGCCCTTGGCGTCCTCGCGTGTGAGGAGCTTGCCAGTTGCCTCGATGGCACCCAGCAGACACGCATGCCCGCACATGACAAGGTGGCCAGGCGAGGCAGGAGTCGGCTTGCGGCTCTTCGTCGACGTGTCGTTCGCGCCCTGCTCCGAGCACTTCTCCGGGGCCTCGAAGATGTCGTCCTCCGGCAGCGCCGGAAGGGCGCGGCCCTTCAGATTCGTCGAGGTGGGTGGCAACACCGCGAGCTGGTTCTGCTGGGCGGTGTACCACGCCCAGCGCGAATCCGGCGTCGGGCTGCCGTACCACGACCACTTAGACGCAGGGTAAGAACCAGGCGTGTCGGGGTACCAGTTGTAGGACGTCTCCCACTGGCCGAGAGCAGTGGTGTGTGTGCCGGTGGATGCGCCTGCAACCGCCGTGGAGCCGTCCGTGGACGCCGTCGAGACTGGCGCATGCGCCTGGTCGTAGAGTCCTCCACTCGAGTTGTACCACGACCACTTAGGCGCAGGGTAAGCACCAGGCGCGTCGGGGTACCAGTTCCTGCAACAAATGCACGGCCCCCCTGGTAAGAGAAGTGTCTGAGCGCAATCTTTGTCACTTGGAACAAGCGAGACGAAGGAGAGGCCAACAGAAGTTCACCATGAGGTCTCCCACTGGCCGAGTGCCGTGGTGTGAGCCGAGGTCGCCGCCGCAGCGGTGCCCGCGTCCGCGCCACAGGTTACCACACCCTGAAACCCAACAAGTCAGCATCGGAAAAGAGTGCCGGTGTCGCTGTTCTAACCACCAATCGTTTGCAGTGGGTGACAGCAACTATGTGCAGATGATACTGAGCTAAAGGTTTCGATGGCGTGCGCGCGGGGTGCAACCTCGACGCCCGTGAACGGAAGAAGGAACATAGAGTTGTCTTCCTCTGACTGATGAAAAATTTGGTTATTCATGGTTGGCTGAAACTGCCGTCAGCCAACTGAGGGAGGAGAGACCGCTGGGATTAGCCAACTCCACTCGAGGACGGCAATACCGAAGCTGATCGCAAGACGTGCTGCGGGGCCAGAGTGGGGCCAGAGCACCTGAGGGGCCAGAGCACCAGAGTGCAGTCTGCAGTTGGGAGGCGAGCGCATGGGTGAGCCTTAGTCAAGAAGATCCTGGACTTTGAGGTCACGTAAAGGGTTTGGCTGGAGGTGGCGGGGACTTGATCGGGGGCGGCAGGAGTGTCTAGCGCAGCGGGGCGCGGGGACAGCATGGCGGCCATGGATCCTGCCGACAAGTGGCTGCTGATGCAGACCCTCGGAGACAAGCCGCAGGGCATGCTTGTCGATGGAGATGTCGTTTCAGCCGTTGAATTCGATCACAAGGGCAACTTCCTTGCGACCGGGGATCGTGGTGGTAGGGTGCGAATCTACGAAAAGTGCGACGTCGAGCTCGAGGATGCGCCCCCCAACGCTCGGCGCACCGTAGGCGCTGGGGCTGCTCCCGCCGGCGCGACTGGACCGGGAGTTGAATATCGCCTGTGGCACGAATTTGTTTCCCACGAGGTCTGCTACCTCTGCATTCTATTGCGACACCCCTTCCGCTCCGTGCCACTTCGTAGGCAGGAGTCGGCAAAGGAGCCTTCTGCCCTGTAGCGGGAGCTAGAGGAGGGGGATATGCGTGACTGCTGAGTGCTTTTATCTGCAGGCCGAGTTCGATTACCTCAAGTCGCTGGAGATTGAGGAGAAGATCAACTGTCTTCGTTGGTGCCGCCCGCTGAATTCGTCATTCCTCCTTCTCACGACGAATGACAAAACCATCAAGCTCTGGAAGGTGCAGGACCACAAGCCCGCAGAGCAGATCACTTCTTACCGCAACGGTATCTCTGCCAAAGGTGCTTCCCACGATCTATTCCTGTTGGCAAATGTAGAGCGCCCTCTTACAACCGTGATGAGAAAAATGAAGACGGGATTCTGACAGCTTTGGATGCTCGCAGGTTCCAAAGGGTTGGCGATTCCGCCACCATCTGAGCCTCGTGGAATTCAGGCACATCAGCGACGTGTGTTCTCGAACGGGCATGCGTACCATATCAACTCGATATCCCTGAATTCAGACTGTGAGACCTTCATCTCTGCAGACGATCTTCGCATCAACCTGTGGAATTTGGGTGTATCCGATACGTCGTTCAACATTGTCGACATCAAGCCCGACAACATGGAAGAGCTCACCGAAGTCATTACAGCAGCATCGTGTCACCCGGACCACTGCAACCTGTTCCTGTGGTCGAACTCGCGCGGTTCTATCAAGATGGCGGACACTCGCGACCGTGCGCTTTGTGACACACACGCCAAGGCGTTTGAAGAAGAAGATGATCCCTCAAGGCGCTCCTTCTTTTCTGAGATCATATCCTCGATCGCTGACGTTAAATTCTCTCGCGATGGGCGGCACATTCTTTCTCGCGACTACATGTGCCTCAAGCTGTGGGACATCAACATGGAAGCCAAGCCGATCCGCACCATTTACGTGCATGAGCAACTGCGCTCCAAGCTGTGTGATTTGTACGAGAATGACGCGATTTTTGACAAATTTCAGTGTGCATTCTCAAACGACGCTAAGTGGCTGATGACCGGCTCATACCACAACTATTTTCACATCTATGACCGCATTGGCAAGGGCGACGTGTGTATTGAAGCGACAAAGATGCCAAAGAAGAAATTGATCGGGAAGACACGTCTCAATCTGCCTCGTGCAAAGTCCAAGCGCCCCGACGAGGCTGCGGCAGGCGACATGGACCTCGACAAGAAAGTTCTGCACTGTGCATGGCACCCATCTGAGCCTTGCGTTGCTGTTGGTGCCCTCAACACCGTCTTCCTCTACGCGCACGCAGACGGCAAGGAAGCTGCGCGTGCTTTGCCCATGACCAAGTAGGGGGCGTTGCGTCCGTTAGCTTGCCACCTTTCAAGGGGAGAAGAGTAGAAGTAAGGGGGGCGGATGCAGGGGAAAGGCGGGAGATGCCTCCAGTGGCTGGCTTGAGCTGGGATACTTGAAAGGGGTAATCTTGCGGGCGCGGCCGCTGGTGCAGCTGGCGGGGCGCAGGCACGGCAGTGTCTCGAAGTTCGGTTTGTGAGAGTAGCAGCGAGATGTGAGACAAGCGTCAAGAGATGGGGTTGTGTTCAATTTCTTGGAAGCCTCCGTACAGCACCTTCCCCCCGCTTCGCAAAAATTGCCTCTCCCTGCGCTTCCTGAACCGTGCTCATCGCCGAGAACGGCGCTTCAATTGGAGGTGTAAACCGTAGGATCGGCGATGCCCGCCTCAGTAAATGCCGCGCGCCTGTCGAGGCACTGCCGACATGTTCCTGCCATCGTGGACCGGAGAAGTTCAGTGTTGTAGCCACTCAGATCGCAGGTCGGAGACGCATCGGATATGCGGGATCAGACCACAGTGGTGCTGTCCTCCACGCATGCACGAATAGCATTGAGCTAAGTCGACACCGAGTTCTGCGCCCGCACGGATTACGTCGGCCTTTCGCATAGTCCGAAGCGGAGCTTGTAGGTCCACACCGGGCTCAAGAGTTGCAGCTGCTGCAGCGAATGCCGTGAAGAAGGCGGGTGATGCTGAGGGGTACCAGTCCCCGTCTTCCGCCTGCAGGGCGAGTACGACTGCAGTAGCACTCTGCTGAGCGGCAAGCGAGAGCGCCAGCGATAGGATTAGAAGGTTTCGGTGTGGAACAGGGACATGCAGGCGCTGCTTGCCCTGGAGCGAGCGGAACGTCTCGCCTATGCCGGCTGCATTCATCTCAAGCATCTCGAGCCCGAGGCTTTTACACGCAGCTGCTGATGCAGCACGTTCCATTTCGGCCCCACGCTGCGCGTAGTCAACGAAGAGGGGGATGACGAACGTCCCCGAGTCGCGCTCCATGTGCAACACTGTCGTTGACTCAACACCTCCACTGAGCAGCACTACTTTTCTGTTCTCCGGCGAATGATCTGTAGTTACGAGGCCTGCAGAAAAGCCGAGGAGCCCGGGGCGTGTCCTCCGGCAGAACGGGCCAAATGGGGACCGTGCAGCCATCACGCAAGATGGCGGGCTCAGGGCGAGCATTGCGGGATGAAAAGCAATGCGGTGCCATGAGGCACCCGGACATATTCTGCCCGACAGCATGCGTGGAGTTGTTGAGCACCGGCGCCCAGCAACGAGCAATGAGCCTTGCAGAGAAAGTTTGTTCTCATCGGTTTTGAGAATTGAAGAAGCCTCTTACTTGTCCACCTCCTCCTGGTCGACTGTACCGCCAGAGGCGCGGAGGGACGGCGGTCAGTGCAGCGCCAGTCAGCATAGGAGAAGTCCTGTGCATCGATCCAAGCAAGCAGAGGCACAGAGGGCCATACTGTTCCTGGGCGAGTACCTACGTGCAATGTTAGGCAGGCCTGCAGCAGGCGGGCCAGGCTCGATTGCTGTCGGGCCAGGCTCGATCGCTGGCCGGGACAGTGCTCCTCGCTCAACAGCGCTGCGAGGTGGGCATGGCCCACCTAATGGGCACAGCATGGAGTGGATGGAGCAGATCGTTACTGGATGGTTGGCGCGAGTTTTCGCCACGGCACTTGGCACCATTGGCCCCGAGAGTATCCTAGCTACTCTCGCCATCGCCATGTTCACAACCTCACTACTGGCTCCCAAGGGAATCCGGAGGACTGCCGGGGGGCGCGTTTCTTCTGTAGCCACGCTCGCTGCGGCCATTGCCTGCCATTTCTGGCTCCCGACGCTGGAGCCAACCTATGAGCTGGGTGCCTTTGGGAGAGCGCCAATCTCAGAGGCCCCGAAGGTCCCGGCGCAGCTCCTCCGTGGAGAGCTCAGCGCGAGCCACGGGACGTTCTTCCGCGATCCACAGGGCAGAGCGGTGATCCTGCGCGGCGTCAATCTTGCAGGGTCCTCCAAGATTCCTGCTGGGACGAGCGGCACGCACGAATGGCACGGGTTCACGGAGCAAGTCTCGGTGGGCAACATTTCGTTTGTAGGGCGGCCGTTTCCGCTCGAGGAGGCAGACGTGCACTTCGCGCGCCTGCGTGCGTGGGGCCTCACGTTCATCCGCTTCCTAGTGACGTGGGAGGCTGTCGAGCATGCGGGCCCGGGTATGTACGACGAAGAGTATCTCGCGTATCTCCACGACGTGGTGGCTGCAGCGGGCCGCCACGGCATTTCCGTCTTCATCGACCCGCACCAGGACGTGTGGTCGCGGTTCACGGGCGGCGACGGCGCCCCGGCGTGGACTCTCGACATGGTCGCGCCCGCCCCGCCTGCTGCGCGGTGCGCTGCCCTTACGCGCGAGAGCGGTCGTGCGGCAGGTGGGCTTCAACATCTCGGCGCTGCACGCCAGCGGCGCGGCATTCACACATCAGGGCCACGCGCAGAGCCAACGGGACGCCGCGGGCCAGGCCGAGACTGACACCAGCCCCCTGCCGCCCGTGCACGCCCGCCCGACTCCCTGCATGGCGCGAGCGTTGGCCAGCGAGGGCCCCGCGTGATCTCGACCCTTTCGGTGCTGAGGAGCGCGCGGCGCGCTGGTGGGCAGATGGCGTGGCCGCAGAACCACGGGCGGCTTGCGACTGCGACAATGTTCACGCTCTTCTTCGCGGGCCGCGACTTCGCGCCGCGGCTCACGATCGGGAGCGAGAACGCGCAGGACTTCCTGCAGGGGCACTATCTCCGCGCGTTCGCGCGCGTCGCGCGCGTGCTGCGCGGGCTGCGCAACGTGGTGGGTTTCGACACGCTCAATGAGCCGCACTACGGCCTCGTCGGGTGGCCCGACGTGCGGCGGACGTCGCGCTACCGCCACGGCCTCGCGCACTCGTGGTACCAGGCCATGCTCGCGGGCGAGGGCTTTCCGCAGCAGGCGCGTGCCGCCCTCCCAGAAGATGCCCTGCACAGCGCAGTGCGGTCTAGTGGAAGGCTAGGGGGAGGGGGCTGATCGCCGGGTGTGTGCAGGTGCCGGTGTACGAGCGGCCGCTGATGTACAGCGGAGAGACGGAGATGAACCCTGGGCGCGTGCGGGCGTGGAAGGAGGGCGCGGGCTGCCCGTGGCAGCGAGAGGGGGTGTGGGAGGTGGGCAGCGACGGGCAGCCGCGACTGCTGCGCCCTGCGCACTTTGCGCGGCGGCCCGACGGCGCCCCGGTTGACTTCGCCCGGGACTACATGGCTCCCTTCTTCCGCAGCTTCGCAGGTGGGCGCGCCGCCCACCCGCATGCAGCGCCGGACCGCGCCGCTGCGATGCGCCGGCCAGGCCCCCGCCCAGGGCGGGCGCAGCGGTGAAGCGGCAACGCCGCGGTGGGGTTTGGGCAGCGGCGGTGCGGGCGGAGATGCCCGATGCCCTCATCTTCCTCGACCCCAACACGGTGAGGCCCGCCCTGCCGCTCATCATCACGCCGCGCGCGGCGTGGTGACGAGGCGGTGCTCCGCCGCGTGTGGTGCCAGCGCTCGGCGGCTGACGCTCTACTGCGCGCCGCGGCCCAGGATTTCGAGGATCCTCTCAAGACGCACGCACCGGCCACGCCAGAGATGGAGGGCGCCGTGTGGGCGCCGCACTGGTGCGCCCGCCGAACCACTCAGCCCC
>ENA-UOXV01004534-UOXV01004534.1-marine-metagenome-genome-assembly--contig:-NODE-4534-length-15858-cov-6.801050_pt1 | contig 15858 bp, 7 predicted proteins | sample MGYA00238165_ERZ766961 | MGnify/ENA primary metagenome ERZ766961 (study PRJEB28924, sample SAMN03173240) | marine metagenome | biome: Marine; feature: Water; material: Subsurface seawater | place: North... | reverse complement strand
CTCGGGAGTAGTGAGGAGGCATAGGGCGCAGCCCAGTGCTTCCCAGTGAGCCGTGCAGCTGAGGCCCGGAGGCTGTACAGCTGAGCCTCCATCCGGAGTCGAGCGAACGTTGCGCCGCGGCGCTGGCAGAGTTCCTTTAAGCAGAGTCGCTTTACAAGACTCCTCGCAGAATATCTTCATCACATCAAGCAATGGGGTTCGGCGGGTAACAACCGGGCCATTCAACGCACCACCGCGGCCTTTCGCGGCTTATTGTAGCGAGCTCTGTGGTAGATGTTGCGGTTCTGGTAGTGCAAATCGGTCGAGTCGCATCGTTGAGAAAGCGTTTCCTGTGGGGTCCACGGATCCTTTGATGCGCCCTGTCGGAGATCGGGAGTCTCGGAGCATCCTCCAACACGAGCTCTTGATCTAGGCCCAGCTTACGGTGTCAGCGGAGACTAGACCCCTGAATGTAATGCAGCTTGGCTCGCCAAAGTTCCCTCAGCCGTCATATAGCTGCGGCTTGCTCCCTTGAATAACGAAGAAGCGATCATTCGGGCCCTGAGTCTGCTGCTCTGTCGTAGACACGGACACGGACACGGACACGGACACGGACACGGTCATACACATGAGCAAATGGACGATGCTGGTAAGACCTGCGGTAGACGTTGACCCAAAGATTCTTGGAAGCACGGATTCCAAACCCCGCCGGTGCTGGGGTCTCGGAGGAATTCCGAGACCCAATTCTTCCGAGACTCAAGAATCCTTGGGCTGACTGCAGTCAAATCCGCAGGATCCTTTGAGAAGCGAGAGCTTCCAGAGGCAGATAAGCGTGACTTCAAGCAACGATCATTCACGGTAGCGGTCTTTCATGCTGCCGTGCTGTACCGCGGGAGCACCTACCCGCACCACGTTGGCTGATGGCTGTCGGCGAGCAGGTTGGCATTGGAGGCCCGGTCGGGAGCGGTAAGACGGCTCTGGTGCTCTCTCTGTGCCGTCATCTGCGTGACACTCACAACATCGCTGTGGTGTGACCCTGTGCCTACGTCGAGCATGCATTCACGTGTATGGCGCAGCGAAAACCCCGGGTTGGTTCAGAATTTGAGCGCCATGCGCCCGCTTCGGGCAGGTGACCAACGACATCTTCACGCGCGAGGACAGCGAATTCCTGACCCGCAATGAGGCCCTGCCAGCGGAACGGATCTCGTGTCTCGAGACTGGCGGCTGCCCGCATGCTGCGATCCGCGAGGACATCTCCGGGAACTTGGTGAAGCTCGAGGAGCTCACCGAGAAGTTCCATCCCGAAGTGCTTCTCCTGGAGTCAGGCGGAGACAACCTGGCAGCAAACTTTGCGCGCGAGCTCTCCGACTTCACCATCTACGTGCGTCCACCTGCGCGCAGGCGCTGTGGCGCTGCCTTCGCGCGAGCGCCATCCGTTTCCAGGCTGAGGCCTGTTGGTTGGGTTGCAGGTCGTGGACGTTGCAGGGGGGGACAAGGTCCCTCGCAAGGGCGGGCCGGGCGTGACGCAGTCTGATCTCCTCATCATCAACAAGACCGACCTGGCTGAGGCGGTCGGAGCTGACCTCAAGGTCTGTCCCCCCCGAACGGTGCGCGAGCGTCTCGCTGAGGGGGGCTCAACCTGGCTGAGCAAGCACCGCCGGGCCAGGTCATGGACCGTGACGCCAAGAAGATGCGCGGCGACGGGCCCACCATCTTTGCGCAGGCGCGGCCGCTGCCAACCGCCGCCCGCTGGCAGAGGCGCCCCGCCACACACCTGGGGAATCACGCGGGGTGCCCGTGCGCTCGCTCGTTGCTGAGGCTGCGAGGGCTGCTTCAGCATGAGCGACGTGAGAGAGAGTTGGCACTGACAGGTCAAAAACATGGTGGGGGTGCCGGAGATCGCCGACCTAATCCTCTCTGCCTTCAAGGTGTCCACGCCCCGTGCCCACCGCCCCGCGCCTCCTCGGCACGATGCTCAGAGCGCACCTGTCCTTGCCAGGGCGCAAAGGGTGCGGAGTCGGCTGCCCATAAGAAGCAGAAGACTGGGCCGTGAGAGCTCTCAGGAGCGGACTGCATCCCAAGCACAGATTCCGCAGTGGCACTCAGTGGCGTCCGCTTTGCGGCGAGACCTCATCCCTTTCTACGCCCTGCGCGCAAAACGGACAACCCACACTGTCTACGGTGTATTGAGTGCTGGCGCGGTTTGATGGTGCCCGAAGTCAAGCCCCGCGCAGCCGAAAGACTCCTTGCCAATTTTCATGAAGGGCGTCAGCCCCACATTTACGCACAGACCCGCGAGATTGCAACAAGACATACTCACACGGCTCACTGTGCAACCGCATCCATTGCGGATTGCTCAAGGCGCCTCATCCCACCAGGCCATAGATTATTGGGCTCGTGGGCTCCGGCGAGAGATGCGAGGGCAGTGCTGCGGGCGCATAGTCCTACACTCAGCCTCGGGTGGTTCCGCGACGATCGCACTTGAACTGAGCGCCCTCCCGGTGCCAATGGAAGCGAATTTTGGCAGTGCGTCGAGCACACACGGCGTTTGTAAAGTCTTGTCCAGAGCAGTTGGAGGATGAAGTGGTAATGAGAGAACGCCATGAGATAGCGCAGCTCTCGCGGCTCTGAGGCAAGGTTTCTGCCGCGGATCGAAAGTTTCCATCGACGAGCTTGAATAGGGCGCCGCGAACAGCGCTCCGGAACGCGTGAATAGAGTTGTCTGGAGGTACGTGCAGGTCATCCTGTCAACAGTTTCTGAAGAGTGAAACAAGACGTTAGATTTCCGCAGCGGCTGAAAAACGACTTAATTTTCGGGTTTGATATTGAAGACTCAAGCTGAAGCAGCGCGGGGAGAAAGTGAGCGAGGCGGGTCCTGCAGAAGGGAGCCTGGCGACAGGGTGGATTGCGAGGGCCTGGGCGCCGAGTCGCGCGCGAAGCACACCGCCTGCGCCGTCCGATATCTCCCACGTGGCGTCTGGCAACGCCAGTGCAAGGTGGCACGAGTCCAGCTCCATTGCCAGACCCATGTTCCCTGCCGCCGCGTGTACCACTGAGAGACGATGAAGTGCCTCGCCTGTCGAGGGTAAGTCTCCACTGTCCCGAGCGACGCTCAACTGTTCATGGTGCAGCGAAATCGCCCGATCAAGCTCCCCTTTCTGAAGCTCGAGATGCCCGAGATGCCCAAGCGACGCGGCGTGCTTTCCCGCCAGGTTTTGGTGCCTTGCAAGGTCCAACGCCTGTGAGTCACCGGCGTCTCATCAAGTACTGCCTTGACGTGTGTTCAACGTAATTCACGACGGGTGTTCTAAGACCTGTTGGTACCACGTTTCGGCGCGCCGCCAATCAAGTGCCTTTTGGCAAGACACGCCTAAGTTAGTAGTCGCGTTCCACATCGTGCTCCAGTCGTTTGCTCTGGTAGCCCTGGTAGAACAGACACACTTAGCCCGTTGGCAAGCGCGAGCAGTGCCTCCTAGGATAGGAGGGGGAATTTCCTCTCCAACTGCTGATGCAGCGCAGCCTGCACCTTCTCCGCACGGTACTCGACGCGGGTTCGCTCGCGCTGGGCAAATCTTGCTGAAGTCGCCAGATCTTCTGTCTGCGAAAGCCTCCGCGTGTGCGATATCATGCCTAGTTGACCACAACCTAGGTTGTGGTCAAACGCGGGATCAACACGCGGGATCAAGGTCGCGTCCGAAGTGTACGGGGAGCTTGCAAAATATCTAGTCATCCTTGTTCAACCGAGTCTCCGAGTCTCCGAAAACTTTAAAACTGAAAAACTACGTAGTTTTTGTAAGCGTCGGGCAGTTAGCGGAACGGGCCCTTGCCATCTTGTACTGCTCTACTGCTGCGCTCCTGCGCCTCCGGCGGTGACAGTCAGCTAGGGCGTGCGTCTTGACCTTTTGTGGGTCTTGCGGCGCTTGGCGAGTGCAACCCGCGGTGCGCTCCGAGCGCAAAGGGGTCAGCGAGCATGCTGGACATCAAGCTCGACCCGGATCATATCAAGAAGTTCACCCTCCTCAACATCAACAACCGTCTTGGCCACGATGTCCGTGACAAAGTCATGCCGGTATGTCCCCGTCAAGCCCCGCATCGCGCTGTAGGCGTAACCTTGTTTTCCTTCCCGCTTGATGGGCCCAGTCGGAGACCGCAGAGGTCCGCCCTGCGGCGCAGTTCCATGTCGCAGGGCTTGTCGATCAGCCCCTCGCGGGAAGCCGCTGTGTGCGGGTCTCGCTTGGGGGGGGTCAGTCGTCAGTGTGTCTGGTGTTCTAGCCGCGGACTGGTGCTTTTCGGCTACATGGGAGTGCAGAGGGCTGTAGGCTGCTCGGAAAGATCCGATGCGAGTCCCTGGCAGATGCATCAAAGGCTAGCAAGGCGATGTGTCCCACAGGTGCCATGGGCTCCATGGGCACCATGTCGAGTAGGGAAGCTGAATGTTGGCGGTGTCGTGCAGGTATGGGAAGAGATGGGAGGCCCTACAGGTGTGTGCGAAAAGCTCATGACCTCAACGACCTCCGGGATCCGCTCCAGCGAGAAGGAGGAGCGGCAAGAGAAGTTCGGGCGCAACTATGTGGAGCCACCGCCCTTGACTCCGTTCTGGCAGTTCTGTCTGGATGCCATGGAGGACCCGACCCTTCAGTTTCTGTGCTGTGCGGCCATCGTGTCGCTTCTCGTTGGCTCCATATTCGAGGCCAAGTGCCTTGGTTACCTTGACGGCATCGCCATTCTTGTGGCGGTGATGGTGGTGGTCTTCGTTGGTGCGGCACAGGAGTCGGCAAAGCAGCGACAGTTCCGTTCGTTGACGGATTCAGCTAGCGACGAGCTGGTGAACGTGGTGCGGGATGGTCAGCAGATGCGTGTGTCCAACCGCGACATTGTGGTCGGCGACTGCGTCGTGCTCTCAACTGGCGATATCCTCTGCGCCGACGGTATCATCTTCGAACGCAATACTCTCAAGATCTTCGAAGGTGCGCTCACAGGCGAGAGCCACGCGATCATCAAGGGCAACTACGAATTCAAGGAGAAGGGCGCCTTTTCGGTGCCCAACGACACAGACTTGACGCAGATGAACGTGCCTGGTGACACCCCTGAGCAGCGTGCTGCGAAATACGAGCCCACGCCAGAGAAGACACCGCTGGTCTTCAAAGGCACCGAGGTGCAGGACGGCGAAGGGCGCATGATTGTCATTGGTGTCGGGTTGAACACCTATGAGAATACTCTTCTCGGAGACAAGGGAGACGACGACGATGACGAGTCTGGTGGTCGTTCAATCATGCAGCGCAAGCTCGACGACATGACGATTTTGATCACCAAAGTCGGCGCGATATTTGGCATTGGAATTATCATCATTCTCTTCATCCGCTTCGGCATCCTGTTCGGACAGAAAGCCTGCTGCAAGGAGGAGTGGGATCATACGGTGCACCATCTGCAGTGGATCAAATTTTTCATCATCGGAATCACCATTTTTGTCGTGGCCGTACCTGAGGGCCTGCCGCTTGCTGTTACAATTGCGCTTGCGTTCTCGGTGAAGAAGATGATGACGGACCAGAACATGGTCAAGACCTCCTCGGCTTGTGAAACGATGGGCTCAGCCACTACGATCTGCTCAGACAAGACAGGCACGTTAACTACATCAATGATGACAGTCATGCGCGCATGGGTTGGAGGGGAACAATTGGAACCCAAGGAGGTTGCAGCGAAGGTGTCGGAGAAGTTGAAGAACACAATCATGGCGGCAATGACGATCAACACCTCTGACAAAACAGACATTGTCGCCAAGACGATGAAGAAGATGGTGGACGGCAAGGACGTTGAAGAGGTCGTCCGCCTTGAGGGTAAGGTACTTGAGGCCTACTCTGGAAACGCGACTGAGTGTGCGATGATCAAGATGGTGAATGTTCTGGGGAACTTCACTGGGGATGCGGGCTCAGATGACATGCCGTACAAGAAGTTCCGCAGGGAGTTCCCGGAGACGCAGCCCGGCCGCTCAGGAATTTCTTTCTCCTCGAAGCGAAAGCGCATGTCCACCCTTGTTCCGATGCCCGACGGTTCGGAGGCTCCGTTCATGCTCTACACGAAGGGCGCGTCGGAGATGGTCATGGCGCTCTGCAACAAGTACATGAACGCGGACGGGCAAGTCGTCGCACTCGATGACGCCATGCGCAAGAACATCGATGATTCGATCGTCCAATTTGCGGATCAAGGGTTGCGTACGATCTCGGTCGCGTGCAAGCCACTGGACGCGTCACCCGCCAATGCGGATGGGGCGCTGCCCGACGAGGTGGAGGCGGACTTGATCCTCGTGGCCGTCGTTGGCATCGAGGATCCCCTGCGCGAAGAGGTGCCGGGAGCCATCGCCACGTGCCGCAAGGCGGGAATCACCGTCCGCATGGTGACTGGCGACAATCTCGCGACGGCCAAGGCGATCTCGCGCAAGGCGGGCATCCTTTCGGAGGAAGGCGAGCGCTCTGGCAGCGAGATTGCGATGACTGGCGAGCAGTTCCGCTCGCGTGTCCTCTCGGAGCAGGAGGCGGAGCACCCAGAGAAGCACATCATCCAGGAAGAGTTCGATCAGATCTGGCCCAAGCTGCGCGTCCTCGCGCGCTCCACTCCAACCGACAAGCTGGTGCTTGTCATGGGAATCCAGAAGTCGCGGATCCAGGTTGGCGGTTTTACCAGACAAGTTGTTGCTGTCACTGGCGACGGGACGAACGATGCCCCCGCCCTGAAACAGGCCGACGTGGGCTTTGCCATGTACATCAACGGAACGCAAGTCGCGCAGCAGGCGGCAGACATCGTTATCCTCGACGACAACTTCCAGTCCATCGTTGCGGCTGTCAAGTGGGGCCGTTGCGTGTACGACAACATCTGCAAATTCTTGCAATTCCAGCTCACGGTTAACATCACCGCGTGCACTCTTGCCTTCCTCGGTGCTGCTGTTCTCACGGAGTCACCGATTGGCGTCATTCAGCTTCTCTGGGTGAACCTGATTATGGATTCCTTCGCGTCTCTTGCGCTGGCCACTGAGGATCCGAACCGTGTGCCTGGGCTCAAGGAACAGCTGCTCAATCGCTATCCGTATCAGCGCACTGCGCCTCTTCTCTCCAAAATCATGGTTCGCAACATGATCTTCCATTCCATCTGGCAGCTCGCGATTCTTCTCACGCTGATCTTTGCGATCGGCGATGTCTGCGAGGCTGGCGAGTCGATCGATGTGTGTGCAGGGACGCCCTACAAGGATATGCCCTTTGCGCTGCGCTCGGGCAGACCGTCTGACTTCGATCTGGAGCTGGTGCCTGACCAGAACACCTGCGTTCCCAAGTTCGACCCCGAGAAATCCGATTCGTACTACCTAATAAAATCGCCGGCCGCTATGGCTATCGACGCCTCGGGTCTTACCTACCAGGGCTACGTTCCGCTGCGTAGCAAGGATTACTGCCAAGAGGTGCACGGCTGCGGCGTCAAGAGCCAGCACTACACAATCATTTTCAACGTCTTCGTTTTTCTGCAAGTCTTCAACGAGATCAACGCGCGCAAGATCCACAACGAGTGGAATATGTTCCAGGGTATTTTGTACAACGACATGTTCCTGGCAGTTGTCATCGGTACGATCATAGTGCAGATCATTCTCGTACAAGTGCCCGGAGTGAACACAGCGTTCGGCTGCACTGGACTCGACGCGGTGCAGTGGCTGATTTGTCTTTCGCTGGGCTTCACGTCAATTCCGATCAACTTCATCGTCAAGATGATGCCCTACGAGTGGATCCCGCTCGGCTCTTGGGCGGGCGGTCTCGACGAGTCTGCTATCGATGAGGTTCTCCCCAGATTCAGCACGCAGGAGGCTTTCCCGTACGTTGCCCGACAACTTCTCAGAATTGACTTGGCTCCGCAAATCCTTGCAGGTTCTGGAAACTGGAAAGGATGAGGATGAGGAGAAGGAGGACAAGGAGGTGGAAATGGCTGTGCAACCTGGGGGCCCCGCCACGGTGCGCAATGTGACCGAGCCCTGATCCCAGGCACTGCTGCCCGCAGTGTCGCACGGCTCTCTGAACTCGAGAGTGAATTGGCTCGGCTGAGGTATCCAAGCGGTGGGTGGTTGTCAAAATTTCCCGCTGAGGTGTGTCTTTTCATGCTGCAGGTTCAGCGCGCGCAGGCGCGCGAGAACTAAAGTTGGTTAGTTACAGGCCGGGCCTGAAATTTATTGAATACCTCAACGAGTTGCGATTGCACATGTGCTGCGGGGGTGCTGCAAGTCACAGCAGCGGGTTCCACATCGTAGCTGCACATCCAAGATTCCCCAGGTTGCACCAGAACCACATCTTTCTCTTCCGTTCAATTCGCTCAGATAAGGAAGCCCCGCAGTGAAAGGCCTAGGCGTATGCCGCTGCGCCCAAGCGAACCTGGCGTGGCGCCCGGAAAGCAGTCACGTACAACAGGAAGCTTGAAGCAGAAGTCAAGAACTGAAAAGCTAGGCGGGACGAATCAAAATCATTTTGCCCTATTTTGCACTACGCTGCTCCGGCGCTGCTCGTCCGCTGCTCCCGGCAAGCCATGCAGCTCAGTTGTGGGGTTGTGGAGACGTGCCTGTGGTCTGAACAAAGGAGCATGCCGCCCAAGAGAGGGCAAGCGCCCCCCCCCACACGGCAAGCTGCGACAAGCACACGGCGATTGCCTGGTCCTGCCAGCCACCCGCGGCTTCTTCTCGTGTCTGCCATTCCCCCGCCTCAGTTTGCCTCATGATCGCAGCGAAAATAATAGCCGAAATTGCAACATGCCGCTAGCACTGCGGCACATTAGGAAATAGATTGATGTGTGAATTAGTGAAGCTGGGCGGGTGGTACCGGGAGGCGCAAGAGGCGCACGATGTCGACCGGCACCCCCCACCAATCCTTGATTCCTGGTATCATAATAAATGAGGCTAGGGCATCACACATAACTCGGTTTCGATAGAAACTTGAGGCCTGCCACGCATCAGCCCTTGGAGGTGCTGTGCAGTTCAAGAGCGCAGAGCCCCGGTGAACGAGAGGATATGGCAAGGCGTGGACCCTTGACGTGCCCTGCGCCGACCACGGCGACGATTTTGGGCTTCTCGCCGAGAAGGTCCGCAGACCGCAATCCGAGCGCCAAGGCCTCCCGCCACAGCCGGCATGCGAGGTATTGGTCGCGCTCATCAATCTACACGGCAGTCCGAGGGCGTTGGCGCATGACGATTGGGGCACATGGAAGTGGGAGCGCGCAGGAGACGGGCGCAGTGGCAGGGGGTGCGGTCGGGTCAGGCGCGTACGAGCGGCTCAACGAGGCCGGGGTAGAGTTCAGCGAGAGCAGCGATGGCCTCCGACATGCTCTCCACGTTCTTGAGATCTGAGATGAAGGAAGCAAGATCCTGCTTTGTTGGTGGGCGCAAGGCGTCGCGGAGTAGCGACCAGAGCAGGCGGATCTTGTCTGTCGTCGAGAGGGCCGCCCACATGCGCGCGATGGTGACATGCACGGGTCTGTCAACAAGCACTACCTTCGCAGGAGGCGACAATCGCCGTGCCTCCTGTTTCGAGACACAAATTCACGAGATGACACCCACAATGCGCCGTGCGAGCGAGCCAGGGCACACCTCGTGCGCAACGCGGAACTCCATGCCCGGCTGGAGGTTCATGCGGGTGCAGACAGATGAGAGAAAAAAGCCGTACAGCACTGCAAAGGGCTCCTGTCCTCTCTGTATGAGTCCCATCACGTGGCTCAGTGTCCTGCATCCGGCACAGCTCGTTGCGTCAGTGCCGACACTGCCGCTAGAACTCCTCGCGGGAAAACCAACTGCGATCCTCATGAGGTCTGGTCTCACATGCTTTCAGGTTCCATCGTCTGCAGCATGCCCTTCCGCGCCGGGCACAGCTCCACTGCCACAACCTGGTCAAAACACAGTTGCGTCAATGACGACGGCCTGCCCTGGCGTTCCGAGCATCAATGTCCACCGCAACACGTGCACTCTTCCATATTGAATGATTTGCTGGACCTGGGGTCTTATTCTCCGGATGTAAGCAGCCACCTCCTCGCAGCTTTCGGCCGAAACTGCAACAAGCACACCGCTCAACTTAGCATGGTAGGTGGCACGCAGCTGGACCAGTGTGACATGAAAAGGGCACTCGACACTCGGAAATGCCGAGTATTGAAAGTACCGTGCGCTGTTCCAACGAGGTGCACCTGCACACCAACACCCTCGACCTCCAGCACAGCCTCCCAGTTGCTCGCCTTGCGGACATGTCCAGGATCACAGGCCTCACCAACCTCGGAAAGACATGGCTCAACCTCTGCATCTATCCCCACTGCGTCGGCACTATTCAACTTGACCGAACCCCACTCAACGTGACCCGAGTCCGAATTCATCTTGCGGCCCGAAAAGAACCTCGCTCGGAGCCGACCCGCACAGGAACTACCAGGGCGTCTCCACCTCTTTGGATTCAGCGCTTTACAAATTCTGATGTCTCAAACGGACGCTTTGGCCTGCCGTGCCAATGTCGGCCGGCACAGCGCCGGCGGGGCGGAGACCCATGCTGCTGCAGGTATTGTGCCCACTGGCCTCTTCATCTCATTGTAAGTACTGGGATCTCCTGAATTCGCCAAGACGAAAATTCTTGCTGTGCGTGCCGAGAGTTGTGTCATCGCGTTGCCTCAACCACATTTGGTTGGTGCGTGGCACCTAAATCTGAATCGTTGCGCAGAGCGCCAAGAAGTTAGCAGCGGAACTTACGGAACGGTTGCGTGAGAGGGAGAAGAATCCGGGGCAACGCATCCGACCGAAGCCACTCAGCGTGGCTCTTCCGCTTCGCACGCCAGCGAGTGGTGAGCCCAACAATCCATGACTTCAGAAAAACCAGACAGCGTGGTCATCATAGGATACACGTTTTCCCTTGCTTGCAATTGGCGAGACCGGAGGATCATTGACTGGACGGGGTGATGTCACAAGCAGAACCGCGATCAGAGACGCAGCCAAGCAATCTGCCTGAGGGAAAAGTGCATCATCACCAGCTGAAGAACGATGATGAGAGCCGTGGGCGTCCTGGCCAGGATGAATATGCCCGGAAGAATCAGGAGCGGGCGTATTCAGCAGACTTGGACACCGCGTTCTGGGGAACCGGGTCCGGTGCCGCTCATCGCCGCGCGGGATCGCTGAGTTGATGCGCGGCGAACTCGCGGGACTCGCACTGAGTGGCGGTATCCACTGCAGGTTTGAGACGTATGTCGTTTCCCAGCGAGTGAAACGAAAGGGCGGAGGGACAGAGATCGGCGCGGCCACGATTTTCTGTGGCGCACTGGTCCTCGGTTCTCAGCAGGTAGTCGGCCCCCAGCGCACCGAGACATGGACGCGAGCCACGAGCCGAGTTGAAAGCTTTCCTCTCGTGCACAACCGTAAAGCGGGAGTGGGCGTCTCGATACAGTGCAACTGGCTGCACAAGACGGTGTTCGCGACCAGCTCAAATCATCGACTTGGACCCGCCTCCTTACTCTTTCTGGCCTCACGCGATGGATTCTCGAACCGTGAATTCCACAAGCGGTCCGCTCGAGTGATCCACGCCCGAATCACAGCAGCGAGCGCAGGCCGCAGCGGGGCAAGAAGTCTGGCTCTGACAGCAGTGGTGCACGACGCTGAAGACTCGCGGCCTGTGCAGGTGTGACCTCAAGGGCTCAACGCTTACCATCGTGTCGACGGGCGACGGGCGCGTCTTTGGAGGGTATGCGCAGGAGAGTTGGCTCGCATGCGCTCCTGGTGCTCTCCTTGCCCTAAGAAAATGGGGTGGGCTGCTGTCCCGCCGCCAAACCTCACCAACGCTGCCATGTACACCTACCTTGGTTGGCCGAGATGCCCCCGGGATTCTCATGACTTGTTGCCTTCGCTGCTTTGCAAAGGGCTTCGCGCGGCATCTAAAAGTTCTCATGCATGATTGAATTGGTCCGCTCCAGGGCGATATGCTGAGGACGCGGGTGCATTCCTCTTCGTGCTTTCCGACGACAGTGGACGGGGCCCAGAAAAAATCGCTCAGACCGGGAATTCCGCTGCAGACGCGGTGTTCTATGACGCGGACCTTGGACCTTGTTGGGGTCGAGCACTAGGCCTGCAGCTCGACATCCTCGCTTACTCCTCTTCCGACTTATGTGGCTCGGCCAAGTACCAGCGCCCAAGGTGACCCAAAACCCTTGTGGTCAGGCGAAAGACGACATCGGATCGAACAAATTCGTGTCCTGAGTACTAAAATATATTCGAGCAGGTGGGGAGAGGACAGAACGGTCCTGGCCAGGAGCTACAATGGATGGGACATCCAGGAAGTTGCTGTGTTTCAGGTGTAGCTAAGCTGTGCCTTGGCGGCACAAAATTCTGTTCAGGAATGATTCCGTTTCAGCGTACAGGCGTGCGCGAAGAGATGCAAGCCTGGCATCGCATTGGTAGACATAGTTACATACATCCGTATCGATCCAACAGAGGCAGATAACTCATGCACAGGCCTTGTGATAGCTGCAGCATCACGTTTACCCCCTCCCAGCAGAAGCCTCCTGATCTTGATGAGGTACTGCTGAAGAAGGCCTCGATTCACGATCATCCAACACCATCCGCTCAGGAATCTGCGGAAGAATGAGACCTCAACCGCGCTGTTCAAGCAGCACTGTTCAGGCAGCACTATTCAGAGGAAACGGGTGTGCTGGACAGTCACAAGGATCCGACCTGTCTTGATGTTGATTCAGCGGTATCCTCTTCAGAAGAATCGTCATCATCAGATGGTGAGTCGAATCGACGATCAATCGGCGTAAAGGGCTTCACACCTGTGATAAGAGCATCAAGTCCTTAAGTTGAGAGCAGCATTTGCGATCTCGTGCGGGTTGCTGACGATTTCAGAGAAATTTTCTGAGGGAAAATGATGGACCTTGAGGCATTCCTGTGGCACGTTCACCAGCAACCAATGAGAATTGGTTGCTTTCGTGTCCAAGAGAATACCTGCCATGCAACAAGAATGAGCCATTGGGATTTCGAAGTCCTTGGCTTGTAGACATGAGGACCCAAACAGATCATGGGGTCAGGATTAGGTAATACATGAATATGGTCGGCGCGTTTTGAGATGTGAGAAGTAGCGCAAGTCCTTCACAATGCGCATGCAAAGAATTCCCTTGAGACGCCTTCTCGTTCAACATCTGCCAAATCGCATCCGACTCAAATCAATGTCGTTTCGCTTCAGCATAACAAAAGCAGCTCTCAATCATTTCAGGAATTTTTTGATCTCAAAAATGTCAGTGTGATCAGCAATAGCTACCCCAGGTGGTAATGGACTATCTTGTCGTGGCTTCGATGACACGGATCTGCGTGACACATAATCAGCGCTGTATCGAGGTTTCTTTTGTCTGTATCGAGGTTTCTCAATTTTTTCATTTGCGAAAGCAGGGAACAACTTGGTCTCGCGCTCCGAAGTAAGAAGATCATCCTCCGCGAATATACCCACAACCTTCAACTGGTCGATGGTACACCTTCTCCTCTGCTTGCAGGTAGGCGTGAATAAAATGCATGGGAAGGCCCCGTGGAAGATAAATCGACACCATGGGGCAAGGCTGAGATCACTGAATGATGGAACCTGAGTTTCTAGCGGAGCTATGGGCTTCTGCAACAACGACGTCCCTGTTTCCAAACTATAAATGTTCACCTGCTCCCACAGATAAAGAGGGAGTAAGGGAGTGTACACCAAATACAATGCGTATCAAACGAGTCTGCGAGTGCAGCTGTGCAGAACCTGATTTTGCATGAGAATCACGACCATCTGCGAAATATCTCCACGTTGTGCAGGCGCAACATCGAAGTCGATCCCGGGAAATTCCGGATTGGTGACAACGCTGTCGCCAGCCCTGACCACGCAAACTCTTCAGAATACGAATGTAACAGAAAATACAGCAGTGTTCCGAGCAGGCACAAATCTTGGAAGAGCTGCAGGTACTCGGGGAAGGTCTGCACTTGTCAAGCGGGATCTTGACGGGTTTGAACTTTGCAGAGACCGGAATGTAGATTCGCGGCCCCACCTATGTGAAGACAAGAGCTTCTTAGGGCACGCGATTGTTCACGAAATCAACGTTTCTACAAGAGATTCGCGTGCTGTGGGGGCATGAATGAGTATAAAAATGGAAATAGAGCAGCGACCACGGAGCCAGTCTCCACGTTGAAGCGAAACACGACCAGCCGCTGCCAACCGCCAAGCACTTGTTCAGAAAAATCGGGGTAATGTAGAGCTACTGGCTGGTCGAGCACAAGCGCATTGGCGCTGCTCTGCGAAGAGCATTCTTGCCCTCTTCGCGGCCCAAACTCGTTCTGGTGGTGAAGTCACCGAGATGGAGTTTTCCGCCGGTGGAAGATAGCCGAGGATGACCACGGCAGTACCCGTATTGTCTACCTTGGCCTTGATGACCTGGCCGTACAGCACAGAGCGCAGTCTCCTGTGCCGCGTGTGCGCTAGCAGGTTCCCTGCGACCACGCACAAGAAAACAAAGTCACCAAAGCTGCTGCGGCACTCTAAATTGGGGAGACTGGCCGGACGTGATGACCTGAAGAATCCAACTTAAGCTCGTCAACAATCTCGCGATCCCTGTCGCCTACCCCGACTTCTCCTCTCCCCGACTCCGCGTCCCCCCTGGAAGAAATTGCCCCATCACGACCAACACGGTACACCTGTGAGCAACCAGAAACGCCTCAGTGCCGCAAGCGTAAGCAGCGATTGGATCGCTCCCATGGGAACCGGCCGCCTTCGTACATGCGTTTCTGAGTCAGCCAAAGCTTTCTTGGGTGCAAACGGCGAAGGATAAAGAGGGCGCACCTCGATCATACCCTTTTTGCGCACGACTGTTCCGGAGGCCCTGCGAGGTGCAAGGAGTACACCAGCAGACTCGTTTCACTAGAAAGACGGAACGAGAACGCGAGCTGATGCTGATCAGTTCTAGAATGGCTATGCTGAGTGAAATGGCCAATTGAAGGGTCAAGGGGCGCAAAAACATATGTGGCCTGGCCGGGGGCAGATCGAACACTGGCTGGCAAGACCAGGGGCGGCGTTCTGAGGGAAATGCTTCAAGACCCATCGAAGGCAGCATCGCGCGGTGCGCATCCGCTGCGCGATCCCACGCTTTTGATCCTGGAGCGCCCAACTCACGGCGACGCTCCTCGTCAGTTGGCGGGAAAAGCGTTTCAACAGGAAACTCCTTGTCCGCCGAGAAGACGACGTCCGACACCACCACCTGGAAAGAAAGCAACCATTCACTTTCGCGCTTGGCGGGTGGGATGAAGGGGCCTGGCAGGTTGAGCACCTTGTAAAATTCTTCTGGGGAGAACCAGCCGAGCTGGGAGAAGGCTTTTGGTGTGTAGGGCCATAGAGCGAGGTATCCTTGGGCGTCGAGAGTGACATGGCGTGTGGCGTCGCCGTACGGTTGCACGAGAAGGAGGCGTGCGAGGTGGCGCACGAATAGCTCCCGCCGCGGCACATTCGGCATCTCCGGGGCAACGGCCTCTGCCTCCCCGCCTGGATTGCCAGCGCAGCAGGGCGCAAAGACCACGCGGGCTGTGCCCTCGGTGTTGAATTTGAACCAGCTTCCACCGGTGGTGCCGATCAGAACCGAGGGCTGCTGACCCGTGACGGTCTGAGACGGGTGGAAGGCCAGGTATGAGGGGCGGAGCTGCGCGCGCGGGTTGGAAGTATCAATGAGCCGCCCGAGGCCCGCAGCAGACGGGTGGACGCGGTTGCGGGAGTCGCGCAGATCGACGAGCGGGTCGAGGAGGTGCGTGCGAACGAGCTGGGGAGTTTTGAAGACGCCCGCGGAGGAGACGAGGTGGTGGCCGTGAGGCTTGCGGTCGAGGCGAAGCGACCAGAGGGA
>ENA-UOXV01004533-UOXV01004533.1-marine-metagenome-genome-assembly--contig:-NODE-4533-length-15860-cov-6.121291_pt1 | contig 15860 bp, 17 predicted proteins | sample MGYA00238165_ERZ766961 | MGnify/ENA primary metagenome ERZ766961 (study PRJEB28924, sample SAMN03173240) | marine metagenome | biome: Marine; feature: Water; material: Subsurface seawater | place: North... | reverse complement strand
CTGACCAGTACTAATAGCTCAATTGGCTTGATTTATGCACTGAAAAAAATTTATAATTTTTATAATAGATATGAATAAAAAAAAAGACAAGAATGTATCTAGAGCTCTCAAACTTTTAGACAAAATTGAAAAAGTTAGATCCAAGAATAATAAAAATTGGATGGATATTTTAAGACTCTCTATAAAGTTAGACTACAAAAATACTACTAGTCTTATTAAAGAAATCTACAAACAAGATACTAAAATATCAAATTTAGCCAAGAAAATTTACCAAAAATAAAAATTAATTTATTTAATTCTTAATTTTATTAAAATATTTTTTTTAAGGGTTCTCCTTTAAATAAATTCATAGGACATTTTTTATTTAGTATTTTTTCGTAGTACTTAGGCCCTAGTCCATGACCCGGTCTAACCCTTTTAATATTATGGATACTAAATTTTTCTCCCTTTATTATATCTTTAGAAATGAATATAGATCTTCGATGAATCCTTGATCTAATTTCAGAAATATTTCTAAAGAAATTTTTTTTATCAAACAAAGCACAAGTCAAATCAATATCCTGTATAAATTGTTTTATTTCCTTACCTTTTTAAAGAAAAATCAATATCAAAACATTTTTTCTGTCCATCTAAAACAATATGTTTTCAATAACCTCTGCACCAGCGGCTACTGCCGCTATTGCAATTCTGTTATCTTTTGAGTGATCAGAAAAGCCACCTTACAAGTAAATTTTTTTAAAATTTTAATATTGTTAAGGTTAAAGTCTGAGTTTTTAGACGGGTAATTGCTTACACAATACATAAGTGTGATATCTCTAGCCCCACATTTTTTTGCATAATCAAATAATTTTTTATGCCACTCAAGAGGTGTTTTTGCCTGATTGTACAAGTTCCATAAAGTATAATTTTTCCATAATCCACTCTTTAATTGAAAGTACCTTTTGTCAGACTTTAAAGTCATTGTATCAGCCTGGTATGTTTGTAATTTTACAGCATCAGCTCCATTAACTTTTGCACATTTTATTAATTTTTTTGCCGTTAAAAAAGAACCATTATGATTTGCAGAAATTTCAGCAATTAAATAAGGTTTTTTGGAGTTCATTTTTTGAAATTAGAGGACTTTTATATTATATTTTTTTCATTGAATCATTAAAAAAATTTATAGACATATATTAGAATAAATAAAAAATAAATTTTAACATCTTCTTATTTTTAAATGTTTTTAATGATTTTTTAAAATTAATGATGTCAATTTATAATAATTTTTTAAATTGTATCTGGTAAAATTTTAAGATAAAAAAAATATTTTAAAATATTTTTTGTTAACAATAAGAAAAAAAATCATAAAAACTATACTACAATGAACAAAGGCTTATTTTCAATTCCAGTTTACAGTAAAGAATTTTCAATGAACAAAATGTTGAATGAAGTTATTGACCAAGTTGTAAAAGCTGACGCATGGGGCCTAAGTGAAGCTTATTTTGGTGAACATATTACAGATAAACATGAAAAAATTACATCTAGCTTAATGATGATAGCAACATTAGCAAAACTAACCAAGAGCATTAAATTGGGCAGCCTCACAACTAACTTAAATTTTTATAACCCAGCAATACTAGCTGCGTTAGTATCTATGGCAGATAATTTAAGTGAAGGAAGATTAATTTTAGGCATAGGAAGTGGTGCAAATATGACAGATATAGAGGCTATTAATTCTATAGATAAAAATAATCATGCTCTAACATTAGAAATAGAGAAAGTTTTAAAAACTCTTTTAAAAAGTGAAAATTTTGTAAATATAAAAAGTGAGAATTTTAATGTATCAACCAAAAAATATGGAAACGAAAATTTAGGGCTTGGATATTTTAATCAACTTTATAAAAAGAGAAATGATTTAGAAATAGTTATGCCAGCATTGAATGCAAATTCTTATAATGTTAAATTATGTGCTAAAAATAATTGGTCAATAGTAATTTCTAACTTTTGTTCTGAAAAAATAATAGATAATCACATTAGTAATTATTTAGAAAATTCAAATTTAGATGAAAAAGATGCTTTTAAAAGAATTAAATTAAGTAAGTTAATTTTTGTTAATAAAGATAAAAATAAAGCTCGTGAGTTAGCATTTTCAAAAGAATCTCCATATATGAGAGTAATCGAAACAATTTTCAATAAACTAAAAACGTTCGATAAGCATAGCTGCTTTGGTGAAAATATAAATAATACTGAAGATGCTGCAAAAAGCATATTGTTTTATGGAGACTCTGAAGAAATTTCTAAGAAAATAAACAATAAATATAAGAATTTATCTTCAATAATTTATGTAACTGTCCCAATGACAGGAAACAAAGATTTTGATGATTCACTAGAAAATTTTGCAAGACATGTCACCTTATAAAAATATTATAGTTGAGTCTGAGGTTTCAAAAAAAGTATTAAAATCAATTATAGAAAATACCAAGATTGATTATAAAAAATTAAAGATCTCACATCTTCAGCAAAAAATTTTAAAATTAAAAAAAAATTATGTAGTAAAAAAAAAAACTTATGAAGGCTCTTTAAAATATAAATATGAAATTTTGTGGAATATCGTTGAAGAAAAATATAATAAAAAAATAAATTTAGTCCCAAGAAAGCAAACAAAAAAAAATAAAAATTACAACATTATTTATTCAGATTTTGCAAATGTATTAGGTTTTTTACCCTCCCTACTAACATTATTAATTTATGATAAAGAAATAAAAGATTTAATTAAATATGAAAACTTTTTTAAAGACTTGCAAATTTCAGGTGATTTTGACCATATTAGTTCTGAGCAAAAAATATCGTTCATACAGAAAATACAAAAAGGCAACATATCTATCGTAACTGCTTTGTGTCCGGACTATGAACATGTGTATATTGGCATGGGCCTTTATAAATACACCTTTAATCAGCTCAATGATGGTCTAGGCTTGATTGGTAAAAGACTTGTAAAAATAATTAAAGAAATTCACAAAGTTTTAAAAAACCACGATGTATCTTTTCTTCATTATGCATATTATGGTGATTTTGAAGCCTACTCAAATTCAATTTGTAATAGAGTAGGATCAACTGAAAAGGAATTTATCAAAAAATTATTAATTAGTTCAAAAAAAATGAAAAAAAAACTCCCTGAAATTAATCACGTTGATCTTTTAGTTAAATCATTATCATCAAAGAAAAAATGGATAGAAAATTGTAAAATTAATAAAGTAAAAATTTATCAATTAATAAAAAAAGATAAATTTTTCAAAAATGGTATTCACGAAATCTTATCATCAAGAATGGAACTTTATAAATCGTGGTATCCAGATCTAAATGAAGAAAAATACTTAGACTTACTAGTAAGTCAGGGTGCTGAGTATGCTTCTATGGGTGATTTGTATAATAAAAAATTAAAAAATCCTATTGTATTTGGTTTAGATCACCCCAAGATGGCAGTTTTTTATAATTTAAATGTAGATATACCAGTACTGTATGGGAAACCTAAATATCTTTAGGATACTATAATTGCATTTTTAATTTGAAAAAACCGAGGAATCAATTATTAATTTATTAAGATGAATTCTCAAAATTTAAAAAGTTTAAAAAATAACTATTTAAAAAAAGGAACTATCATGGTTCCTTTTGGAGAAAAAAATAATCCTCTTTCTATTAAAGACTTTGAAAAGTTAAAAGCTTGCTGCACAAAAGTTAAAAAAGAATTTATTAAAATTGGTGATGCTGGTGAAAGTAATCATTTATTAGTTGGTAGATTTATGACTGATAAAAAAAAACCAGAAATTGTAAAAAATGATTATTCAAAAAAAGTTATTCAAATATTAAAAAAAAAAAAATTATATAATTTTATAAAACAAATTCTTAAAACAAAAAAAACGTTATATCTAAGAAGAATTCAATTTAATCAGATAAAAAAAAATTGCTTTGTGGGTTATCATTTAGATGTTGATAGCAACCCAGATTATATAGCTGCTTGTGTAATTCAATTAGGATCTAATTTTACAGGTGGTATCTATAGGGTATTTCAAAAAAATAAAAAAAAATTTATAGATTACCCACCAACTGAAGGAAGCCTAATTGTAAGTAACTGTCAATATCCCCACGAAGTTACTACTGTAAAAAGTGGTAAAAGAGGATCGTTAGTTTTTTTTGTTTCTTTTAATAAAGGCTTAAATAAAAGAAACATTTAGATGGATTTTTCTAAATTAAATGGAACAATTTATTTTGTTAATAAATTTGTTGATTCAAAAAAAGCTAAAATACATGTATTAAATCATTCTTTACATTTTGCCTCGTCAATTTTTGAAGGTATTGGTGTCTATGATGGCAAGCCTCTTTTTTTAAAAGAGCATTTGTTAAGATTAAAAAAATCAGCGAAAATAATGAAGCTTCAAATGACGCATAGTATTATTCAGCTAGAGAAAATCTCATGGCAATTAATTAAAAAAAATAAAATCAAAAATGGTTACATTAGACCAATTATTTTTAGATCAAGTCATTCCATGTCTCCAGAAACCAGGTCTTGTAAATCTCAATTAGCAATTGCAGCTTGGAAGTGGGGAAAACTCTTCACTAAATCAGCATTATCCCTAGAAATATCAAAATATCCAAAACTTAATGAAAAGATATATCCAATAAATGCAAAATCATCAGGTGGATATCAAACTTCTGTGCTTGCAAGATCAGACCTAGAGAAAACGAAGTATGATGATTGTTTAATGTTGGATTTAAATGGAAATATAGCAGAGACTAGCGCTTGTAATATTTTTTGGATTAAAAATAATATAATTTATACTTCAAAAGAACACTCTATTTTAAATGGAATCACAAGAAGATGTATTATTCAATTATGCAAAATAAATAACATTAAGATAAGAACGGGTAATTTCAGTCTGAAAAACCTATATAATGCAGATAGTGTTTTCATGACAGGAACTGCTGCAGAAATTCAATTGATAAAAAATATAAGAAAAAAAAAATTTAATAAAAAATCAGAAATTATTGATTTACTCAAAAATGAATATGAAAATATTAAAAAAATTTCTCCAAATTTAATTAAGCATCTAAATTAAAAGCTACTAAATGCTAAAAAGTTTTTTTAAGCAAATTATTTCAAATTTAAAAGATTCAAATAAAATATTTTATAAGCATAATAGTGATATTTATTTATATAAAACTATTTATTTAAAATTACTAAAAATTAATTATTTCTTAAATAAAATAAAAAAAAAAGAAATTATTTTATTTTCAGATAAATCAATAGGTTATTATACGGTAGTACTTGCAATTTTTCTATCAGGTAATACTTGGATACAAATTTCTCCAAATATACCTCTTCATCGAATTAAAAAAATAATTAAATTTTCCAATGTTAAATTTGGAATTTATGACCAAAGTTTTAATAATAAAAAAATATTTAATATCAAAAATATTAAAATTATTGAATTAGATCAAATTTTAAAGACAGAAAAATTAGAGCCATTTAATAATTTAAAAAATATTAAAAAAAATGATATATCATGCATTTTTTTTACATCAGGTTCATCAGGTGAGCCCAAGGGTGTTAAACTATCTTATGAAAATGTTATTTCATGTGCTCTTTATCAAATAAACAACTTGGGTTACAAAAAATATCAAAATTTTACTGACTGTCACGAAACTTCATTTGTAATGAGCCTAAATATAATTTTCCCAGCCACATATCTTAATTGTTCAATTTCACCTTTAATTTCTTTTTCTGAAAAATTAGATCCATTCACTTTTTTTAATGATAATAAAATTGATAATCTCATAACTGTTCCCTCATTTATTTTATTTAATAAAGAAAAAATACGAGAAATAAAATTAAAAAATTTAATTTTATGTGGTGAAAGTTTTAATGCAAGAATTATGAATATTTTAGATAAGAATTCACAAATAAAAAATATTTATAATCTTTATGGTGCCACAGAGCTTTCTCCCTGGGCCTTCTTTTACAAACTACGTGCAAAAGATAAAAATTTGATTAGAAAAAAGGGTAGTGTGCCTATTGGTAAACCATTTGATAAAATATCTTATAAATTTAATGATTTAAATGAACTTATTATTAGTGGATCAGTAGTATCAAATGGTTACCTAAACAACTCAAAAGAAACTGATAAGAAATTTAAAAAAATTGCTGGCATCAACTCATACAATACTGGTGACGTGGGTTATAAAGAAAGTGGCCTAGTTTTTATAAAAGGACGTAACGACTCACAGGTAAAAATTAGAGGTTATAGAATTGATTTAGCAGAGATAGAAAATATTTCTAGGTCATTTAAGGGTATTCTCTTTACATTTTGCTTTGTTAAGAAGGATAAATTAACATTAATATATAACTGTGAGAAAGAAGAACAAACAAAAAATTTATACAGTTTCTTAAAAAAGAAAGTTCCCTCTTATATGGTTCCTAGTAAAATTATATTTATCAAAAATATTCCATCCAATAAAAATGGTAAAATTGATAGAGTTAAATTAAAGAATATTTAATGATTTTAAATTTTGCTAAAAAAAAAATTAAATCTAAATATATAATAATCTTTGCTGACTTACTTTTATTAACACAAAACCCAACTAAATTTAAAAATACATTATCTGAAATAGAAAATTTAGTTAAAATATTAATTTTGAATAATAATACAATAATTTTGCCCAGTTATAATTTGAACTTCCCAAGTACAAAAAAAACTAGTAATGATATAAAATATATTACAAGTGGTTATCTAATAAAATTTTTACTAAAAAAATTTTCTTTTAAAAGAACTAATAAGCCCATGTATAATTATGGCGTTATTGGACCTAATTCAAAAAAGATATTAAAACTTAAACAATCAACTGCTTGGGGAAATGATTCCGTTATTAATTTTTTATCAGCTAATAAAAAAACAATAGGTTTGGGTATAAATACTTCTCTATTGTCTTTTTTTTGGGTAACAATACATTCTTGTGAGGAGTATTTAAAGGTTCCTTATCGTTATTATAAAACTTTTTATGGAAAAAATATAATTACTAAAAAAAAAGTTAAAGAAAAAATGTATGTGAGGCATTTAAACAAGGATGAAGTAGATTTAAAACAAAAAATTATTTTAAAAAACCTTATTATTAAAAAAAAATTAATTACTAAAAAAGGTAAATTTATTAAATATAATTTAATTAATTTAAATAATTATTATATTAATAATTTAAAACATATAAAAAAAATTTTGAAACTATAAAATGACTGAAAAAGAAATTTGTAATTTATTAAAAAAAAGCTTTAAACATCTAAAAAAAAAAAAAATAGATATGAGAAATGACCTTATAAAAGATCACATAATTGATTCTTTAGAACTAATGAGTTTAGTTTCTATATTAGAAAAAAAAAAGATATTTAATTTAAAACAATATGTTAAAAAAGAGAACAATTTCAAATTACATAATATTTTAAAATTTATTAATAAATGAAGAAATATTTAAATTAAAATTTATAAGAATTTAGTTTAAATATTTATTTTATAGTTTTTATTTGCATTAAGCTTACCATAATACATTATAGTTAAATTCTTCTCATTTTTAATTTTTATTTTTTTTTTATTAATAATACTCCAACCAAATAATTTATAATATTTTATTAAATCTTTATTACAGAGTAAAAAAGAAACTCTTTTTTTCTTTAAGATGAAAATTAGAATCTTTTCCATTAAAACTTTTGATGGAGATAGACCTTTTATTAACTTACCTCTAAATGCTTTGCTTATGACATGAGTATCAAATAAGTAGATTTTATTTTTTGACTTATTATCTTTATATAAAAATCTCTCTCTTAACATTGTATAACCGATTAATTTTTTTTTATACTCTAATGTTACATGTAAATCATTTGGTAATACATTTTCTTTAAGCCAATTTACTTGAGATTTATAATTAAATTTCCATTCCTTAATCTTAAGATTAATAATTTTATTTAAATAGATATTGTTAATTCTATTATTTTTTTGAAATTTGACTTCTAGTATCAATTTTATTTATTATTAATTATTTTCTTTTTTTACCAGTAATCTGTTGACTAAAATAATCTTGAATTAGATCCAATCAATTTTTGTTAACATTCTGTGTTACTACTTTGTTCAACATCTGATCAGTCAATATGTTTTGACTATAAACAGATATTGATAGCAAACTATTTTTCATAATTAGTGTCAAAGTTAAACTAGTTTATATATTTTTTTAATTTCTTTTCTAGGAGATAATGTTCAATTATTGAACATTATACTTGAAAATAATAGTAATTATGTTTTTATATCATTAATTATACTTAATATTGAATTATTTATTTTAAAAAACACTTTAAAAAAATTTAAATTTTATGAAGATTGGAATTGGAACTGCTCAACTTGGTTTAAAATACGGAATTGTAAATTCAAATTCATCTTTATCTATTAGCAAGAATGATTTTTCCAAGATACTAAACTTATCTTTAAAAAAAAAAATTAAAATTCTAGATACTGCTGAGTCTTATGGAAATAGTGAAAAATTAATTGGATCCCTTCTTTTAAAAAAAAAGTTTAAAAATCAATTTAATATAATAACTAAGTTAAGTGATCTTAGATTTATTAAAAGTAAAAATATTTATAGAGAAATTTATAAAAAAATTAATATTTCATTAAATAATCTTAAAATTAAAAAAATTTATGGTCTTTTAATACATGATATTAAAGATCTTAAATCTAAAAAAAAAGATGTAATTTTTCGATCTTTACTAAGGTTAAAGAAAGAGGGTTTGGTTAAAAAAATAGGCTTTTCTTGTTATAAACATGATGATCTAACATATTTTTCATCAAAATACAATTTTGATATAATTCAATTTCCTTTCAATATTCTTGATCAACGATTATTAGAAACAAAAACTTTGAAAAACTTAAAAAAAAATAAAGTAGAAATCCATATACGGTCAATTTTTTTACAAGGTTTATTATTATTACCCCAAAAAAAAATTCCTTATAATTTCTTGAAAAATCATAACTCCCTAAAAAAATGGCACAATTTTTTGAGAATTAATAATATTGACCCTATATCTGCTTGTTTAAATTTTATTATAAAAAATAATTTCTATAAGAATGTTATCATTGGATTTAATGAGTATTTTCATTTTAAAGATGTTATAAATAAATACAGTTTTATCAAAAAAAAAAAATTAGACTTAAATTATAATAAATTAAAAAATTTTAATGAGAACGTTATTAATCCTAATAAATGGAAAAAACTTAAATGATTGGTGTAATAATTCAGGCCAGATGTGAGTCAATAAGATTTCCTAATAAAGTCTTAAGTAAAATCGACAATCTAACATGCATTGAATTTCTAGTTAAAAGACTTTCTAAATCAAAACTGATTGATAAAATTATTGTTGCTACAAGTGAACATAAAGCTAATAAAAAATTAATAAAACTATTAAGAAGTAATAGAATTGATTATTTTATTGGAAGTAAGGATAATGTTTTAGAAAGATATTATAAAGCAGCAAAAATTAATAATTTTGATACAATAATAAGAATAACAGGTGATAGTCCGTTAATTGACTATAGAGTTGTTGATAGTTATATAAAAAATTTTTTAAACAATAAAATGGATTATTTATCCGATTCTTCACCAGAAACTTACCCGGATGGTATGGATGTTGAGGTTTTTAATTTTAAATCTCTATATAAAATTTTTAAAATGAAAAGTAGTAAATATCAAAGGGAACATGTGACGCCACTTTTAAAAGAAAATAAAATTTTTATAAAAAAGAAAATGCAACTTTACAAAGATTATTCTTTTTTAAGAATAACACTTGATGAAAAAAAAGATCTAAAAACTATTAAAAATATTGTTGACTATTTTAAACCAAATATTTTCTTTAGCCTAAAAGATATAATAAGTTTATATAAAAAAAAACCAAAACTATTTGCATCAAATACTGATATTTTAAGAAATGAGGGTGCAAATTTATCCTCAGGTCAAAAATTTTGGAAGAGAGCACAAAATTCTATTCCTGATGGAAATATGTTTTATTCAAAAAACCCAAAACTTTTTTTACCAAATTTCTGGCCAACTTATTTTAACAAAGCAAAAGGATGTAATATTTGGGATTTAGATAATAAAAAATTTACTGATTTTTCTCTTATGGGTGTTGGAACAAATTTACTCGGTTATGCAAGAAAAGAAATTGATAATGAAGTTAAAAAAGCTATTTCAAAAAGTAATATGTCATCTCTAAACTGTCCAGAAGAAGTACTTTTAGCAGAAAAATTAATTGAATTACACCCCTGGGCTCAAAAGGCAAAATTTGCAAGAACAGGAGGTGAGGCTAATGCAATAGCAATAAGAATATCAAGAACATATTCTAAGAAAAATAATATAGCAGTTTGTGGTTATCACGGCTGGCATGATTGGTATTTAGCTGCAAATTTGAATAATAAAGATAGTTTAAGTAGTCATTTATTGCCTGGTCTTGGCTCAAAAGGTGTATCAAAAAACTTAAAGAATACGGTTTTTACATTTGATTTTAATGACACTCAAAAATTATTAAAGATTATTAAAAACCACAATATAGGAACTGTAATGATGGAGGTTTCTAGAAACCATTCTCCAAAAAATAATTTTTTAAAAAAGGTTAGAGAAATATGTGATAAAAAAAATATAGTATTAGTTTTTGATGAATGTAGTTCAGGTTTTAGAGAAACTAATGGTGGCATTCATTTAAAATATGACGTGAATCCAGATATTTGTATGTTCGGAAAAGCTCTAGGAAATGGATATGCGATCACATCCATTATTGGTAAAGAGATGATAATGAATAAAGCAACAGATAGTTTTATAAGTAGTACTTTTTGGTCAGAAAGAATAGGATATGTTGCAGCATGTGAAACTTTGGACCTTATGGAAAAAACTAAATCTTGGGATTACGTCACAAAACTTGGCAGAAAAGTAAAAAAAGAATGGGCACAACTTGCATTAAAGTATGAACTGCCAGTAGAAATTAATGGATTAGATGCATTACCAAATTTTATAATTAAAAGTAAAAATTTTATGAAATATAAAACTTATCTATCTCAGGAGATGTTAAAAAATAACTTTTTATGCTCTAATGCAGTATATATATCTACTGCTCATAATAATAAAATTTTACAGGATTATATTAAATTACTTGATAAAATCTTTATAACAATTAAGGAATGTGAAGAAGGAAAAAATATAAACAATCTTTTAGATGGAGAGGTTTGCCAATCTTCCTTCAAGCGTTTAAACTAAATTAAATTTATGGATTTTTTTAAAAATAAAAGAATATTAATTACTGGAGGTACAGGAAGTTTTGGTAATGCTTTTTGTGAGTATCTTATTAAAAGTAAGTCAAAAGTAAAAAAATTGATTATCTATAGTAGAGATGAATTTAAACAATCAGAAATGCAAAAAAAATTTCCAGCGAGTCGGTTTCCTTTTATAAGGTTTTTTATAGGAGATGTAAGAGATAAAGAAAGGCTTGGTAGAGCTATGGAGTATATAGATTATGTTATTCATGCAGCAGCACTAAAACACGTAACATCGGGCGAATATAACCCAATGGAAGTTATTAAAACAAATATAATTGGTGCTCAAAATATTGTTGAAACCTGTTTAGATCATAAAGTAAAAAATATTATTGCCCTGTCAACAGACAAAGCATCATCACCTATTAATTTATACGGTGCAACAAAACTTTGTTCAGATAAAATTTTTATAGCTGCTAATAACATTAAAGGAAAAAGAAATACAAAATTTAGTGTAGTTAGGTACGGAAACGTACTTGGCAGCAGAGGCTCTGTTTTACCAATATTTTTGAATAGTTTTAGAAAAAAAGAAGATTTTACCATAACAGATAAAAAAATGACAAGATTTAATATTACACTTAATGAAGGAATAAAATATGTAGATTGGTGTTTCCAAAATAATTTAGGAGGAGAAATTTTCATTCCAAAACTCTATAGTTTTAATATTTTAGATTTGGCAAGAGCTGTTAATTCAAAATGTAAATTTAAAAATATTGGTGTACGACCAGGAGAAAAACTACATGAGGAATTAATTTCTAGAAGTGATAGTTTAAATTCAGCAGAAGGTAAAAACTTTTATGTAATATTAAATAATTTTGAAAGAGGAGATATCGAGAAGTATTGTAAAATAAAAAAACTTAAAAAAGTTACTCCTGACTTTGAATATTTAAGCAATACGAACAAAAATTTTTTAAGTGTAGAAAGTATTAGAAAAATTCTTAAAAGAGATAAATTTATATAGATCCTTGGTGTAATAAAGTGAGAAATAAAAATTTACTTAATTATGGATTGCCAGATCTTTCCCATCTAGATTTTAAAGTCATAAAAGATAGTCTTAGTAAAAAATTTATTACTAACGAAAAATTTTGTGAACGTTTTGAAAAAAAAATTTGTAATTTAACAAAATCTAAGTATGCAGTTGTATGTAACAATGGAACATCAGCTTTGATGATGTCAATATTAGCATGTAATAAAAAAAATATAGTAGCCATAGTTCCAAATATTAACTTTGTTTCGATAGCGAGCATCATTTCTCTTTTAAAAGGAAAATTAATTTTTTGTGATGTAAATCCAATATCAGGGATGGTTGATAGTAAAGCTTTACAAAAAATACTGCTAGATTGTAAGATTAAGAAAATAACGCCTAACTTGTTTATACCAATTCATTATGCGGGTAACTCTCTAGATACAAAAGAACTTTCAAAAATCTGTAAAAAAAATAAAATTACCATTATTGAAGACGGTTGTCATAGTTTTGGAACAATAGATAATAACAAAAATTTTATTGGTAGATCCAAATATTCTAAGTGTACAACTTTTTCATTTCATCCAGTTAAAAATATCACAACAATTGAAGGAGGAGCAGTTACTACCAATGATAAGGTTCTATACAACAAACTTTTGAGCATTAGAAGTCACTCTTTAAAAAGAACTTCAATTAATGATCCCTATTTGCTTGTTAGTCCAAGTTTAAATTTTAGATTAGGAGAAGTAAATGCAGCAGTTGGAATTCAACAACTAAAAAAGCTAAAGTCATTTAAAAAAAAAAGAGTTGAAATAGTCAATTATTATATAAAAAAATTTAGAAAATTTAATAATTATTTTCAAATTTTAAACTATGAGTCAAATAATATTTTTTGGCATCTTTTTGTCATTTTATTAAATAAGAAGTACCAGAAAAAAAAATTAGCTCTTATGAAATTTTTAAAAACAAAAAATATTGCAAGCCAGATTCACTATAAACCAATTTCTTTTCATAAAAGTTTTCAAAAAAATATGGTTTTAAATAATTGCAAGAATTCTTCACTTTTTTATAAATCCCAATTAACTTTACCCCTGCACGTAAATATGAAAAAAAAAGATGTAGATTATTTAGCAAAAACATTAGAAACTTTTTTTAAGAATTTATAGTCTTACGTTAAAACCTTTATTGTGAAGATGCCTCTTTATTTTGACAATATTATAGTCATTAAAAGTTAGCATCGTTCCCAAGGCAATTGCACCAATTTTTTCTTTAAAAGCATCTTCAAGCTGATCTAAAGAACCAATGCCACCCTCAAAAATAGAAGAAACCCTAATATAATTCATTATATATTTACAAAATTTAAGGTCTAGTCCACATTTTTTTCCCTCCCTATCAACAAAAGTAATTTTTATTTCTCCAATTTCTATATTTTGAATATCAATTATGTGCTTTAATACATCAATTTTATTTTCTTTATCTTCATAAATTCTATATTTACCTTGTATCTTTATTAGATTTATTCCAATAACCAGTGCTTGCCCTCCTAAATACTTAATTAATTGTGTTACAATATTTTTATTTTCAAAAACAATTCTATTTAAATATATTTTTTCAATTCCAAGTCTAATTATTTTTTTTGCAATTTCTATATTTCTTATACCACCCCCAAACGTTATAGGTGTTGATGAAATTTCAGATATTTTCTTTATAATTTCATAATCAGGTTCTTTTTTTTTATCTAAATATGTATCTATATCCATTATTAAAATTTCATCTGCTCCCTGGCTATCAAAAGCAGTTATTGTAGATAAGGGGCTGCCAGCATTTTTAAAGTTTTTAAAACATACACCTTTTACTAATTTCTTATTTAGTAGCAATAAAGAAGGTATAATTCGTATGTAGTCCACTAAGGAGTCCAGCCTAAAAAAAATTTCAAAAATTTGATACCATTGGCTTGACTTTTTTCAGGATGAAATTGAACTCCCATAAAATTTTCTTTTATAACCAAAGAGGGTATTTCTTTTTTAAATTTAGCAAAACCAAAGCAATTGTTATTCTCATTAATGGAATTATTTTTCATATAATATGAGTGACAAAAATAAAAGTCACTTGTGTCATTTATTTTAATTTTTGCTGCTATTTCTTTATTTAGCTTTACTTTACACCAACCTATATTAAAAATATTTGGTTCACTAATTGGAATAATATCAGCATTGAATAAATTAATTCCCTTAGAAATGCCATCTTCTGTAAGTTTTTTTGAAAAAATTTGAAACCCTATACAAATTCCTAGTATAGAGATTTTTGAGCCAATTAAATCTTTTAATTCTTTAATAAAGTTTTTTTCTTTTAAAATATTTAAAGCGTGAAAAGCTGAACCAACACCAGGAATTATTAATTTATCAAAATTCTTGATTTTACTACTTTCTGTGACAATTATTGGATTATAACCAAGATTATAAATAGCATTATAAACTGAAAGAATATTTCCAGCTCCATAATCAATTATACCAATTTTCATATTAGAAAATTTTTTTTTCCCAACTATTAAAGTCAGATGGAACAATGTTTGATTTATTTTTTTTTAATTTTTCTTTATTCCATTTTTTATTTGGTGAAACTATATGACTTTCTGCTATATCGTAAAACTCATCCTCAGATATACCTATTATTTTTAAAAACAGATCAAGAGATTTTGGTCTTTTACCATCATATAATTCACAAAGTTTTAATGCCTTTTTCCTATCAAGTCTTCCATGTCTTATATCAATAGATGTTAAATGTGCAGTTCTTCCAAATCCTCTTTTTAAAAATTTTATATAATCTCTTACACCCTGCATCATGCACTCAATTTTTTCATAATCATACTTTTCAGGTATTCCCTCTACATTGTCTCCTTTCCACCCTAATTCTTCTTTAATAATTTTTACTTGTTTTTTTACATCCCATGGAATGTAATTACCTAAATAAGCAGCTTTAATATTATGATTTATCAGCTCTCTTTGTGAGGGAAAAATATATGGGTCAAAATCTTTTCTTGTGATTTTTTGATCGGGGTATCTTTCTTTAATCATTTCAAACATATCTTCTGCATTTATTCCCAAATTTGATACTTTATTGAATTTTTCAACATTCATTTCTTCAAATTCGTCATATGTATAATAAGAAGAATATTCAGATGATGGTTCTCCAAAAAAAATTAATGGTATTTTTTTTTCTATAGCCATATTGATTGGGAAGGCTGCAATTCCAACATGACAGTGCCAACAAAAATCACCTCTACGTGAAAAACTTTCAAGCATAGTTTTTTTAACAATTTGAAAGTCAGTTTTACAATTAATAAAATCTACACCCAAAGTGCTTATTATTTTTTCATTATTTTCTTCAATGATATTTCTATAAAAACCATGATCAAATCTAACAACCAGAGGCTTAAGTTTTTTTTTTTTAACAAGATACCATAGGGTAAATGCCGAGTCTTTTCCTCCAGAGTAAGGAACTAGACAATCATATTTATATTTACCTTT
>ENA-UOXV01004532-UOXV01004532.1-marine-metagenome-genome-assembly--contig:-NODE-4532-length-15862-cov-6.642943_pt1 | contig 15862 bp, 24 predicted proteins | sample MGYA00238165_ERZ766961 | MGnify/ENA primary metagenome ERZ766961 (study PRJEB28924, sample SAMN03173240) | marine metagenome | biome: Marine; feature: Water; material: Subsurface seawater | place: North... | reverse complement strand
CTCCAGAAGGTATCCCAACGGTGTCCCAACGGTGTCCGCCTCTGGATTTGCTGCATCCAGGTTTCTGTACATCTTCCCATCGTATATGTAACAAATGCCCCGCACGTACACGCGTCTCTAGCCCTATCGCAAATTTCGGCCACCTTAGACGACTAGCAGGCACACCGACGTCTACCGTCCCCTGCACCAGCAGCGCCAAGTCGCACCGCTGTTCTGCCGGCCACCACCTCTCGATCGTTGGCACCTTCGCGCGCGCAAGTTCCTTCATTGCCGCGTGCGCCGCCTGCAGTGCTCTCGTGCTCTGAGCGATTTGCCTGCTCAAGAAGTCGGTGTGCGATGCGCTCAAACAGCCCGTCGACGCCCGCGCGAGTCTTGGCAGACGTTTCCGTAACCTTCGTGCCAAGTTCTGCAGCGAAAGCATGCAATTTATCCTGCGCTGTTTGGCGACCCGCGAGGTCGCACTTGGTCAAAGCAACCTCGAAAATAGTTTCCTCGCCAATCACACCACGCAGCTCCTTCACCCAAGCCTCCAGCTGTGGCATGCAGCGCAATAGTGATCAGCCGTCGGGAGGGATTGCGAAATGGGTCCGAGCAGCACAGAAGGGCGATTGGCATGGATCACACATGTTCGATGCTTTTGGGATCACAACAGTCAGCACAGAGGATAGCTGCTGATGCTCCTCTATAGTATATCCGCACCTGCCAGAACCGATTCGACAATCACCGCAGGCGGCAACAGGACTCGCGATGGAGAACCCGTGCCGGCCGAGGGACACGAGGGAGAGACCATTGATCGGAAGCGCTCCTGCCCCGCAGTATCCCAGATTTGCAAATTGAAGGGGCAAACACAGCCCCTGTCATTGAGCGTTATGGTCTTGGCGACGTACGAACCTGCGAGCGAGCCAGAAGTTAGTCCGGCAGGACAGCACCAGCACCCTATCGGGCACTGAATCTGCGCGGCGACTCCAGCGCACCACCAGTGCTTGGCGACCACAGGATATCCTGACAGCAGGACTACCCTGGGGGTGCCGGCCATGAAGGGGTCTAGCCCGGTCACAGAGAAGATCCGTCAGCGAAGCGTGTTATTTCCCGTCGAGGGAAGTGTTGGAAGGCACGAACCACCAATTGTGCCGGCAAGATCCTCCTTGTACGTGCCCTGAACAAACCGAAGCACTAGTGCCGTCTTGCCCACACCACTATCTCCAACGACGATAACTTTCCGCGCGATTGCCTTCCCATCCATCCTACGCCCCCCTGCTGCACGGTTCCGATTTTTAGAGGGATTGAACAGATTGAAATCCCGAAAAAGTTTTGTCCCCGGCCTCATCAGGCGGATCTCTTGGTAGACTAGCCTGCTTGGCCCTTCGGAGCCTTCTCGCTGATTCCTAACTGTATCAACTTCATGCCCTCGCTACCGCAGTCAGTAAATGTGTTTCTCTCCCAAAAGGTCCCTGTCTGTCGTGCTTCGCTCCGAACCGCAGCGCTGGGGTCCTTTCGGGTCGAAAGCTGCAAGGTTGTCGCGTTGAATTCTCGGACTTGAAAGCGCCGCCGGTTTATATCTACTGCACGAACGCACACCTCCGTCGCTGTCTCTGCGCCTCGACCACCTCTCTCCCCCGCCTCGCCCCCCGCATCCACTCCCCCTACCTTGTTACTACGTGGTCGTAGCTCGAGAGCGCCGAAGGCTACGTCACAGCAGTCTGACGTCTCTATCATGGGACGCTCAATGGGCGGACCCCTCCATTTTTGGCGATTCCGCGCCTTAATCACGCCCGAGCGTGCAAGGATGGACACTGGGGGCAGGCATCAGCTCTTCCGAGGCGCAAGGCTGATCGGAGAGTAAAGAGTATCTGCACCAAGCCCTCGAGAAGGCATGGCTAAGGGATTTGCCAGGAAAATGCGGGGAAGAGAGGACCGGAGCTCGTCAAATTCATTTATGCACGCTCGCGTGCCATGTTCGCCAATCAAGCATCTAGGCTCAGGACCAACGTTCGAGCGGCCTACTTGGAGAGGCGGCGTGCGTGGAACGCAATGTGCTCCGCGATAAATGTGCTGATGAAAAAGTAGCTGTGGTCGTAGCCCGGCTGCATCCGTAGCGTGCACTTCACCTCCTTAGCGTCACATGCGGCCTTGAAGTTTTCGGGCAGCAGCTGCCCGTCCGTGTAAAAGTTGTCCGCATCGCCAACGTCGATCAGGATGTCGTCAAAGGGGCACGCGGAACCAGCCTTCATCAGCTCCGCCGCGTCGTAGGCCTTCCACGCCGTAGTATCGGCACCGAGGTACCCGGAAAATGCCTTCTTACCCCACGGACAATTCACTGGGTTGCAGATCGGCGCAAACGCCGAGACTGACGCGTACTTGCCGGGATTTTTGAGAGCAATCGTCAGAGCGCCGTGCCCACCCATTGAGTGTCCCATGATAGACTGCCCTGCAACATCAAAGATACCGGCAATGACGCCAGGCAACTCTTCAGTCACGTAGTTGTACATCTGGTAGTTCCTGGCCCATTTGTGCTCAGTCGCATTCAAGTAGAAGCCTGCCCCTGCGATGGCGCAACGTCCGCGCTTGTCAGCTCGAAAGCAGCACCGGCCAGATCATCAGAGGATGGATTACTGGGGCTGGGGCCAAGACCTTTCCCAAAGTCCCAGTTATCACTGTCGCCCTCGATGTCCACTCCGCGTGGGGAAGTGTCGGGGCATACGATTGCCACACCACATTGCACCGCAGCTTCGAATGCGCCAGCCTTCTCAATAAAGTTGCGGTCGGAACACGTCAGCCCGCTGAGCCAATAGATCACCGACTTCTTTCCCCCATCTTTCCCTGCAAGGCCATCGATGATAGAAAACTTCATCGTGCAGCCCAGTACCGTGCTCTGATGCTCATACCTGTCATGGCAGCACTTCGGTCAGCGAGCAAGGGACCAACAACTACACGCAAAGGATGTCCACGTGTATGTGCGGGACCATCACTGGTTCACTGACGCCCCAAACGCCTTCTTGGAATTGAGCAGTGTGGCCATCGCGCGTTCTTCCGTCTCCGGAAGTTCCAGCCTGGATCAATTTTCTCCTGACGCGGGCCCGTAGTTTTTGTTTCTGTGGTCGAGTCATCGTGGCTTCGAGGTTCTCCCCCGAAACGAGGTGGGTCGGCTCGGCAGACGCGGAGGATGGTGGAAGTGAGGATGCGTTGCCGTCGACCCAGTGCGAAAAGATGTGTTGTAGTTGCGCTCCTCTTTGTCGTCGGTTCAGAATCTGCGCTTGGGATGGACCAGCCGTTTGAGTCTGTTCCCCTCCCGAGGTACTTCATCGATCCCTTCCCTGCTTCCCTGTCGGCAATTCGGGAGTGGAACGCAGGGACCACACACGATTCTGCCACACTTTTTGTCTGGCACATGCCAGATGGGCGTCATTTCAGTCTGCGCTGCATTTCCATACGACCGGAAGCACCCTATCGCCTGACTTTAGAATCAGAACCCACAGCGTCCAATACCACGTCACCCAGCCGCATTGAAGCTGTGTTCGAACCGCGCAGGAGCGTCACGCAAATGGAGGGGCAACTAGGCGTGAGCGACAATGAAATGCCGGACCACACGCGCACGGTTGACCACGGTCAGATGGCGCTCTCGAGCTACGACCAGTCAATCCTAGCGGACGGCCCTCCACCGTCTGGCGACGGCCCTCCGCCTTCCGGCCTTGAGGGAGCGGCGCCAGCTTCGCCACCGGCGCCACAGTATGCACCAAGTCCGCAGTACGCGCAGCCGCAGTATGGCTACGCTGCACCGGTCTACGGCCAGGCTCCGCAACCGCCTGCTGGCGAACCCATGGGCGTTGCAGCACCGGAAGGGTATCAATCTCCTCAGGGTTACGCGCCTCTGTACGGGCAAGTGCAGCAAGGTGGATACACTATGTATCAGCCGCAAGAGGAAGCATATGGTGGCGCAGCGCCGGCACAGGCACAGGAGATGGGATACTCGTCTTATCCGCAGCAGGCGGCGCCGACGTCGCCGCAGGCGCAGCAGGCAAGCTACTATGACTTTTCCCAGGCACAAGGGCAGCTGGGCGGGGCCAACAGTATGATTGCCTCGGCGGCAAGCTACACAGAGGGGGGAGCGAACTCGCGCCTGGGCTGGCACCCAACGTTGGAACGCGAAATGGGGTCTGAACCCACCACCCCCTCGGCTAGTGCTCCACGCGCCGCGCGCCACGCCGCACGCGCCACGCGCCTCGCGTTCGTCTGAGGGTGTCCGGCGTCCTTGGTGGGATAGGGTACCAAAGGCAGATCGCACTGGCAGAGCTTCGCAGGCGACACTTAAGGGCGATCTTGCAAGCATGAAGTCGCTCCAGAAGGAAGCGCCCGCCCCGCCTCCCGACCTGCGTCAATCCAGCTCTGCCCCGCACGATTTTGCTTCCTGAGCGGGTGCAAGATCTTAATTGCTTGCTACCAGTAACGAGCAAACAATGTGCGCAGCCTGTCGTGAAGACTACGCCAAGCGTTGACCCAACGCAGGTCGGTTGCGCCCTAATTCATTTCATCCCATCAGCATGTGTAGTTGCTCACGCGTCAAAAAGGTCATTCGAGTTTTCCTCGACGTAACAAATTTATGTCCTGGCAGGTGTCAGTAGCGGCGCAGCAACTTGCGAAGGCACGGATGCTCTTGAAGAAGAGTCTAGCGAATGGACTGCACCTACATGGGGACAAGGAACTAGAAAACGAGATGAATGGGGAATCACCATGCACAACGCTGGCGTGCGAAAAAGACCGCTTTAACGAGCAGGTGTGTCCCGTGGGTGAGGCATGGCCCTCTAGGTACTCGGGGGGTGAAATCTTTTTTCATGTGCCTGAGGGCCTCCGCATTTTCATCGCGACATTCCAGGGCTCGTACTTGCTTGGAAAGGTTCCTAAACCAGGAATTCTTTTCAAACCCTTGTGTCGGCCCTGCAGGAGGCCGCTGAGCGTGCACGGAAGCAAGAGGCACACCAAGAGCAGCATGACTCCCGGCAGGTTATGCAGTACCGAGATTTTGACCTGGGCCGTGAAGGTTCTGGACGGTCTTGGCGGTATTCTGGATTACACGCAGGCCGGCCCACTGAGGCTCTCTTTCCGTGCGCAGGTTTCGTCGCAGGACCATGTGTCCGCGGCGCGCGCACGCGTGGCCCAAAAAGCGCATGAAGCGCACCCGGGGGCAATGCATGATGCGGTACAAGTTGCGCCAGGGGGATCGGCCATGGCTGCCAAGATGCGAGCAGCGGCGCAGCAGGCTCTCGCTGACCGAGCCCGGCGAGGGGTGCCCGCGAACTACCACTTTGAGATCCCGGCCTTCAAGATACCTGCCAAGGTGAAGGCAGATAGCTCACGCCATCCTGTAAGCGGGCTCGCAATCGGGGTCATTTTTGCGTTGCTGGTCCTCGTGGCCGGCGTTGGAGGGGTTCTGTTCCACGCTCACAATCGTCGGCTCAAGCGGCGGAGCGAAGCTCTCGCGATGAGTGGCTTCACCTAGTGTCGCACGACCCGCGCGAGAACCGGCCTGCACTGCTGAAGGCCTCGTGGGTTACAGCGCGCCCTTCCAGAGGGAGCATAGTTGGGACGGGGCCTAGGACAGGCGCCTTCGTGGTTCACTGTTCCAGATTTTGCACAGCGCCTGTAAACAGCGTCTGTCATGAAATCGGGTTGCTGTCCCCGTGCCGTTCATTCAATTGTGCACATCGTCCCAATTTCACACGCATCTTGATGCTGTAATGCGCCAAATCTCGGGAGTCATGCTGCCCTAGTCCTCTATGACGCCTATCATCCCGCAAGCCAGACCTGCTCGCACACAGCGACAGACACGAGCGTGTGATCACTCGCTTCTCCGGATGAATGGCGCAAGGTGCCAGCGGAGTGCTTGTGGAGCAGCCGGCGCGGGTGCAAGCAAGTCTCAGCACAGAACGGCGGTCAAACGGGGCGGGTTCACGTACGTGCCCCTTCGTCCGCGAGGCTGTGGATCACCACCTGCGGCAGGCATCGAATCTTAGTCACGACCGCGGCGGGATTCGGGTAGGCACCGTGTAGGTGCAGGGCCGACGGGCCACTCATTTGTCATTGACAACTCCGCCACGGGCATGAGCACGCCCGCAGTCAAGTGCGGGGGGCGGGTGGCCGGGTGGCCGGGTCAATGCGGCACCGAGCGTCCCATGATGTTGTATGCGCCTGAGAGTGGTGTGCGGCGGTCTGTGAAGCTGACCTGCACATGCACCCGCGCAAATGCTAAGGTTGCGTACACCCAGTGCAGTAGGGACTGATGTCGCGCAGGCGCTGTGGCGCCAGCGGAGAACAGACTGACCTCAGCTACCCCATCGGGCCCTGCAGTGAGATGACCGATATCCCCAGCGCTGCGATCCGCGTCAGATGCAACACCCTTGACGCCAGGGGGATTGTACACAGGCCCGCAGCTGCGACAGCGCGTGCACGGGGTGAAAACGGGCCTTGCCCGCCGGGGCGGGTGTGTGCATGGAGCTTCACCCGCGGCTGGGGCCGGGGGATTTGGGTGAAAAACATGCCTCTCTGGGCCTTGCGACGTGTTTCCCAGCTGGTGGATGCGAATCGCGTGGTTGCCAGGCGGCAGTCCGGTGATCCGCCCACTCATGATCGTACCTACGTGGGCACCCCGCATGATGTGGCGCACATCGCCCACTGCCTTCGCACAGCAGCGAGGAGGCCAGCGCCAGGCAGGCGGCGGGCATAGAGCTGAAGGTGCAAACCGGTCTCGCCCTCAGAGAACTCGACAGTGCCCTCGATTCCCGAGGCACCTCTAACGAGACATAGCCCCTTTGCCATGGCGCCGCCGCTGGAGATCGAATTTGATTCCGCAGTAGATGGACTCCGGAATTGGATCGTCAAAATCAAGTTCGGTAAGTCCGAACAAACAATCCGACCAAGGCGCAGCACGCACGCCCCCATATCCGTCCGCAGGCATGGCCTTTCTTCGCACTATTGCTGTTCTCACCACACTGGCTGCTACCTCTGTTGCTGCATTTGCACCACTTGCGCCAGCGGGTTACCGGTTTTCAAGCCTCAGCAAGACGGGCCGCATCTTGCTTCCGAGTGCAACTCAATATGGGCGGGTGCAAGCGTGCACCCCAAAGCCATTGCGAATCGCCCCGCACCGACGAGTCAGCATGGCGTGGAACAGTGAATCCTACTTGATTGCGCCGTCGATTGTGAACGCCGACTTGGTGCGAGCCATCAAAGAATTTGCGAAAAACACAGATTTGCACCAAAGTGTAGCTGGTTCTCTAATCGTCGAACCGCATTCACGATTCGTTCCAGGCCAACCTTGGACAAGAGGTTGACTACGTCATTGCGGCGGGCGCGGATGTGGTGCACATGGATGTCGGAGACGGGCACTTTGGGAAGGACCTTTCGCTTGGGCCAATGGTTTCAACCCGTTTGTTGTTCCAGGCAGAAATGTGTCCGCTGCCTCTACTTGCTGGGTGCCTTTACAGCTTTTATCGCCCACAGGTTTGCAAGGCTCTAAAGGGACACGGAGTCAAGGCGCCGATCGATGTTCATTTGAAGACGCTGCTCGTGAATCGCCGGATCGCAGACTTCATCAAGGCAGGAGCGGACTGCATTTCTTTTCATCCAGAGGCCTCGGATGACGTTGCTGAATCGATCGCCCAAATCAAGGCCGGTGGGATCAAGGCGGGGCTTGCTCTCAATGTCGAAACCGATCTGGAGGTCGTACGACCACTCCTGGACAACCTCGACGTCATAATCCTCATGTACGCAAACAAGGAGGAAACCATGGAAAAGGCTCGGGCAGCGCGAAGGATGATTGACGAGGCAGGAGCTAACTGTCGCCTGTGTGTTGACGGCGGGGTTTCGGGTGACAATATGCTGCGCTGCGCACAAGCTGGTGCAGACATGTTCGTAGTTGGTTCTGCACTTTTCAAAGCCCCGCGAAGCCAGAAAGACTATGGCGCGCGAATCGCGGCCCTGCGCAAGACGCTTGAGGCTGCACCGATCAACCGCCAGCCTCGCGTTCGCGCCTGAGCCTTACAGCGTTGTGTGCAGTGAAAAGTAGCGGCACGCACAGCCTGGGCTGTCACGGTCCCCTGATTCTGAAATGCTACACTGCGAAGAAGTGCTCCCCGCGCCCAACCTGCTGAAACTTGGTCTGGAGAAGCTGAATGCGCTCCTCATAGCTCTTGTCGTCCCACTCTGCCGAAGGCACTGATATGACAGTGTAACCGACCCGTGCTAGGTGACGGAACTTCATGAGGCGCTCGTTCATGTAGACACCCGTGTGCTTGTAGTTTCCCGTTTCATCATCCTCACCGGCCTGAAATGAAACACGTTTAGCTGCAATGTGTGAGGCCACCACCCACATACGCTGGCAACGCACGGGGCAATGGACATGCACCGTGAGGAAGCGTTCTGGGGCGTCGTACTCAACTATCCAGCCGGAGGCCCCCTTGGGAGCCCACTCGGGCTTGACCAAGCCGGCTTGGTGACCCAAGTGTGTCCGGCCGCTGCTTCCGAAGCGGATCGACACCACGTAACCTGTCGCCATGTCCGCTGCCATTTCCTCTATCCGCATCCACGGAAACTCCTCGCGCAGAACTTCTGCAAGCTCAGCTGCGCGCGCCGGGGAGCACCGCTCTGTCGTCGCGAACGCTTCGCGCGCGTCGTTCGCTAGGTAATCGATAAGCTCCAGCACGCTCGGGGGCAGTGCTTTGCGGATTAAGGGATCCAGTTCGCAGGAGAGGAACAGCTGATGGAATGAAACGAGCGAAATAGTGTCGAAGTTATCCTTGCCGATTGCCATCACGCGTTCCAGCATGCGATCGAAAAGGTTGTGGTCGATCCTCGCGGGGCCCGGCGGGACAATGAGCAGTTGTGCCAGCGCGAATGCAAGATTTCCCAAGTGATGTGCTTGCAGCTCGTCTGCCACCACCGCCTGCTGGGCCTGGAGCGCATCGAGTAGCCCCGGGAGCAATGGGCCAGCCGCCCCCCGACCCCCCGCTAAGATACCTATACCGTACCACAACATCCCGAGCTGCCGCACGCGCCCGCTGTCAGTGCAACGCCGCTTGACGGCACTTCAACGCGTGGGCACTCGCCTACGGGTATAGACATTGCTGGATGCATGGTGCAAGCCTTCAGGCCGGGAACACACCCCCATACACGAGAATTCTGGGGCGAGCTCCAGGGCACGGCGCTGAAGAGCGTCCAGAAACTCCGGCGTGACGTAGACCTGAGCGCACCCTAATCCCCAGGAGAGACACGCCAGCTCCTTTGCAGTGAAGTGGTTCATAACTTCCGGGCGCCCAGCGCGCGTCATAATCGCTTCCCAGACTTGGAAATAAAAAACGCTACCTTGCCGCGCAGTCGCCCACTGCGCCGCCCGCCCGTCCCAGCATCAGGAGGCTTGCGAGTGCGGAGTGCAGATATCATGCAGGGTTCAGCCCAATACGTGCGTGATCGTGCATGGAGAGGGTATCACAAGAGAGACTGCTTTGACAGGTCCGTACCGTGAGGGTTGCAAGTTCGTGTGGAGAAAAGTCCTCGGTCTTTTCCAGGATCACGTTTTGAAACGCCAGACCAAGACCTTCTCCGAGGCGTACACGCATGGCGGCTAATGCCCAATTGAAACTCGCCACCTCCTGCGCCTTGAAATCGGAAATGACGCTCATTGCTTGGTCTTGCAGCGCCTTGATCACCTCTACCGAGATGTACCTTGCCGTATTTTCTGGGACAATCGTGTCGAAATCGACGGGAGCCAAGTTCGCAAAACCCAGCATGAAGTTCGAAATGTTCTGCGGCTCGAAAAGGTGCGCTGTTTCCAGTGTCCTAGTCATCACAGCTTGCAGCAGTTCAGGTCGTGGCTCGATCCTTAGCTTCCCGAATGCCCACGCAAGGTTTGCGATGCCCTGAAGTGGGGGCAGCACATCAGCACAAAATAGTTTTGCGGCAAATCCGAATGGGGTGGAAGGTGTTGGCTGTCACCTGAGGCTCGAACGAAGGCATTGTTGCAAGCGCTCGCTCCTGTAGTGCGTCGGCAAGGGTCGATTCTGATACGTCACTCATGTGCAGGCGCGCGAGGCCCCATGCAGTGTTCGACACCTCTTGAGCATTGCATCGGGGAAGCGTGATCTCCGCGCGTGCTAGAAGCGGGGCAGAAACATGCACGCAGGCGCCAGGACCCATTGTCCCGAACGCCCAAAAAACGTTTCCCACTCCTTGCGGCGCAAGATCGTCGACAACCTGCGCGATACGCTTCGATATTGCCCCAAGAAGCTCTGTCGAAATCGGAATACCTCCGTATGCGTGCAGCTTGCATGTTGAATGCAAAAGGTGAACCGCATTCCTTGCATCCAAGGCGCCCACTGATGCCATTGAAAGTCGTGTAAGGCGTCGTGCGAGAAAGTTCCCATCCCTTATTCCCTCGGCGTCCTCTGTTCCCGCCATCGATCTCATCTTGTGCCTCTCACCTAAGCTCTCTAGTGCATTTATCATGCTCAGCGGAGTATCCCCTTCACGAATAGCTCCCAGCTCATCGCCGAGCTCCTTCCAGCGCGAGGAACCACCTCTTCGTTTCGGGCGCACGTCACGGAACATTCCAAGTTTTTTCCACGCCGCGTTGAGGTGGATCGGGTTCAGGCTTGTCCTGCACAACGTTACCATAGTCAGCCGTGGCTCAGGACTTTGGCTCTCTTCGTACGAGCGCTGCACTAGAGTGATGCGTATCGAATACAGCCATAGCTTGGCGAGCCAGAATTCTCTGCACGCACCCTGGCCCGCAACAACACCAGGGATCAAACCTGTATTCCTCGAGGCACTGTACTAGCTGCTTAGTGTTGTTGCACCGAAGGATGATCTTTGTGAGTCTCTGAGGGCTGACAATCTCGCCTGCTGCTGCTTTCCCGACGCGACCTTCTCCCGGAAGCTCTAGGTTGCCGGTGCGCTCCGCCGCGCCCGAGGGGGAAAAACCATTTGACAGAGCCCGCGAGCCGGAAAACGATTTTGACAATCCCTCTGTGGGCGCGCAGTACGAAGACGGCCCTGCTGTAAGAGACCACTGTTGCTGCCTGACATGTATCGCTACCTTGGAGCGGAACCCCGCCCGGTGCCACACGGGAAATCGCCCCGTGCAAATCTCGGCCAGATAGCGGGAAGCAACTGTGCAGAGAGCGCGTTGCAACGCGCCATCAGCCCCACGTTGCGCGACATTCGGATAGTGCGATGCGCCAAGTCTAGACTTGCTTGACTGGAATCTCGGCATCGCACAACCCAATGCAGGCCGGAGCACCACCCTGAGATCACGAGGACCCGCCATCACTCCTCGGTCGGCGACGGTTCCACAGTTCCGAGGCGGGCCGGAAAAGTTAAGGACCTGCCTTGCGTCAGCCCCGGCAGCCAAGATCCTTGTTCGAGAAGGCGGCAGCGCGCTCACCGATGGCGGGGCCAGGTCAGGGCGAAGCCAGTGAAGTTACCGCAACTCCTCGCCCTGGCGCGCAAGGAAAGGCGACGAATGAAAAACGTGTTGTGCGACGGTACGTGGTCATCGCGCGCGACCTCTCCCGCAGCAGCTGGGCCGTGGCGTCTTTGACGGTGGCCCTTGCAGCCCTTTTCGCGTTGTGGCCACGCAGCGCTTCGCCGCTCGTGAGTAATGGTAAACAACCCCAGCGTCTCCCAGTCACCATTTCCGGGTCCCCGCAGCATGTTTCTTTTCAGCTTTACTCGAGGAGGACAGCAAAATCAGGTAAGATGCTGAACCTTTTTCGTCCTATGCTTTAGGTTTGGCGGAGCTCATTAGGGCGAAGGCGTTGAAGGAGGGAATTTCCAACAGCTCAGCATGTGGCGGTGGGTTGGCAAGGGATTCGGGCGCTGAGGCTCTACTGATGGCTGGGCATTTCATCCTGTACAGTCAGCTTGAAGATGGGACGTTTATCGAGTCGTACAAGTACCGTTCTCCAATTGCTGTGGGGACGAATTATGGCCAAATCGAGCAGACGCAGGTCCGAATTATGCTGTGCTGAACCGCATCTACGTGGGCCATCGTTCGCGTGTCAAACGATGCGCATTGCATGAAATTCCATGACGCCCTTCGCGCTCGCAGATTGAGGCCATCCGCGCGCTCACTTCGCTCTATCGCTACGCGCGCACTGCAGCGTCGCAATTCCCGAGAGGGTGTGCTTCCTATTCTTTCCATGCGCTCTCTTCACCTCGGCGTGGCTTCCGGGGCTTTGCGGCGAATGATCTGGTGCGCGGCAGGTTCCAGACGCGGCTTCACGAAGCAGTCACGCTCTCGTTCTCACTGGTCGAGCAGCATTCGCGAGCAACTGGGTCCGGCGCTCGCTACATTGTCCTTCCGAACGCCAAGTTCGGGCGCGTTGCGACCGTCGCAAACGTCCTCCTGGCCATGGTGGACCTTCAGCGCGCACTTTCTTCCGGGCCGATGCCGAAAGGAGTCGGCCTGAACGCGCCGACATTCGCGCAGACAGCGCAAGGCTGGCGCCTGCAGCGCTCGATCAGAGCATACACGGCCTTTCTGCTCAATATGCGGCTCCGAAATGGCCGCTTTGTACGCACTTACGAAACGAATGGGAAACCGCGGAAGCAGCACACGGCGAAGATGCACGTGCCGAAGTCCGAAGGCGCCGCGCTCCTGGCCCTCGCTGCGGTAGCAAAGTACGCAGACCGCCCAGAGCTCTGGCCGCTGGTGAAGGAGTCAGCGGCGGCTCTCGTGCGGGCATACGCGCCCGGTGACCCGCTGCAGTCCGGCGGAGAAAAGCACGCGGAGCGCGATGGGTTGAGCTTCGAGGCCTTCGCCACTGCTAAGTTCCTGGAGGGTGGCGCCGCGCAGGAGCGCCCCGCCCCGCTACACCCTCACGCCACCAGCAGCCCGGTCCCCTTAGCAAACGAGCGGGAGAGTATGATCACTGCACGCCATGCGTCATCGGCGGGTGCGATCAGGGTGCCCGCGATCACCGGATTGACTGCCCTGGCCAGCAACAACTGAGTCCCGCCAGCCCCTTTCCCTCGCCTGCGCTCTGGTAGAGGACTGAAGACTGGGCCCTGGCGCAGGCGATGCTTGAAATCGCCGACGTAGCAGACGGCCAGCGGCCCTTTTGGGCTGCGCGCGCAGACGCACCGGGCGAGGGGGTGGGGAGCGCAGAGGATGCCGCGTCAGGCAGTGCCCAGTGGGCCGCTCGATTGCTCCTGGAGTGGTCGTGGGTGCTGGCGCGCAAGGGCCCTCAAGCAGTGCCCAAGCTGAGTAGCCTGGCAGCACGTGCGGCCCTGGCGGGTGTGGCGCGGGCCGCGTCGCGCGAGGACGCACAGGCGGATCTGGAAGGCGAATGGGCGCGGGCACTGGCGTGCAAGGTGGGAGCAGGTCTTGGTGCCGGAGGCGCGGGGCAGCTCGGGGGGCCTCATGCAGACCCCGAGTCGTCCAAGATGCAGCGCGTGCGGTACGGGTACGACCTTGTGCGCACGCCAGACTTCAAGTTCAACCGCACAAAGTGCAGGCAGCACCTCGTGCGCTCGTCGACGGGGAGCGTGCAGGCGCGCCGCGCGCGGATCAAGGCGCAGGCGGCAAAGCTTGAGCAGGCACGGAGGGACGCGAGCACTGTGAAACTTAACCAGGGGCAGCAAATATCGGTGGCCGATATCCTGTATAACTCAGGCATGGGGCCGCCCGGCGCCACCTTTGGTGACCCGAACGCAGAGCCAGTGGACCCCGAGGCGGGCCTCTCGGACTGCCAGCGTGCTCTGTGCCTTCCCGCCCCCACCCCAACCATTCTTTGCATCTTGTATTTGCCTTCTTCGGGTTTAGCCATCCTTGCCGTGCGCGGCAGCGTGCCATCCTTGCCGTGCGCGGCAGTGTGCTGACTGGCGGGAGGCTGGCAGCGACCAGCACAAGCGATGCGAAAACGACAGCCCGGTCGGCACCGGTGGCTTCAAGGCGTGCTGTCGACCGCTCGGGGGCGTCCTGTTCGCGTGCGCGGACGACCCCGCGTCTTTCCCGCCGCATAAGCGTTCGCTCTACTCGCCGCCCTACACCGAGTTCTGTGTGCCGCAGGGATACCCCGCGCTCCCGCGAGGCTACGCCGATAACGAGCACAGGCCGCGCGCGGGCGAGTACGGCGACCACCGGTTCCGGGCGGAGCGCGATGGCTGCGACATGCGGGGTCTGGGAGGAGTGAGGCCGCCCGCGCCCGCAGCGCCCGGCGGCCCCGCGCCCTCGTCGGAGGACGAGAACGCAGGCGCACCGCAGGACAAGGCGCCTGCGCGAGACCGCAAGCCGTGGGAGCCGGCGCCGGAATCGGAGTGGGCCAGCACGAGGGGCGACGGGACGCGGGGGTCCCGGCGTGTGGGCTCCAAGGACGAACGCGGCAGAGCTGCAGAGGACGAGACTGAGGGTAGCCCAGATGCGGTGACGCTGGACGAGACCGCTGCGTACGTGCATGCCTGGGTGTCGGCGCTGCGGCTCGTGTTCTAGTAGATGGTACAGTGTTGTTCAAGGCGTTTTGTGGCAAGGCCCCCGGCAGTCGTGCCCTCTGCCGGCGCCGCCATGGTTCCATGCCCGCCGGCCACGCAATCGGGCCGGCGCGTCCCCCGGACCACGGGGGATGCAGGGAATCCACCCTCGGTTCGGATCCGCCCTGGTACACCCTGGGCTCTGGGCCGACACTAGTCCCGTCCGCCCGGGCCTCGGCCCGGCGGCGCGGTCACTGCGTCTTGGATCGGACCGCCTCCAACTCCCGCTCCTCGCCGCCGGCGCGCACGAGGACGATCTTGACCGCGGTGTCCTCCTCGCCCTGGATCAGCTTCGTGAGCCCTTTCAGGTCCATCATGTTCCCGTCGACTTTGCGCCCCCCAACGGAGACAATCACGTCCCCGCTCTGCACCTCGCCGCTCTTCTCGGCCCAGCCGCCCGACTTGACCGTCGACACTCGCCACGCGCCCTCCTTGAGCTTGTACGTGAAGCCTAAACCCTAAAGCCCCGCCGCCGAGCGCTTCTTCTTCTGCGAGCCGGTCGACTGTGCGCCGCCGCACACCCCGCCCGCATCAGCGCCGCACACGCCCCCGCCACACGCGCGGCGGGGCAGGGCCGGCACCTGCACCGACACCGCATCGTCGTCCTTGCCCGCATTGTCGCCCGAGACCAGCCCGTCGGGCAGCGTCGCCGGCGGCGGCGGCACGGTGAACTCGCAGGTCACGTTCGTCACGTCCTCCTCCCCCCCGCGGCGCAGCCCCAGCACAACCTGCCGCCGCGCGGGCTTCCCTCAGGCGCGCGGACGCGTGGCGGACACGGGCAAAGGCGCTCGGGGCGGACCTTCTCGCCCGGAGGACCCTTCATCTTTTCGGCGAAGGCCATTGGCTCGAGAGTCTCCACGCCCTCCCCATCGATGGACACGACCACGTCCCCCGATTTGAGCAGCCCGGACTGCTCCACAGAGCCGCCCAGCTTGATGGTTGAGACGACAAAGTGCCCCGTTTTCTTCACCTTTTTGAAGGTGAAGCCGAGCGAGCCCTCCTTGCCTTTCTGGTTCTGCACTTTGCCAGACGCCGCCTTGGAGATCTGCGCCTGGTACCGTGCTGTCTTCTTCTCAAACTCCTCCTCCGCTTGCTTCCGCGCTGCGGTCTGCTCCTCGGCCTCCTGGGCGTGCTTCGCCTTCTCCTTTTCGAGCTGCTCCTTGTACTGCTCCACACTGATGCCCTTCGCCGCAGCATCTTCAGCGATCCGCTGCCGCTCCTCCTCGATACGCTGCCGCTCCTCCTCGATCTGATCCTTGCTCTTTCCAAGCTCGCCCAGCTGCGCCTTGGCGGCGTCGAGGCTCCGCTTCAGCTCAGCAATTTCTTTACGAAGCACCTCCTGCGC
>ENA-UOXV01004526-UOXV01004526.1-marine-metagenome-genome-assembly--contig:-NODE-4526-length-15885-cov-13.605180_pt1 | contig 15885 bp, 11 predicted proteins | sample MGYA00238165_ERZ766961 | MGnify/ENA primary metagenome ERZ766961 (study PRJEB28924, sample SAMN03173240) | marine metagenome | biome: Marine; feature: Water; material: Subsurface seawater | place: North... | reverse complement strand
TCCAAATGTTTCGTTCCCGCGGTATACATTTTCTTTCCTTCTTCTTTGTCTTCTTCTTCTTCTTCTTCTTTATCGCGCCGATGATGAAGACGCGCGGCGGGAGGTGAGAACACTTTTTTCTTTTCATTCGTCTTTACCAACTGAAAATCCAGTTCCGAATCCTTGCTTCTCAGCAACAGATCGCGTCCCCGTCGCGCGCTGAAGCGATTCTTCTCGTCGCTTTTTGCGATCGATGACGACGACGAGGAGGAGGAGGAGGAGGAGAAGACGAAAAAGACGACGAAAAAGACGACGAAAACGCGCGACGACGTGCAAAAGCAGCGCGCGACTTTCCTTCGTCTCATCGTTTCGATGCTTTCGAGAAGAGAAAGACGACGCGTGTTTTACGAGGACGAGAGACGCAACGCCGCGCTTTACTCTCGCACCACTCAGAGAGGGAAACAGAGAGTGAGAGAACGCGTAAAGTTTGTGCGAGTGTTTTGAGTGCAACTTCTTCGTCTCGCGCGAAAGCGGTTTTAGAGCGCGAAACAAAAGCGTCTGTTCTTGTGGTTTGTCTGTGTTTAATATTGGTGCTTTTGTAGCAAAAGTTCCTCGCGAGAAAATGCGTAAAATACCCAAAAGTTAGTCGAGAGAGAGAATTATTCGCGAGAGCACAGAGATAGTAGGAAAAATAATATACGTTTCGTTCGTCTCGTTCTACTGACGCTGAGACATCCGAGACCTCGGTCGTTGACGATGCAACTCAACCTCCTCCCAACAGTTCCCCTGGTGAACAACAACAACAACAACAACAACAACAACAACAACAACACCGCGTGTATAAAAAAGTGAATATAAAAGAGTAAATAAAAAAGCGAACGTGTGAGCGTTGAGAGAGAGAATTCTCTCCCAAAAATCACACTTTAGAGCACATGCAGACTCTTATTAGGACAAATAAAAACTTCTGTCTTTTGTAATGAAACAAGTACACAAAACAAATTACACCATTTCACACGAACCACAAACACACGCGTTCAACACGCACACGTTCGAGAGAAAGAGAGAGAGAAAGAGAGAAAGAAAGAGAGAAAGAAAGAGAAAGCACGACGTGACCACCGCTTTCTGACTTCGGAGACCGCGATAAAAAAAAATCGCTTCGTCTTTCGTCGTCGAAACACTTTTATCATCGAAAGGTCGAAATAAAAAAAGGATGAGAGATGACGCTCGATGAAGATGCGGAAACGACGGTCGACCACGGTGCGCGACGCGAGAACGACAGCAACGGCCAGAACAGCCACCACGACGGAAAAGAGAGATTATTGGTGCGAGAAAAAGGCAGACGCGAACAACGCGAGGGCAGGAGTCGCGACACTCTTTTTCGCAAGCGTTCGTGTTGCAAGAGGGGTGTCTTCTTTCTCTTCGTCCTCATTGTGTTTTTTCTTTTCGAGAGTTTTAGAGGACATCTGTCCTCAACCGCGACGAGGAAAGAAAAGGAAACTTTGACCACCGCGAAGATTGAGAGTTTGTCGAGGAAGAACGCAGAGATAACGACGCGTAGCGCCCGAGATGAAGAAACTTTGACCGCGAAGGTAGTTGCGGATTTGTCGAGGAAGAACGAAAAGATGACTCCGCGTAGAAGCGCGCGCGCTTCCTTTTCGGAGATGATAAACGACAACGTAAAAGATGTGCGAGCGACGAGAGTGAAAGAGATTGGCGACGTCGAAGGTTCGCTTTTGGTCGTTCCGACGAACGATGAGTACATGGGGAAGTACATGTTAGAGAGTGGAAAAGTTTGGGAAGAGCACGTTCTTTCGCGCATGCTCGATTACGTCAGAGTAAACTCAAACGTCGTCGATGTTGGAGCAAACTACGGGAGCTATTCCGTATACTTCTCCAAGAAAGTTGGCAGAGGTGGCACTGTCACGTCTTTCGAGCCGCAACCGTATTTGAACAGAATCTGCAGCACAAATTTAGTTTTGAACGATATTCAAAACGTCAAACTGGAGCAAACCTCCCTCGGTCACGCAGAAATTACCACGGAAATGTCCTCGAAGCTGTCCGACGGCGCGTCGACGTCGCAAGATTTCCAAACAGCCTTGGACGAAAACAAATTAATTAACTATGGAGGTCGCCAAATCGGCGTTGGAGGTGAATCAATCACCATGAAAACATTAGATTCGTTCAAAATAACCAACCTCTCGTTGCTAAAAGTCGACGCGGAAGGTTCGGAACCGCTCGTCTTTTGGGGCGCCAAAGAGACCATCGCTCGAGAAAAGCCCGTCATCTTCGGAGAGGATAAACAAAAGCTTCCTCTGGCCGCTTTGAATGCCATGAAGGTTAAAGACGAGGTAAGGCGTTTCGACGTCAGGAAATGGGCCGTCGAAGAGCTTGGGTATACCGTTCTCGTTCCGAACGGATGGACGATAGATTTCATATTACTGCCGCCTTGATATTTTAGAGAACTCGTATTTTTAGTCTTTTTTTACGCGTAGTTCGCAGCTCTCTCGTGTATTCAGATTTTGCATCAGAACATTCACGCGCAAAAGAACAACAACAACGCGCGAAACTCTACGAACGCGATGACGATGATGAATGCTGCGCTTTCAGCCTCCTCTTCTCCTAAATTTTTTTCTTTAAATTATACTCAAAGGTCTTCTTCTGGACGAAAAGGAAACGCAAAAGGCGGGAGGAGACGGAACGCGACGAACGCGTTGGGAAATGGATTTTCCCCGTCGTCGTCGACGTCTTCGTCGTCGTCGTCTTCGAAGATGATGACGACGACCACCATTTCACGAGTTTTAGTACCAAACAGAAAACAACAACAAAAACAACAAATACAATATCAATTAAAAGCGACTCGAGACGACGGCGACGACGTTCCGTTCGGGTACACGCGCTTGGACGTCATGCTCATCGGAGGGGGGGTGACTGGTTTAGGGTTTGCAGCCTACTACGGTTTGCAAGAATTCGCCGGGTTCGACGCGCAGTGGGCGGGGAACGTCGTGCAGTTGACGTTCGTCATGTTACTCACGTTGTTGTGGGTTGGGAGTTACATTCAGAGAGTTTTTAATAAGGACATGACGTACGGGAAGCAGTTGAAGGATTACGAAGAGGCGGTGATGCAAAAGAGGTTGGAAGAGATGCCGGAATCCGAACTCATGGCGTTGATGGACGAAAGCGAAAGAGCGAAGAACGAAAAGTGAAGACTGGATGATGATGATGAGTCTAAGAGGGGGGGGATGAGAGAGAGAGAGAGAGAGAGAGAAGGAAATAAATAAAAATAAATAAATAGTGTAATCATCATTACGACTCATCACAACACATGTATGTCATCATCATCATCATCATCATCAGATTGGTTCCTCGTCTTCGCGTATTTGTTTCGTTCTTTTCACCATCTGTTTACCTTTCTCGACATCCAGTCGCAAAACGAAAAACGCCGGAATGATCGTCATGCAGAGAATGTACCAAAACGAGCGCCGCAAGTTGCCGCTGCTGTTGGCCATAATGGAGATGACTAACGGGCCAACCCATGAGCTTCCTTTGTCGGTCAATTCGAAAAAACTGAAAAACTCGCTCTCTCGGTGCGGCGGTATAAGCTCGCAAAACAACGTTCTCGAGAAGGATTGAATCGCGCCGAGGTTTAATCCAAACCAAATGGCGAGAAAATACGCCTCCCACGAGTTTCTGAATCCAATCGAATTAGAAACGTAGCCAAGCAAACCCCATATGGGTAACAACGAGATTGAAAATAACGCGGAAACCACCATCGCTTGATTCGAGGCGTTCAATTTACGCTTGATGAGGAGAAAGAGGAAGTTCCCAACCGCGGCGGATAAAGGTGCCAACAACGCGATCAAGAACAAACCCGTCGTCCCCGTGCACATATCTCTCTGAGCGTACAAGACGCCTAAACCAGCGATTGTCGAAAATCCATCGGTGTAAGCGAAATACAAAATCAGAAACGAAAACGTCACGGGAAACTTTGATTTCGCCTCCGCGATGGTTCTCGCGAATCTCCCCAAAGAGTCTTTCATTCTCGCGAGTTCCGAGTTCTCTTGCTGTTCCTGTTTTTCTTCTTCATTTACTTCGTCGTCTCTTAATTTTTCGCAAAAGTACACGCCGAAACCTAACCACCAAGCACCGGCCAAGACGATGCACCAGCGAAACGCCGAAGACGCTTTGTTATCGCTCGCGTCTTCGTCGGAGCCACCAGAGAGGAACAAAACGACCAGCGATAACAATAAGCCGAGAACGCCGCTTAAATAACCCGCCGCGTACCCTTTCGTGCTCAATTCGTTTTCGTAATCGTGATCTTCCTCCTTCCCTTCCGATAAAATCGCCTCGCTCTCTTTCGCGAGTATAGGCAAGTAGCTGTTGTAAAAAATAACGGACAGCCCGTACATGGTGTTGCTAAACACCGCTAATATAGCCGCCAACACGTGCTTATACCCCGCGTGTCGTTCGCTGAACGCCGCAAACACGAGCAAACTCGCGCCTCCTAAAACTGTCGTCATCCTCAACCCTTTCTTCCGGTACCCGGTATCCCCTCTCGCCCCGTACAAGGCGAACACGAGCAACTGCGAGACGCAACTGAAACTGATAATCACGAACGCGAACGAGGACGGACGAAACCCGCCGGAAACGCGCACAGTTTCCAAGTCTTCGCAGTTTTCTCGATTCAATCCCGGACCTGTTCGTATCCGATTTCAGAGAGAGAGAGAGAGAGAGAGAGAGAGAGAGAGATGTGAGCGAGAAAGAACACAAAATATCTTTCCTCTGCTCCTTTAGAGCGAGAGAGAGAGAGAATTCAAAAGAGCATACAAACGCGAGCGGCTGATGCGTTTCTACGCGTTCTAAAAGAGATAAATCGATTCAACGCGACCACAAAACCAAAACGCCTCACCGGAACAGAGCAAATTCCCCTCTCCAACTCGACACTCCAAACATTTCTCGCTGTATTCTACGTCCAAGGTTGAACACATTTTCGGTTTCAGTTTCCCTCGCCACGCTTCACTCTCCGCGTACGCGTTTAACACCAACGGCAAGAACGTCGCGATGGCGACGGTCGCGTAACAGCTGTTCGCGAAATCGTACCCGATCCATGCTTTTCGCTCGCGGGCGAGAGATAGAGATTTATCTTCGTTAGACATCTTTGGTTGTTTCTTTAAAGTGAGTTTTTCTCGGTAACGAACTTTTCTTTGTGAGGGAGGAAAAATGGTAAAAACGCTCTAAACGCTCTCTAAACATTTGACTACAACTGTGAGCTATCTGAACATCTTTTGTCTTTCTCTCTCTTTCTCTCTCTCTCTAGTTGTTTGAGACTCTTTTGGAGACCAAGACGAACCCGTTTCTGTCCAGAAAAGGGTACTCGCCGACCCAAACGTCCAACTCGGGGACGTACGCCTCCCGAATGGCGACAAAGTTTCGGAACAAATCGTCGTCCGAGGAGACGATGAGTTCGCACGCGTCTCCTATTTGCACGTCGTCGTATCTGCGTTCGTTTGGTATGCGAAAAGAGACTTCGAACGAGGAGATTGGGTCGATGAAATCAATCAAGAGCATCTCGCTCGTCGTTTTTCGAGTATTTCTTCGTCCCCGCGACGATGATTTTTTTCGAGCGTTCTCGAAGGTTTTCGCAACGACCGGGACGACTTCGATGTCTTTCACTCGCGCTCTCCACAATCCGACGAATTCGCCTGCGCGCGCGGCTGCGTTCCTTCTCGCCGCCAACGCGATGGGCGCCCAGAGAAAAAATGTCGCGAACGGCACTTGCAACGCCGTCCCGATTTCAAAATCATTAATAGTCGAACATAAAACGACGCCGAGCAAAGAAATAGCGACGCGTTGCACGGCGGCATCGGTGGTGCCCCAAAAGTATCCGTACTGGTTGGAAGTCGCCGCTATGGGAAGGCACTTTTCCGTTTCGCCGTTGGTGAGTAAAGTCACGTTCGGAAGCGCCGGCGAAGAATACGAAGAAGAAGAAGAAGAAGATGACGATGAAGACCGTCGTCGTCGTCGTTCTCGCTCCCGTTGTCCCCGTCGTCCGTCTCCTCTTCCTCGTCGTCGTTCGTCGTAGTCGTCTCTTTCTTCTGTTTCTTCTCTTCTTCCTCTTCCCGTTCCGACATCCTCCTCCTCCTCGATATCGTCTTCAAAGTCCAACGAATTCTTCAATTTTCGCCGCCGCCGTCCAGTTCGCCGCTGCCGTTGAAAACCCCCGTCGTCGTTTTTAAAAGACGACGAGGACGAAGAAAAAGCAGCGCTAAATCTTCTCTCCTCGTCCGTCTCGAACGCCTCCTCGTCTCTGTCGTCCTCTGCTTCTCCATCTGCTTCGTTCACCGCAAAATTGACCATTTTTCTCCCCAACGCGGATGAAGAATTCAAAGAAGAAGAACGACGAGAAAACCTACCCGCAACGCTGCTCCTGCTAGTATTACTGCTGCCACGACGAAGCGTCGTCGTTTTTGTCGTAAAAGTCAGTCTCGTCGAGTTCGTCGTCCTCGCGGAAAGGCTTTTGTTGTTGACGGAGAAAACAACCGCACGATTTTGCGCTGAATTCGTAGGAGTCATACATAACGGAAGCATTTTAAGTGAGGAAATTTTTAACAACATTTTGCTTTCGCGACGGATGATTTTGTATGCGAACGATGACGACGTGTTTCTTCTGAGCATTGTTTTGCTTTGTTTTGCGCGTAGTAGTGCTCTGTGTACGCGCGTGTGTGTGCGTGTGTTTTTGTGTTCAAGCGTCAAGTGAAACCTTTAACAACGCTCTCGCGAAGAATCGAGCGGACGTTACTTTTTTGGCGGCTCGCTCCTTTTGGCGGCGATGTTTTGCCGTTTCTTCTGCGACGCTTGCGCGCACGGCAAGTGAAACCCGCACTCTTTAATCGAATAGACATTGATGACGTCATTTTGGCGACCCCGACCTCCTTTTTCTTTCAAATATTCGTATTTACCTTTCGAGTTTTTGACGATCCACGTGATCTCCACTTCGTCTTCGTCTTTCGACTCGATCGACGCGTCGGATTTTTTCAATCGAACGATTTCTCCCCACCACGGGTCCTCGGGATCTCCCGAGTCGATTTCGATGGACATGCCCGGAGCTAAGTGCTCGAGTTCTATTTTCCCGGTAACGACTTCTTCCTCTTCCGTTTCCTTTTTTTTCTTCTCTTTCTTTTGGACTCTTTTCGCCTTCTTCGTCGAGATTTTCGGCTCTTTTGGCTTCTTCTTCTTCTTCTTCTTCGTCGTCGTCGTCGTTTGCTTTTTATCATTACTTTTACTTCCATCTTGTTTTCCAATGTTTTGAACGCCAGGAAACCAGGTCATTGGCTCCGCGTTGTAGGTTGAATGTTGCGGCGTCGCCATCGCCTTCTCCTGCAACTCTTGCCTCTTCCATTCTTTCTCTTTTTCTTCGGTTAAGAGCTCCGCCATGTATCTCTCCGAATCGAACTCGTTCCTCGACTGTAATCTGAGATTTTCGAGGCGTTTCTTTCGAATTTCTACGAGTTCTCTCTTTAACTCGTCTTTACGCGGATTGGTGGGATAGGAATATTGCATTTGACGTCGCAACGCTCTTCTCGCTATCAGCTCTTGCTCCGCCGATTCCCAGCTCGCGCTCTCTTCATTCACGCATTTGATCAAGATAATCAACGCGCGCTTGTAGTTTTCTAAGTTTATCGCGAGAGAAGATAAATCTCGCGCGATAACTGCACTCGCTCTCTCTGCTGGTGTCTCGTGTAGTCTTTCGCTCGGTCCTGGCGCTCTCGTAGTGGGCGAACCAAATTTACGCTTTATATTTTGAACCAGTCGCACCAGATCCTTCGTCTCCTTGTCGTCGTCCTCTTCTTCGATGATTACGACGTCTTCGTCGTCTATTTTCCTCGCTTTTCCTCTTCCATCGTTTTCGGCTTCCTCCTTCTTGTTCTTCTTCTGCTTCTTCTTCTTCTTCTTCTTCTTCTTTGGATCTTCCTTCTCTGCCCACTCGTCGTACATCGGGAACGCCTTCTCTTCTCCTTCAACCGGTAAAGGCCACTTCCGCGTCGCTTGCATCGCGGCGTCTCTAAACACCGCGTCTTCCACCAACGCTTTTTGCAAACCCAAACTCGTGTCGCTCTTCTCCTTCTTCTTCTTCTTCTCTCCTCCATCTCCTTCTCCTCCTCCTTCTTCTTCTTCACCACCTCGACTCTTACCGCCGACGATACCGAACGATTCCTCCCTAAACTTTCTCACTATTTTACGAAACGAGTTTAACCAATTCACCCTCTCCTCCAAAACCCACCGTCGATCGAATCTCGCCTTCGCGTGCAACTCTCTCTCGTACACGTCCTCCTCGTACTCGTCCGTATTCATCGTATCCAACGGGTCTCGATTATACTTGCTCCAAGTGATCGTATTATTAGTAGTAGTCGTACCCAAACAGTTCTCGTGTACTTTCTTCCACGCGACGCCAAACACGATGCGATTGATGACTTCTTTCGAAAACTTCGCGCAGTCTTCGCGCGTCCTTCTCAGCGCCTTCGCATTCTCGTCTTCCTCTTCTTCTTCCTCTTCTCCTGAATATTCGCTCCGCAAATCCTCGTCGTCGTCGTTCTCGTCCTCCGGATCCTCCTCGTTCGAGTTCATCATCCACGCCCGTCCCGGAATCGCTATAAACACTCGTCCCGGCATCGCGTCCTTCTCCTCCGTTTCCTCCTCCGTTTCAGAAACGTAATACGCATCGACCAAAGATTTCCAGCTCAAACGAACGCATTCCCATCGGAACCTGTGTTTGCGCTTCTTTTCTCGAATTTTGCGCGGCGGCGTAAAATTTTCCTCTTCCTCTGTGTCTTCCTCTCCTTCGGTGGATGCTTTTTCCCACGAGGAAGCGGCGATGGATTCTTCCTCTTCCTCTTCCTCTTCCTCCTCTTCCGAAGCGTGTTCAACGCGATCGTGATGATACAGATTGAACATGTTGTTCGACATTCCCGCGTTTTTCCTCGCGACGAAGTATGTTTTTTGTGTGCCTCTTTTGTTGGTCTTCTCTTCGTTCGTGTTCGCTTTCGTGCTTCGCTTTCGCATCGCGTCTGCGCTTTCGGATGAGATTCTTCGTTTCCGGGATGTTTTCCGCTCTCCTTCCTCGTCTTCCTCTTCCCCCTCTTTCTTTTGAACGACAACGATTTGGTCGAGACGACGATGAAACGAAGGATCGCGCGTTTCGTTCGCGTTGGTCCGCATTTGAACGGAGAAAGAAGACGAGTCTCGCCTCCCTCGCGCGTACAAATGAAGATGTTCGACCGTGGCGGGAAAAGGTCAATTAAAATGTCATCACAACCGCGACGCGCTGCGTGGAACACTCGTCGCGACGACAAAAAGTATTCGATATGCTTCCTCGCGCCTCGAGGCGAGGGTATACCCTTTTCTGCTTCCATTTTTGCTCCTCGCGTTTTTGCACGAGGACGTCGATGCGTTCGTCGTTGTCATCGTCGAGAGAAGAGCAAAGAGGAAAGACGCGCGACGACGCGACGGCGAAGCGATTTCAATCCAATGCCGCGAACGAAAAGGACGGTGCAAAACGTGCGCTCGTGCTCTCGAAGACGCGAACGTTCGCGCGAGAAGACGTGGAGCAATTTGCAAAGATAACCGGCGATTCAAATCCAATTCACGTGAGTCGTACTGCTACTACTGATAACATCGTGCACGGGGCGTTGTTGGTCTCGATGTTCCCTGCGATAGTGGGAAGCACGTTTCCAGGGGCGAAATATTTGCGCCAAACGGCGATGTTTCGAAACGAGTGCCCGGTCGGCGCGAGAGTGACGGCGACGGTGAGGAAAGTTAAGGAGACGCGAGGTGGTAAGATTGTTGAGTTTGAGACGAAGGTGAGATGCGCGGAGGATGAAGGGAAAGTGTACGTGGACGGCTTCGCGCTGGCGAAAATAGAATAGAACGTAGTACCGGTAGAATGTAATTAGTAGTAGTAGTATAGTATTATCGTTTCGAAGCCGGTGGTCGTAAGCCGGAGAACATCGAGTCTAAGTGCGCGGTTTGTTTTGCTCCGGGTTCTTTGTTATTATTGGCCGCGGTGGCGCGCGCGGTGGCTTGTTTCAATCGCTCCTTGGATTGCGCCCATCGCTCGTCTCGGTTGGCGTGTGAAGACGGAGAAGACGATGATCCCACGCCAGTTCCAGAGAGTAAATTTACGCTTTCTAAGTTACGTCCTCCTGCTCCTCCTCCTCCTCCTCTGTCCTCGTCGTCGTCGATGCTAATTTGTTCTTCTTCCAGGTTTCTGGTAAAAGAGGAGAAATTTTTACTCCCGCGCGCTCTCGCGTTGCTCGGCGACGGTTCGTCGAAGTAATATTCCGGATTGGCGCACCCTAATCGACCGCCTTCGACAATTTCCGCGCGTTCGCGGTCGACTATGGACCTCCCGAGACTGTCGTCTTCCATCTCTTCGTCTTTAGCGGATGCGAAGTGAAACGCGTTTTGGTCGCCGATCATGTTCGAGCCGAACCCGTCGGAGCCGATTGAAGTTCGATGGTGCAAACTGCTTCGACCGCTCGAGCCTCCTCTTAACCGAGCGGGACAGCAACAACACAAAATTTTCCATCCGTAACCGGCAATGCCATCGAACGCATCAAAGGCAATCAACGCGCAATAAATGGCTAAAAATCCAGGAACGATCGTGTTAAACCTCTGCGCGGCTTCCGGAATGTGTTCGGCCATTTTCTTCGCGAACGTCGTCGGAGGCACCGATGGGCGAGACAACACCGGCAACAGCGCTAAGAAGTTATACGCCAACGGCGCGGAGTATCTGCACACCAACGACGCGTTGAATAACAAAGATAAACTGTCCGTTCCGTACGGTACCAACGTGTAAAACGAAAACATCCCCAATCGACCGAGCGATAAGTAGGCGCAAAAACACACGTAAAACAAAGGCACGAAAATTGCCATGTGTAAAGTTAAAACGTTATTCACGTTGCGTTCTACGATGACGCCGAATAAGGAGAGAGTGGCGTGCTCACCTAACGCGTCTCCCGTCCAAATCGTACTCTCGGCTAAAATAATCGCCAACGACAAAAAGGCGAAAGAGAAGGCCAAGACTTTACACGTCATCGGTTCAAACGTGCACCTGTAAAATTTTTCAATCGAGTCTCTTATGCTTCTGATTGATGGCGAGGGCGACGAGGACGACGATACGCCACCACCGTCTCGTAACGCAGATCCATTCTGTAATAAATCTTGCGAAATTATGCCTCCACTGGCGGATGGAGGTTTGATCAATCTTCCGTGCGCAGATTTACTCGTTTGATACGTCGCTTCGGCTTGGAACGCGTCTTCCACCGCTTCCACGTACTGCGCTCGTGTTCGTCTGTACACTCGCAAAGATCGCTTCAATCGTCTTCTTAACCTCGCTAAGTCTTTCTCTAAATCGTAATCGTAATCTAACATCGCGTCGTCGTCGTCGTCGTCCATCATCACCCCCATCGCGTTCATTTCCCCGTACGACCCTCTTCTACTACTACTCGTTCCTGTTGCATGCATAGGCGACGACGAGGACGGTCCTCCCCCGTTATTATTATTATTATTATTATTATTATCCATTCTCAATGTTTCTGCGTCCGGCACTTCGCTTTCGATGATATCCATCGCCCATCTCAACTCGTGCCTTCTCGGCATCACCCTCGCCGTCGTCGCGACCGCTTTGCACACTTTCTTCAAATCTTCGTGCGCTTCTTGCAAACTCCTAGAAACGTGCGCGACTCTTTTATACGCCCTCGTCGGTCGGTCGTCCAAAAACGATCTCTTATACAACGCTCGCGGTACTTCGACTAATCCGTACCCGACGAGTAAAATACCCGTCGAAATACCCCACGCGTTGGCGACGACGATACCGTACGCGCTCAAACTCGACGCATCCAGCGACCCGAACAACAGTAACCCAGTCGCGCCGATTGCCAAAATCCCAACTAAAACGAGGTAAAAAACCACGTTTTCTCTCAGCGCGGTCGAACATCTCGACGCGAACGTAAAGTCTCCGCTGTCCTCGTAAATCTGGTGCAACGGTAAAATCACCCACGTGAGTAAAAAAGTCGACCAGTACGTCACCCCCCACATGTGTGTCATCACGTTGCCATCGTCCGTTCGTTCGTGCGCTCCTCCGTTTTCATCGTTTCCCATTTGTGACAGAGCGTACCCCACGTCCAAGGGGACTAAGGTTAAAATAGAAACGCTCAGAGTCCAGGAGAGAAACACTTGCGCTTTCACCGAGACCGGGTTGTTCCTCTTATCGCTGAAATAGTTCAGCGTACGCAAGACTAAAGAGACGACCAACGCGGACGCGACGAACGCGAACGTGACTCTCATTTTTTACTTTCTCGAGCGCGATGGGTTGGTATTTCTGCGAGTGATGATGCGTTCAGCGCGCGTGATGGAAGACTTTTACGCTGCGCGCGTTTGGAACGAACGCGTTTTGGAGTGGCGAACGTGCGGCAAAACTTTCCCCTGTGTGATGTGAAGATGTTCTCGCAGAGACGAACAACGACGAGCCCAAAAGGCTTTCGTCGCAACGAGCCTTTCGTAAAAAAACGATCTTTTCGTCGCTCTTTTTCCTCTCTGAAGAAGTCTGGAGATGGATTTTCCCCGGGGGCGGAACCGTGGGACCCTTCAAAGAACGACGGCGAGTTAGATCCGATTCGGAACGAAGTTCTGTTACGAATCGTCCAATCCGAGATTTCAGACGAGGAGGTGAACAAACTCGTCTGGCGGTGTTTAGGATACGAAATGACGATAGAGCTCGACCCGGAGACGTTAACCGCGACAGAAACGTGGCGAGTATCGAATAAAGTGTTCCCGAACTGGGCGAAACGGTTTCCAGAACCGCCGGATGTGATTGGGGTGACGAGGAAGTATTACCCGGAAATCGACCAACCGGTGAAGGAAGCGTGCGCGAGCTTGACGAGATCGGTCTCGAGCGAATATAAGAACGGGTTGAAAGAACAGTTGAAACCGTTAGGGTGGAAAGGGTTTAAAATGGAAGGGTTGACGCCGAACATGACGAGACGAGCGCAAGCGGCGAATTGGTTGGTGTATTATAGGAGCGAGTTGAGAGGGGTCCCGATCGAGGAGTTGAAGAGGAGACGAGAACTTCGAAGACTGAAAGAGATCGAGGAAGGCGAGGAGAAGAAACCAACCGGTGGGTCCGCGCAATCCGTCGTTTAATAATAATAATAATAATACTAATTTGTTGCGTGCGAGATATAATAATATAAGCATATGCGTTACGTGTAGTAGAGTCTTTGCATGACTATGACATAACGCAAGAGTTCTCGTTCCTCTCTCTCTTTCTCTCAACAACATCAATAATAATAACGGTACATAAAAATAACCGTCGTCGTCGTCGTCGTCGTCGCATTAAGGGTCGTACACGAACTCGCCGTACTCGCTCAATACCGTCACTTGGCTCTTCCCGCTCTTCTCTTCCACTCGTCCGATAATTTTACTGTCGATGTTAAACTTCTTCCCGCACTCGATCAATCTATTCGCGACGCCGACCGACGGAACGTACACCTCCAGCCTGTGACCGCAGTTGAACACTTTATACATTTCCTTCCAATCCGTGTTTGAGCACTCTTGGATCAACCGAAACAACGGAGGAACGTCGAACATGTCGTCTTTAATAATCTGTAACCCGTCGTCGACAAAGTGTAAAACTTTCGTTTGCGCGCCTCCCGAGCAATGCACCATGCCGTGAATTTCCTCTTTTCGTTTCTCGCCAACTTCGTCCAAAATCGCTCGCACAACCGGCGCGTACGTTCGCGTCGGCGACAGGACGAGTTTTCCAACCGTCATCCCAGTTTCTGGCTCGATATCCGTCAACTGATACTTCCCAGAATACACCAAATCTTCCGGCACGGCTGGATCAAACGTCTCCGGATACTTCTCGCCGACAGATTTCGCAAACACGTCGTGTCTGGCGCTGGTTAACCCATTCGATCCCATCCCGCCATTATACTCCGTCTCGTACGAAGCTTGCCCGTACGAGCTAAACCCGACGATGATATCTCCGGCTTGGATTTTATCGTTCGAAATCACGTCTTCTCTTTTCATCCTCGCGCACACGGTGGAATCGACCACAACCGTTCTCACCAAATCCCCGAGATCTGCGGTTTCTCCTCCCGTGCTCGTAATCCCTACCCCACACTCTCGCATCGTCTTCAACACATCCTCCGTTCCTTCGATCAGATTCGTCAAAACCTCCCCGGTAATCAATCCTTTATTCCTCCCGATGGTCGACGACAACAATATATCGTCCGCGCACCCGATGCACAACAAATCATCCGTATTCATAACCACAGAGTCTTGCGCGATGCCTCTCCACACGTTCAAATCTCCCGTCTCTTTCCAGTACGCGTACGCGAGCGATGATTTCGTCCCCGCGCCGTCCGCGTGGACGCACGTGCAATATTCCGGGTCCATCGCGATATCCTGAACCACTTTACAAAACGCCTTGGGAAACAATCCTTTGCTGACGTTTTGTATCGCTTTGTGCACGTCTTCTTTGGACGCGGAGACTCCTCTCGCCATGTACCGCTCGACTTCTTTGTTTACTTGTTGTTGTTGTTGTTGTTGTTCGGGCGACGACGACGCTCTGACGATGTTTTTGCCGCGGCAACGACGACTGCCGCTTTTCCCACGATGATGAAAATCTCGTTCGTCGTGAACGTTTCTCGATGCGAAAACTGCGTTACTCGTATTACTTCTTCTCGAAAATGAGGACGACTTTGAAGACGAAGACGTAAAACAACAAAGGAGCGACTTTGAGGACGACGAAGAGGAGGAGGATGAAATCATCGTCTGAATCGTCGTCGTCATCTCTCTCTCTCTCTCTCTCTTAAACGCGCGCGCGTATTCTTTAGTTTTAAGAAGCGTCTCGAGGGAAATTTTGAAATCCAAAGCAAAGCGTCTCAAAATTTAGGGTGTTAAATGAAACACTAAATGACACAGAGACCCGAGTGAAGAACGCTCGACGCACTCGTCAGACTCTGCGACGCAAAGACAGAGACAGACAGACAGAGAGAGAAGGAGTGAGAGAATGGCGACGGCGAGAATGGCGACCTCGTCGCTTTGTTCTGGTGGTCGTGGTGGTGGTTTTTTTTGTCGTCACGCGACGACGACGACGTTCACAAAAGCGAAAGGATTGCGAAGGAGAGATGTGGATACGATGGCATCATCATCATCATCATCATCATCATCGGAAGAAGAAGAAGACAAGAACAACAGTAAAGCAATAAAAAAAGAAACAACGACAGAAACAGAAACGATTTTCACGGTGGAAGTTGAAACGATCGTCGCTCGCAGAGCCATTCAGTGGGATTCGCTCGCGATTGGAGACGAAAATCGAGCGATTTTCGTCTCCGGGGTTGCGTTTGACTCGGAAGCGGAAAGAAAAGGGATTAAACCAGGGATGCGATTGGTGGCGATTACCGACCCGGTGGATAAAGCAGAGATGTGGCAGATACCGAAGAACGTGACTTTTGTTCGAGCGATGGATGCGATTCGATCGACGAGAGCGTACGATATTCAGTTGACGTTTGAGAAGGAGGCGTCGATTACGAGGGAGATGGTTGAATACGCGAAAGCGTTGCGAGCGGGAGACGAAGAGGAGGAGGAGAGGAAACAAATTGAGGAAGATGAGATCAGACGCGCGATGATGACTTCTTCGTCGTCGTCGTCTTCTTCGTCGTCGTCATCGGTAGCCCCTCCCTCGACAAAACCGCCTTCAAAAGCGAGAATACCTCGCCCTTCGCAAGGCGAGAAAGAGCGCCCTGATTTGTATTCGGACAAGTGGCAAGGCGACGAATACGTCGGCACTGGGCCGTGGAACGAATTAACCGTAGGGTTAGCCATTGCCGTCGCCGTGCCTTTACT
>ENA-UOXV01004521-UOXV01004521.1-marine-metagenome-genome-assembly--contig:-NODE-4521-length-15893-cov-6.272257_pt1 | contig 15893 bp, 27 predicted proteins | sample MGYA00238165_ERZ766961 | MGnify/ENA primary metagenome ERZ766961 (study PRJEB28924, sample SAMN03173240) | marine metagenome | biome: Marine; feature: Water; material: Subsurface seawater | place: North... | reverse complement strand
TCTCTCTCTCTCTCTCAGCCAGTCCGAAACTCGGGGCGCCAAAGCAGAGATCAGTTGCTCACTTCCGAGGCGGGCCATCGAGGAAATTCTCAGCACCCCCAAGCAGCCAATCCTATGTCCGTCGCAAAGAACCTTGCCGCAGTGCGATCGCACGTCGCACAGATTGCAAAGGAAGTTGGCTCCGAGCCGCGGTCCAGCACCCTCTCCGAATATCGCAGACTTGATCACTTCTGAGATACGTCGTGCTCTCCGCTCCTGCTCGGGAACTAATCTTGATCTATGGGGGTGCGCAGGCTTGTGGCGGTCTCTAAAATCATGACTGTGGAAACGGTCTGTAGCACTTCGCCGAAAATTTTCCTTTCCAAAGCGAGCTCTGCGGTCACTGGAGTCTTGCTTGAGTGCTGATCCTGAATTGTGGAAGCAGGTTATGCAAGCATACACTGCTGGGCAACGACACTTTGGCGAAAACTATGTGCAAGAGATCTGTGAGAAAGCCCCGCAGGTGTGTGATAACTACTTTCCGTGCGACCATGCTGGATCAGAACACGGTAAAAGGGGAAATGCTGCCGATGATTACGAGTGCCACTTTTAGACGTAGCTTGCTGACTCTGCACCCGACGGAGCTATCCAGATGCCCGAGGATATCAAGTGGCATTTCATCGGCCACCTACAGAGCAATAAGGTCAGCGTTGCAGCCGAATGAAACCCCTTGCTTGCTGCCCTGCGCCCCTGCTCATCGGGGCTCTTCACATGTGCAGGCCAAGATGCTCGTTAAAAGCGTCAAGGGGCTACACATGGTCGAAAGTGTAGATTCGAAGAAGTGTGCCACGGCGCTCGAAAAGGCGTGCACAGCGTCTGGCCGCGAGGTGCTGCAGGTCATGGTGCAAGTCAACACCTCTAAGGAGGAATCAAAAGCTGGTTGCGATCCTGCCGAGGCTTCTGACATCGCCATGCACATTCTCTCCTGCAAAAAACTTCAGTTGAAGGTGATCGTCCTATCGAGAAGACCCTGCAAGCTGGGCGGAACGCAAAACGTGCCGTCCGAGGTCTTGCGTAACCTGTTTGGTCGGAACTTGGCAGGGTCTCATGACGATTGGAAAGCTTGGAGACCAGGATCCTGCTCCGTACTTCAAACTTCTGGCTCGGTGCGTCACCTCACCCTGGCTCCGGATAGGGCTCATGCGCTCGCATCACCCCGCAGTCGCGACCCATGCCATCATACCACCCCACGGAGTGTACCCTCTTTGAATCAGCCCAGCAACATCATGTGCGAGTGGTTCACCGGTTCACCGGGCAATGCAGGACGCGCAAAGAGGTGTCCACAGCGCTGGGGTGGGACGAAAAGACGCTAGAGCTTAGCATGGGAATGAGCGGCGACTACGAGCTTGCAATCCAGATGGGGTCGACAAACGTCCGCGTCGGGTCCACGATCTTTGGTGCCCGTCCACCCAAAGACGCACCGGGCAAAGACGCTGCGCCCGCCGACTCGGTCACTGCATCATCGACAACCGACGCCGACCCCGCTCGAGTGCACTTCACTCCCACCGCTGCCCTTGCCATCACCGAAACTCAACCGACCGAGAACGCAACCGAAGTGCCACCGACGGTCACTGCCCATTTGTTCTCCTCACGAAGCAACCACGTGCGTGCCGGAGTACGTCGTTGGTTTGGCACACAAACCCCACTGAATCGTGGTGGTCTCGTCTTGACTACACGCATGCAGGAAGGAAAGAGCTGGCTTGAGAAGCTGGGGACAAATGGGGTGATGCTCAGCGCTGGTGTCACCATGATGGCAGGCACTGCCCCTCCCTGCAAGCACCTGGTTCCCTGCTCAGAATAGCTTCGGTCCTGAAATTCGTGTTGCAAGGATGGTCTTACACACGGGCCCACTGTCCTAACCACCGATGGTTTAAGCAGTGCTGGCGTTGATCCGTTTTCGCCGGGCCTGATGTACAAGACTAGTAAGATATACTCAGCCTACGCTCGCAAGGTCGAGTGATGCACTCATAGTGCTGAGTGGCTGCAGCCTGTTGCATATCCTTCAAGGATTTGCCCGCAGGACCTTCGAGTGATGTAGAACATGACCACAGTAAAAAACTAGTTCTGTGAATAGAGGTACTCGGAAGCGGTGCACATTCTTCCTGATTCCTGATTTCTTCCTTATGCCTGATGCTGGACACTCGCCTTCCTTGCTGCAGCTGCCGAGTGCAACTGCCTGTGCGTCGTTTTTTGTACTTCTCTTGTCTCTCACCGGTCCTTCTTCAACTTCTTCTTTGGTGGCCCCGCAGATCCTACAGGCGCATCCTCCAGGAGTCCTCCCTGACGGGACAGCAGCTCCACCTTGAGACTCGCACGGTGTGAGCGGTGCTCCTCCAGTGAAAGCCGAACCTGCACGATTCAGAGGAACTTTCACGTGGCAAGGCGTGCAGCACAGAGCTTCTCTTTTCTTCTTCGCAGGGTGGGTGCGCGGTCGGTGTCGGACACCGGGGTGGGGCACCTTGAGGTGGTCCAGCACTCTGATTGTCTGACCTCCAGGGCCCGAGAGAGACATGGAGTCCTCGGAGAGAGTCCAGGCGTCAGAGGAGAGCAGCACAGGTGCCTCGAGGCCGTAGCGCGGAACGGTGACGACCACGCCGTTGGCGCGGCATCTGCCAGCGACTCGCTCTTCAGCGGAAGGAGGGTGGGAAGACCGAGATGAGGAACTGGCAGTGGGGGGATGCGGAGGTCGAGGCTCAGGGGGTGGTGAGCAACCGCATCACGTATGCCTCCTCCTCGCAAATTCGCCCGCGGAAAAAGACGTGGGCATGCAGCTCGGTGGATGCGCGGCCAGCAAACTGCGCCTGACGGTGTCGGTGGTTGATCCCCGCTGCGATCTCCTTGACTGACGCCCCATTCGCAAGGTCGTCAGGGCACGGCGAAATGCCGAGGCACGCGGCCAGCTGCCGGTGAACCACTACGTCCGCGTAGCGCCGAATCGGAGACGTGAAGTGGGTATAGATATCCGCCGCGAGGCCGTAGTGAGCAAGGTCAGCGGGGGAAGCCACATCGCCGGCTGCCAGGTACAGCGCCTGGGACATGCAGCGTGTCGCGAGCACGCGCAGCAACTTGTTTGCCATCGGGTTGCCCTCAACTTCCATTGTATCGAGAGAGTCAGCCAGCGCCTTATTGCTGCCCGCAGAGAGCTCGAACCCTAGAGCCGTGCAAACCTGCCGGCCGGAACGCGCCACTCACTCACATGAGCGCGCCGGCCCTGCACTGCGACCTGCCGACGGTGCCCTCCAGCGTGCCAGTGCGACCGAGGATGCAGGCTCATATGGAGCGCGTGCGAAGGAGGAAGGCTCTAGAAGTGGGATCGGGGGTTCGACCTTTTCGAGTTGTTCAAAGTTTGCCGGCGGCGGGGCCGGGTGACGGCGGAGCATGGCGCTGCCTGGAAAGTTCTCCTGGATGCGCTTGGCGACCGAGATGTTGGCGAGGAGCATCATCTCCTCGACCATCTTGTTTGTTTCCCGCAGCTGGTACTCTCCCACGTCGACCGGGTCGTGCGTCTCCGAGTCCAGCTCGAAGCGAACCTCCGGAGACGCAAGCGTTAGCGCGCCTGCCGCTGTCCGCTTCGCCCGCAGCTTGCGCGTAATGTCGCGCATGAGGCGAAGGTCTTTGGCGAGCGGCGACTGATCTGCGGCGGCGTCAATTATGTCCTGCGCCTGCCCGTATGTCATCGCCGCAACTGATTTGATCACCGATTTGTGAAACTTGACTTCGAGGATTTCGCACGTCTCCTCCTCCAGCGTCCAGACCGCCTTGCCAGACGCACGCCCTCCCTGCGTCAGGCTCTGCACTACACTGCATGGGCAGGAAAGGGGGGCAGGGCTGGACGGTATGGCAGCACCGAAAATGCGAGGCGCTCCACGTTGCCGCGCAGGGAGCACAAGTCGGTCGTCAGCAGCTTGGGGAGCATGTCGATGCGCTTCTGCACGAGGTACACCGACGTGCCGCGGAAGCGCGCCTCCTCGTCGAGAGGGTCGTTGGGCGCGACAAAGTGAGTCACGTCCGCGATGTGGACGCCGACCTCGACCCTGCCGCCGCCTAGCGGGCGCACGTGCAGGGCATCGTCGATGTCCTTGCATCCGGGCGGGTCTATGGAGCACACGCGGTATCCGGTGCGCAGGTCCACCCTCTTGGCCACCTCGTCGGCGGGCGGGTCCCACTCGCCGTTGGGCCCGACCTTTGGCAGGCAGCGCATGGACGCGAGGGAGAATTCGCGGATGCAGACGTCGTGCTCGATGAGGATCACTTCGCTCTCGCACTCGATGTCTCCGATCTCCCCGATCGTCCGCACGTAGTGCCCCACAGGGAACTTAGAGGTGGCCGGCCACGCGTCGATCGCGACCATGATGCGCTTTGTGGTAAGCTCGCCAGCCTGCTTGGTGCGGATACGCACCTTGGGGATCGACTTGTTGACGGGAACGAACAGCACGCTCTCCTCCCGCGGGTTCTGCGGCACCTCGATCGACCCGCAGTAGCTGCGCCACGCCCGCCGCAGGATACCCACAACTTGCCCGCAGGGGCGTCGTGCGCGCGCCTGCCCCCGAGCATCCGGCACAGCGCGCTCCGGGGCCTCCGCCTCGGCCTCGCCCTCGTCTTCCAGCTCCGCCACCAGCGTCTGCGCCGCCCCGACCCACTCCGCCTCGGGCAGAACCTGCCCAGCAACCCGCTCCCCTTACACCCCACTTGCACCAGTGCTGCGCTGTCCAGGTGACGTGTTCTGGTATCGACAGCGATGGTGCACTCCCAGGGTGGAGTAGAGTGCAAGCGTGCGGGTCCTAGAGAGGCGGGTGTTGCGGGGTGCACTGGTCGCGGAGGCACCTCCACGACCACCCGGTCGAGGTCGGTCGCTCGGTTGAGCCGCGCGCGCCCCGCCAGCAGCACATCGCGTGCGCCCCCTGCGCCCCCTGCCTCCTGTTCCTTGCGCGATGCTGCCGACTCCTGCTGCCCAGAAGCCACCACGTAGCCCTCCCGCGCGTTGTCGCGGTTCATGCGCAGTGTGCCAGTCACGAACCGCCCCTCGCGCAGCCCGGCCTGCACAACAGCCCGCGCCTTCTGAGCCGCTCTTGCCTTCATTGGCGCACAGCTGCAGCCACGTCGGGCGCCTCGCACAGTGCACAGTGCAGACGGCGCGGGATGCGGGGGCTCGCCTGCAGTGCTGCCTCGTCAAGGTGCTCAGGGTACGCAAAGGCGCCGTCTGCCCCTCGCAGAGATGCGTCCTCGCCGCCACCACCGGCGCCTGTCTCGCCCTCTGCAGCTAGCGAATCGGTCCATGTTGCACAGTGCTGTTTGGCAAAGTCGTGGATACGCATGGCTGGGAGCTTCTCTGCCGCAGCGCGCTGCAGGCAGTCTCGGTCGTTGGTTAACAGAAGCACCTCGCGCTCCCCTTCAAGCTGCCCTTTCAACCACCGCGCCGCACAGCGGATCGCTCGGTCATTTCTATCGTTGATCGTTTCTCCTACTTCCCGCTGTCACCCCCCCTCATGTCAGTGCCTGTTCGCAATGCGCTGGCCACACAGCTGTAAAGTGTATCGCTACGCCAGGGCGCTGCGACCTGCACGAACGTGTCGGCGTGGTTCTCATTTGCAAACACGAAGAAGAGGCGCGCACGGTGTCCGACCATTTTTTTTACACGGTTGTAAATCGACAAATTGCGATGTTTGGCCTCCTCGAGCACTGTCTGCGTCAGAACCACGTTGGCGATCCCGCCTGCCGAGCTTGCGCTCTCGAGGAAGTCAATTTGGTGCAGCACAACGTTGGTGTCCACCACCACGCACCGTCCGTCTGACTGCGCACAAAAATACACGCAAATAAACTCAGCTTAATCAGGCCTGTGCAGGTCGGCGTGCCGTCCTCGAAAACGCCTGACGGTCTGCTGTCAACTTCACGTGCGGCGGAAATTGCATGTGTGCCGTTGGCAAGGGCATGAGAGCAAGAGTGGGGCAGAACCCATCCCCCGTCAGGTACACTGGGAATATCCTCTCGAAGATAGTGTTCGCGCACAACCTTCCTCAGCTTGCCCTTGCGTGTTAGCTTGTGGAATACCTGCCCAGGCGCTCGACGATCATGCAACGATTTTCACCACGCAGCGCCGGCGGTGCCGTGGAACCCTCTCACGAGAAAACAGAACAGGGGAGCGGAAACTTTCGCTCGAAAAGCGTGTTCGACTGCTGTTAGCACCGCGCATGTGGGGCGCGCAGGGGATACCTTTGCGTGCCGCTCGAGATCCATTTCGCCAGTCGGGAAAAATTGAGAAACTGCTCTGCAAGAATCCTGAGCAAAAGGAGCTTTTTCGCCGGTTCTTTTGGGGGTGCCGAAAGCGCCGGTGGTCAAAGGTTCTGACCAGCTGCTTTGGCACCAAAGCATCATGCGCTCGGAAAGTCGAGGCTTGCGATGCAGACTGAGAAGTCCGATGCACCGCTCCCTACGCATAATTTTTTGGACACTATTCGCATCGATGCAATGGTCGCTGGCACTAGCGAGAATGTGCATTCCGTCGGAGGGGAACACAAGTGCTGCCAACAGCACCCTGACTTCCGGAGTCCCCATAGCCAACAACACGCTGACACCCGTAGAAGCGAACGGAACTTTGCTTGACGAAGAAGCATTGCCTGATGTTTCATGGGAAAAGGCGAGGTTAGAGGCTTCGGCTGCCACCGAGGAGGCCAGCAAGGCTGCAGAACAGGCGAAAATCGTTGCGGACCCTGTGACAACCATGGCGGTGCATTTCCTCACTCGTGAAATGCTAGCACTTGTGAGGGTCCAGAAATTGAAAGATCCTGCTGCTTCCCTCTAGAAAGTCACTTGGTCACAAGCACTGCAGAGCGTAGCAATGACGAGGAGGCGGTGAGCAGGAGAAACAGTTCAGTGAGATAACGGAAGATTTTGCTGCACTGAATGCCTCGATCGTGGCTGCAACTCATAAGAACTTGTGCGCATCACCCTTGCAAAAATGAGCAATCAGTGCTGTTCTAATCATGAGCCAATGATTTAACTGAGGCACTAACCACAATGGCTCGATGGTAGGTTTCCATCATTGCGTTTGACATCCGAGGCCGAAAGTGCAGTGGCTGCCGGGCTGATAGCCCTTGGACTGTTCAACTGCATTTTTGGTCTACGATTCGCAAAGCCGCTGTTCATGGTCTCTGCTTTTGCGGGAACTGCGATCGGTGCAATGTACCCCATTGATTCCGTCTTGGGAGACATCATTTGTGGAGAGTACCGCTGTGCTGCGGGGCAACCTGCTGAAGAATTCTGCGGCTGGGCCATGGTGAGACCAGCTTGCTCCTTCAACTGAATGCATTTTTATATATGGCAATAGGATGCAAACGGTCTGATGCTTTATTTTGAAAACTGTTGCTAGGTGGCTGGTTTGGGTGTTGGCCTGATGGCCGCCGGATCGGCTGGGCGGATTTTCGATCTTGGAATGATCGCTGTTGGAGCCGGTCTGGGTCTGATACCTGCCTTGCTACTACAACCTTTGATTGACAAGGTAATTCTTTATGCTGATGTGTACCACATTGAAACAGTACAACTGTTTTCTGAGGGAACATGGCAAGTAGGGGTTGCGCGCATAGATGGTCGGATACTGAGCTACGAGCTACGAGCGACGCAGGCACCCCCGCCGATCTGGACGCACTACATCCACTATTTAGTCTTTGCAGGCGTAGGAGCAGCGGTTCGCACCCTCCAGAATCGCCAACCTGAGTCTTTAGTGCCCGAGGGAGCCGTGCCCTGAGTTAAGCAATTACCATTGTTCGGAAATTGTGATGTGTGATGTCCAGATATTCAAGATATTTGGCGGATTTCAGAGCAGTGATTGGGCTGTCCGACGCGTCGGATTGTTGTGCAGGCGGCTAGAGTATGGCCCGACAATCTTGTCATGGCGTTGACAGCTCTCCTAGGCGCTGGGACTGCTGCTTCCGGTACCTCATATTTTATCGACGCGGGGCTGACCCCTGGAGCCATCACGAGCACAGTACGTGCCGCCGCTCCCGAATTTTAATGGATGACTTTTGCTGCTGCGATTCCCTGACGCAATCTCATTGCGACAGGAAAGGTGCATGAACCCAAAATGCATCGGTCTTGCTTCCGGAGCTGCGATACTTGCAGTTCTCAGTTTCTTTCTCCAGCGCAAGATGAAGCTCCGTCGGTCATGCCGCTCCAATGACGCCCTGCACCATCCGTTGTCTCGTGGCCATAGTAAGTGCAAAGCTGGGAGAGTAGCTGTGCTCTGGAGCTGAGGCGAGCGGAGAGGCCGACAGGGACGCGAGCGATAGTGGAGAGCAAGCCGAGGACCTGCTCGAGGATGTGCTGGTTGAGCAGCGCGCCATCACGAGACAAATCAAGCGCAGGTCCCCGCCAGCCCTCAGCCCAACTCCCAGACTCACTCAGTGGCTGAGATGGAACGATCATATGTTGAATAGTCTATCGAGGCGGCACTGATGACAACGCCGCCAGGGAAGCGCGAAACGCGCAACCTGTTTCGCAGAGGGACGCGAGTCCAAGTGACAACACTGCCAGCAACGATTTGGTCTGAATGAGAGAGTAAGCAATCATCGGGGGTTTGAGCTCCCGCATCAACTTTTGGGACGGTTTCGCCCGATTCGGCCCTCGACATGCAGGTAGAGGAGTGAGGTGAGCCTTGTCAGTCGCTTCAAGCCAAATTTAAATTATCACAGACAAGATCGCCCTCTAGGTCTCCCTCCGGCACTTAGGAACGTGCCTCCGATACCGCGAGGCATAGGGAGAGAGCAGCGATCCCCGCTGTTTCGCTTCGCAGCACGCCGCCGCCGATGCTCACACATTGTCCCCCGATACGCTCGAGCGCCCGAACCTCTGCCTCCTCGAAGCCACCCTCTGGTCCGACTGCCAGCGCCAACCCCCGGGGAGACTCGCCAGGCGGCAGAACGCGCTGGGTCTCTGCCACAAGCGTAGAGAGCATGGAGTCGCTGCCCTCTGCATCGTGAAGCCGCGCATTCAGCCGCATGCAGCTGCACAGTGGGCGCTTGCAGCATCAGGTGATAGCTTTGGTTGGAGACCAGTACCTGCCCAGCGTGGCTCGACGCAGATAAGAAGGAGGCGCCCCTCTGTGCACGCTTGCAGCCCCGCCTCGACAAGCGGCAGAGTCGCGCGCACCGCTGGCACGGACACCCGCTCGCTCTGTACCGCCGCCTCACCAGCCCATTGCGAAAGCGGGTGTGAAATTACATTTGCAGCTTGTGCCGCCCCCTTAGCGCACTCCACAGGCTGCAGCGTTCCCGCGCCGAGCTCGGTCGCTTTCTCAACAAGAAAGCGCAGCCGAGCTGTATTCTTCGGAGGCGCAAACAGGAGCGATGTGGCCGGTGTCGCATTCTCCACCAGCTCTTTTGCAGCCAACAACCGATTTGGCGATCGGATGATCCACTCGATCCGCAGTTCGACAGAGCATGGGTCGGCTGAGGTCACCACCGCATACCTGCAGACAACGATGTGTTTCACTCTCAACCGCACGGGAGCAGGTCTCCCATGCCACAATGCACTGTGCGAGGCAGGTAGTTAGGGTGGTCAAACCATTCGCCGCATCGGGGATTGAAGACGCGGAGACCGTGCCCCACCTTAGCTTTGCGAACCTTAACCACATGGTGAGACATGTGCTCGGGAAGAAGCACGATTGCATGGGCCTGAAGAATGTCTTCTCTGTGAGCTAGCACCCGAAGACCCGGTGGGCGGAAGGTCTGGAATGATGACGCAGCAGACGTTCCAACCTGATTGCCGGTGCACAAAAGAGAGCGCTGACCACCATGTCTCCATTTCCAGTTGTTGCTGCCGGTTCGCGGCCGAAGGAGCGCACGACGCGCTTCGCCGTGCGATGGCAATCCCATTTGTTTGAACCTAGGAGCTGTGGATATCAATGGCAACGAAGGAGATATAGATACCAGCAACAGCGTGCACGAAAAGAGCTGTGCGACGCTGCTGCACCGCTGCCTGTCGGCCCCCATACCGCTCACTTGATGCGGACGTGACCGAAACTCAACCCGCGTATGGGAATTCGTTCGACATTTTCAGCTCCCAACTGTAGTTTTGGATTTTTAGATAGAGCTGAAAATGATTTGAAATTCAAACTGCGGACGGAGCTTCCTCTTCACCGTTGCGAAATGGACGCCCGCCGCCGCAAGTCTGCCTTCCGGTCCGAGCCCACCCCCTGCCGCCTCGCCCTCGCTGGTCTATATCGAGTTCCAAACCGCTGTTGTCTGCGCACGCCCGGCTACCCGTAGTTGTGCATGGAATCTGCGTTCCCATGCTCGTCACCGACTCGGTTTCACCCACGGCGGGGAGGGCTAGCGGTTTGTGTGGAGGGAACGAGCCTCCGTGGATCGTGGTGTGCTTCCTCCGTGATAGCGTCGGTATCATTGATCAGCATGCAGAGCTGGTCTGCGCCAGGAGGGCTGGGGAGTGGCGCGTCTTCACCTTCTTGGTGGGGCCAGCACAGTACCTGGCTGCCCTGCGCCGGTGCATGCTGCGCAGGATCGAACCTGGAGCAGGAGTAGAAGGCCCAGGTCGTCGTAGCGATCTTGTCAGCTAGGGTGTGGGCACTTTCTGTGCATTCTACCGCACAGAGGTCTGTAACGGTACGATTGAAACAGGTTCCGCCGCACCGTTCCATAGCAAACTGAGCAGTGGTACCGTGCAGGCCTGACGCCGAGGCTGGCATCAGCCCTACCTCCGCATCTAAGCGCCGTAAGACCGAAGCTGGTGCATCGGAAAAGGGGGGACGCGAGTCTCTCAAGCCCAAGCAGAGCATGGGCAAGCACCGCCCGTCAGATGACAAGATGAAAAGCGGGAGCACTGCTGCGGGAAAGAAAGCTGCCTCGACTGCATACATGGCGTCATCCTCCGCGGATATGCCAGACTATACACCCGCAGAGCTCACTCCTTTTCATCAGGACATCTCACCTGACCTCCCGGCGCCGAAGCAGCTGCAGAAGCTCGTTGAGATGGTGATGGAAGCCGAGAGCGACAATGTGAATCAGTGAGTGCCCGCCGCAGTGCCGGACCAGGGCCATGTCCCCTCCAATGCAGGATTGCGTAGTAGGCATGCATTGGTCTACTGAGGGCATGGCACGACTGACGCACCGGCGGGCAGACTATACCAAGGGAAGGAGGCCTTCATCTCGCAGGCGTTCGAGGAGGTGTCGGAGAAGTTCATGATGGCGCAGGAGCGCGCCACCATCATAGCCATGCGCAAACTCGGCCCCCGCGACCACGACTCCCGAGTATGCAAGGCGGCCCAGGTCACTTGCCCGCGCGGCCATGTGCCAGCGTCGCTCGCGGCGCGCCCGGGGCGAGCTAGCGCGAGATGCGGACGTGAGCGCTGCGGCCTGAACGCTATATATTTTTACGGCGCGGGTGCAGGAGCCCATGGTGTCGAATCCCAAGAATGAGGAGCGTGCTGCGGAGCATGCCAAGCTGATGGACGCCCTCAACAAGTTCACCGAGGAGGCGCGCGAGTGGGAGCGTTTGGCAGTGGCGCCTGCGCCCGGGGGGGGCGCTGTGGCTGCAGCGTCGATGGAGAGCATCTCGGCCGAGGACCGCGCGCTACTGTCGGACCAGGGGCTGCAGGAGCTACGGGAGCTGAGCGGGTGGGCGGAGAACCACATCCTTGCAGGGCTCGATGCGGTGCGCGGCGCCGTTACCGAAGCCGAAGACCGCTCCGAGCGCGCCGAGCGCCTGCACCGCCGGCTCATGGCGTCTGTTCGCCGCACGGCCCTCCAGCCCTTCGCGGCGCACTCCAACCCCAAGGACCTTCTTCGCGCCGTCACTGCTGCCTAAACGTCGATGTAGCCCGCGCTTCCAGTTGCAGCGCGCGTGTGAGAGGTGCCTGTCTTGTGAGGTTTTATGGAGCTGTTGCAGAGGCGCTCCGCGTGAATTTGTGAAGGTTTGATCCAGTACCAAGGTGGGTTGAGAAGCAGTGAACATCACATTGCTGTGGCATGGGCGTGCATGCATTCACACGCTGATTGGTTTCCGCCGCTAAACAGAATCGCAACGTCGCCATGTCGTTCAGAGCACCATCCGCATGTAAACCACCCAGTCTGTTCAGCGGTTCAGCGCTGTGTAAGCCGAAAATACCAAACGCTTCCCGGTCACAATCACCTAGGGGACCCACATCATGCATGGTGATCTAAGCCAGGAAAATGGTACGCAGGCGCGCCTACGCAGCAGCAGCATTATCGCAAATCAAGTCACAGTTGTGTCCTCCTTTCATGCAACGCCTTCACAACTCAGTGCGGGTTGTCCCCTGGTTCTGATGTTGCTGCTGCTGCTGCTGCTGCTCTTGCTTGTCCAGAGGAAGGTGCGCCTGACATCTCTTTGGAGAGGGTGGGGGCGATGACTTCCCGTTGAAGCTCTTCGGCAAAGTACGCCGACACAATGGATGGATCTCTGGTCAATCCTTGCATCACAGCATTCTTTCGCGCAGCTCGACCAGTCTGCCACTCTTGCACAGAAGTTGAAACAGATGCAGGGCTCTCTGGCAGGTTTTCGGCGTGCTTGAGCGGCAGCGAAGTGTAGAGCAACCTTTGCACATCCGACGCCTTTTGTTGGGCCGGGTGACGCCTAGCAACGGAAGGCGCCCCCGAGACGGATGATGGGGGTCGCGAGGCAGAGGAAACTGACGAGGTCTCATGCGGGAATGTGCTGTCCGTGGTAACGGAATCGGAGCCGTCGTGCGATGGTACCCGGGACTCTTCGCCTAGCAGGTGCGACACGTTTCGACGCCGGTGTGAATCATCCGTTCCTCCGTCCCGCTCGATTTCACGAACATTCGACATCGAGACCTGTGCTCCACCGACAGAAGTGGAACAATTCGAAGGAAGAGCGCGGCGAGAAATACACATGGAATGGAGTGTGTATTTCTCTCACGTTACAAGAATTTTAAAATTAAAATGAGTTTTAGGTTTGTGTCCGACCTCTCTCCCTCTCATCGTCCGATCTTACTACGCCCAAACCCTCGGCTCGGCCTTCTTCTCTTATCTTGCTCCGGTTGCCCCTGACCCTCCGGTGGTTCAGGTATGCTGGCCGTTCCGGCTGATGGTGGGGCGTCCTGTGGTGCGGCGCTAGGTAATGTTTGAGGAGTCTACAAAAGGGAGACAGAGTGAGATTTACTGCCGCCCCATGTTATCCGACACCTACATTTCCGTTCTCAGATGCTAGCGTCCAAGATCCTGAGGAGGACATATACCACCTGCTCCCGCATCTTGTTCCAACGAGCTCTGCTGCACCAGGTCTTGCTCCCCATCATCAATCCTGTCAATCGATGGCTGCTGTGCCGGATCGCCCTCGCCGGATACAGCATCCGCCCGCCTTCCCTGGGGAGACAAAAGACCGTGCGGAGAGAGACACGACACAAAGGAAAGGTCCGCCGTGCCCGCCTCGCCCTCTTTCTCTCCTTGCGTTTCCTCGACCTCACGACATCTCTCTCCCCCATCGCACGTCGCTTCAAGGTAATTTGAGAGCTCGTCGTACGCTGACACGAGCTGTGTGTGCGCGCCGGGTGGGTTCAGTCTACCAGGAAAGCAAGCTCGACAAATAAATAGTGATGTTGAGCAAAGCTGGGGCGCAAAAACTAGAGCTCGAATGGCACCTCAACGGCGAGAGCAGCCATTTCGAGCGAGAGGTACGGGCTACCCTCGCCGACGCTGTCCGAAGCAGACACTCCAAGACCTGACGATTCCCGTATCCGTGCGCGTCCCTCCGGAGTAGACAGTCCCACGCCCACGCCATCGAGACTGGACGTACTGTCAGCATTTGGTGGAGTGCTAGGAGGCTCGGAAGTACTTCTTTCGCGGGGAGTCGACAGACCATCGCAATCTAGTCCTTGAGAATTAGCGCCGTGAACTTGGCTTCGAAAGAGCGCCTCGGAGGTCTTTTCTTGTATCACGACATCGAAGTCCTCCAACAGCTTCAGAATGTGTCCGGCGTTCCCCCGCACTACCTGAATCCAGATCCTTTGCCTGAGCCAATAGCGACGGCGCTGTATCCCTCCCTCAGGGTGGCAAACCCACGAGGGACAGTCAAGGCTGATTGGCATGGAGGTACAAAGAGGGTCGGAGAATGTGCCTGGAGTGTGCTGCGCGGCGGCGGAGCGGCGCGACTAGGAACAGCGCGGCGTAGGGCCTCGACTGTTGTGCGGAGGTGCGTTGCGTGGACAAAAGCTTGGAAGAACGGGAGGCACGCGGCCGAGGCAGCCTGCCCCAGGCGCAGGGCCACCGTTGCTACTGGTACGGCAAGTGCCTTTGACCGTCGCGCCTCCTGGGATACCTGAATTCCGAGCGTCCAAGGATCGCCGTCAGAACCATTTTGACGCCCTCAGAACCATTTTTTGAAAATGGTTCTGAGGGCGATCCTTGGACGCAAAGCCGCTGAGACTGTGCGGGTCGGGATGGGCGGTGAACGGTGGCAAGAGGGTTGCAGAGGGGCAGGGTCAGACCATGCTCATGGCGCCGGTCGCCTGGGAGAGAATGTTGGACACAGCGAGGATGCAGCGCTCAGCAACAGTGTCGTCCGTGGGCGGTGGTGCGACGGGGTCCCACGCCGCTGCGTCGATATTCTGCTCGCTAAGGTTGCGTGCGCCGGCCGTCACAATTTGAGCATGCGCGAGCTCTGCCAAGGCATCCCAGCAGTGCACGTCGCCGCCCACCTCGGCCGCGAGCCGCGTGAGCGCGAGGCCGGCCTCGAGGTCCTCACACCAGTCCCCCGCGATGTGGTCCCCCACCCACTGCGCCCCCCCCGCTCCTGCTGCACCCGCCGCGAGCTTCTCCACCTCCTGCAGTGCTGCTGTCGCCACCTGCACCCATCGCCTCGCTCAGCAAGCGAGACAAGATCCACAGCGCCGAAGCAGCAGCGGCGGAGGCACCTTGCGCGCGCAGGAATCCGCGAGCTCCACTTTGAGCTCCAGAGCTGCGCTCTCCGCCTGCGGCAAATCCAGCGCCGCGACCACAGGCTTATCCATACCGCCGCACAGAGGGGAAGTGATTTCTCTCTTCTAAAGGCGGTCGGAAGTGTGCCTGGTCGTCGGGGTCGGCAGCGTCCGCGGCCTCGCCAACGCACTGGAACATGTGCAGCGCCAAGCGCCCTGCCTTGCCCACCTCGGGCGGGTCTGCGGCCAAGAGCACAAGGATCTCTTGCATCAGTGCCACTACCGTATCATACCCTTCCTCGCTGCTCCCTTCCGGCATCCGAACGCGCGCGGGCGTCGTCGGCACGAAAGTTAGCTCTGCTCCGGAGATAGAACGCCAGCCCTGCAAGGGCAAGCGCGCCCGTCAGATGGCCTCCTTCACTGTGCTTGGGCATGCCTTCCGTGCAAGAAGGGCGTCCAATAGCCGCATGCCGCTTCAGGCACCTGTGCTGCTCGGCGCGCGAAGGCGAGGGCGCTACGGACGAGCGTCCTGTTGCCGGATATGCGCTTTGGGAGCGCAGCTTGCAGCTGCCTGATCTTTTCGTCCACTTGCCTGTACAAGTGGGGTTGATCAATGAGACTATCTGCAACGCCTATGGCCATCGAGCAGAACAGCGCTCTAATCTCGTCAGATGACTTGAAACATGACCGCTTCAGTGCTTGCACGCTGCCGGCTGATGCAACGAAGGGGCCTGTTCCTGTATTCGGCTTCTCGCGCTGCAGTCTGTGAAGGCAAGGTGAGGAGGTCGAGTTCGTGAATTAGCCTCGCGGCCTCACTCAGGCGGCCTGCAGCAGTTGCAGACTCCAACAGACTTTCGAGGTGTTTGATGCGTTGTGAACTTCGAGGAAGGATCGAGCCACTCGGGGCCGCGGAAAGCGCGATCACTGCGTCAGTTGTTCCCCCCCCCCCCCC
>ENA-UOXV01004517-UOXV01004517.1-marine-metagenome-genome-assembly--contig:-NODE-4517-length-15896-cov-7.043053_pt1 | contig 15896 bp, 20 predicted proteins | sample MGYA00238165_ERZ766961 | MGnify/ENA primary metagenome ERZ766961 (study PRJEB28924, sample SAMN03173240) | marine metagenome | biome: Marine; feature: Water; material: Subsurface seawater | place: North... | reverse complement strand
GAGAGAGAGAGAGAGAGAGAGAGAGAGAGAGCCAAAGGCGTGGGCGCCACTCACCAAAGAAGAAGCCTGCCCCCGTGAAGAGGAAGGTCCAGACTAGCGCGCCGAGCACGTTGTATTGCGCAAACTTATCGTACGCCATCCTGCCAATCGAAAATGGGACATGCATTGATAAATGCTCGTAGACGGAAGCGTATTTTTGACAACACAGCTGCAGAGTAGATGCGAACTATGCACATGAAAAGTGGGGCACAGTTGGGGGGGGGCGTACTTCCCAACACCCGCCACAAAGGGTGCAAATGTGCGGACGATAGGCACGAAGCGCGCAAGAACAATCGTCTTTCCTCCGTACTGCTCATAGAATTTTTCGGTTTTTCGCAGATTCTTACGCTTCAGAAACCATGTGTCAGCTTCAAAAGCCTTCACCCCGACCTTGGATCCGATGTAATAGTTCACGGCATCGCCTTCAGGATGGGAGGCACAGAGTGTTATGCATACAGGGGTCACTCGTAGGAGGATCGTGGCGGGAGGTGCAATCAAAATGAAGCGACGCAGCTTGAGCGGAAATATTGGAATCGTACCAATGATGGCCGCAGAGATGAACACGGCCATTGTGGTCCAGAGGTTGAGAACCTGTGACGCCTTAATGCTTCAGCATCCGATCACGAATCAGTGGCGGCAGTTGCTGCGGCTTCGGCTGCGGCCGTGCGGCTGCGGCAGCGGCGGTGGCAGCGGCAGCGGCCGCCGCTACGGCTGCGGCTAATGATGATGCACATGATCCGGGACGAGCGGAAAGCGGACATTGAGGGCTGCAAGAGCTCCGCAGGCGAAGAGGAGCGAGTCGCCCGGGAGAAACGGCGTGACCACCAGCCCTGTTTCGCAGAAGACGATGCCCCATAGGATCGCATAAGTCGTTCGACCGTACCTCCCCACAATATCCACAAGTTCCTTATCCAGGTGGAGCACAAAATGCAAGGCCCGCTTCAGGAACCCGAGAGGCCCTCCTGGCCCAGCGGCTGCTGCAGCCGCAGCTGGTGTCGCCGCCATGGCCTAACGAACGTTCAAACTTTCAGGATCTCATCCCTAGCAGACTGAAAATATCGCAGAGCATTTGTAGCACTGCGGTCGAGCTGGCGGACTTGGGTTGCACCGCGTTGGCAAGGAAGACTGTGGCCATCGTCATGGTCGCGGCGAGGTAGCGCCACGCTGCCCCTTTCATAAGAGCCCGGAGGCGCTGCGGCCCACGCCTGATAGCAATTGCCTTGCGATCGGCAGTCAAGGAGCTGGAGGATGACGTCCATGTCGTCTGGGCATCATTATTCTCCGGGATTGCGCTGTGAATCATCCCGGGAAAATGTGGTAGGGTCCGAGACCCAAGTGCCGCGAGGCAGGGGCTAGTCCTGGCCATCATAGGCCAGCGGACATTGCCAAGCAGTGTTGGGGGTGTGGCAAAACAGGGGATCCCAGGGGCGATCATGACGCACTCCTGTGTGCCTGGACCCAGGTCCAGATCCTCTTCTCAATGAGAACTGTGAAACTATTTAAAAGATTTTAAACATTTGCAAAGCAAATCGACAATGCGTCTCGTCGTCCCTGCGGCGCTGCTGCTCTTCTTTTTCGCGATTGGGAAATGTCATCTTGCGTTTTCAGTCGGTGTTGCGGTTTCCTAACCCACTCATCTGAGGGTAGCGTCATTTAGAGCAGGACCCTGCTGGCTAGCTGTGCCACGACGTTGTTCGACCAGTTGCGATTTTCTACTGAACAGCGAGACAAACCACCCCGGGTGCATCTGAAAATCCTATTTCAGGCGCGTAGACAATTCGAAATGAATCAGGCAATCAAGAACGGTGCGACTTCACGCGGAGATGGTGAGATGGCTGGTGCGCAGAAGGTAAGCACGGAACAAAGATGAAGCTTTGCCCCAGACCGCACAACGACTCAGCCGGGGCCCGGCAGATGATGGAGAATCTATGGCTTGGGTGCGGAAAGGCAGCAGCAAATCATTCACTCCTGGTTTCGCTGGACATTCGCGCGGTTCTCATTGTCGGTCAACACCAAGCGACTCTCACCACCAGCATGCCCCCATGCCCTCCTGAAACGGCTCCACAACAACAAGTTGCACTTTTCTTGCTTATTCTCTGGCTTGGCAGCTGACGATGAGCATCCTCACTTTGAGCGAGAATTTCAGTACAAACAGGTCAAGGTCAAGGACATTCCTTCCGAGGTGCGATCCAATAAATTTGGCCCTCGCTCGGTCAGCACGGCCATGGTTAATCACATGTTTTGTTACATTTTTGTCAGGACCTGCTGCCATTACTCGGAGACTGTTTCGGATTCCTCGACGATCAACGCAAGCATGGCCGAAACTGCCTCGTTCACTGTCACTCGGGCGTTAGTCGGTCGGCTATGGTCGTGCTTGCGTACATGATGCACAAAACTGGGCTTGGTCTGGATCACACGTGCGTCCCCGCTGCAAATGGGTCTTGCATCCCTTCATAAAGAGTGCGAATTATGATCCTTTCCTTGATGGGGATTTTCAAGATCAAACGGCCAGATTATTCTCTGAGTTGGCGAGGCGATCAGGCTACGAGATGTACGAGAGAAGCGGATGGTGTGCCCAAATGCCGGGTTCTTGCATCAGTTGCGAGTTTTCGAAGAGGCAAAGAGCGATCCAGGGGCTGACTTCGGGGTCGCACTGAAGTCACTCTCGGAGAAGCACACAGAACCCGGGCCACTGGTGCGGCAGTGTCTAGCAACGCTGGGAGACAGTGCCCCACGAGCAACAATGGGCGACGTCTCAACGCCCCGGTTGGGCCCCAATCTTCCAATCACAATCGAATGAGATCCATCTTTGTCCTTCTGAGTACGAACGCACAGGCATGCGGTGCACAACAAAAAACGAGCGACACAAGCATTCAAGCGACACTGGTAGGATTCTTTACTCTAAGAGGAGATACGTGAGGAGGCGGAAAGCGGATACATATACAACAGGGACTGCGGCTCGCTAAATGGGCGGAGTGGGACATGTAAATATAAATAGGAGATATCAGGGCGGAGATGAAAGTCGCAGTCTGAACTCTGGAGTCTGTGAACGCGAAACTCACCACTCGATTTGCTTACGCGACGCGAAGAATCCTGGCTGTGCTGGAGAAGATTGCTCGACGTGAGGAAGGGTCGCCAAAAACACGGGGGTGTCGGCCCCTTCTGCGACGGACGATGGGGCGTTTGGACCCGCCTGCCAGTCACACAACCTTAGCCAGAGAGACTGCATTCTGCCGTCATGAATCGGATGATTGTCAGTTGGGGGCTCCAGGCACCATGTCTGTCCGCACCCAGCCGGGGCAGCAGGCGTTGAAGCGCATTCGTGTGAATGGGTCCTTCGCTGCTGACTCGACGGCGAGCAATCGCGCGACCTTTCAAAAGGACAAAGGTTAGCCCGGTATCCTCTGAATGGGGGCACTGGTCTCAATGATGGCGATTTCAAGCCATCATCTCAAGAACGGAACATGCTGGTCGTCGTGGGGCACGTGGAACCGCATTCATGCCAGCCTTGGAGACACAGTAGGCCGTGTGGTGTGGACCGGCGGTGAAGTACAGTCCGAGGTTGTTCACGCGAAGCCACATCTTACCGCGTACTACTGGCGCGGGGATGAAGGGTAGTGGCGGCAACGGGAATCCGGGATCGGGCCAACCCTGGTCCCTGCTCACACGTGCTGCCTCATTCAGCTGCGATGGGCCCTCTCCCTCGCGGAGCGGGGTCAGTTCGACCATTTATCCACTGCGACGTCTCGCAAAAAGAGCCCGAGCGCATCTTCGATATCACCCTCGCATTGAACGTCTCGAAACACCTGCGCCTTCTCAACAGAGAATCGTTCGTGCGCCCCTGCAGGAGGGCCAAGCCATAAGCATGGGCGAGCACATGGCAGGAGCTAAGAAGAGTACGGAGAGAAAGAGCGCCAAATCTGGAAGACGAACAAATCTGCACCTGAACGAGATGAAACGAACACGACGCGTGCATCAGATCGTAGTGATGGAAGTAGCGCGCGAGTGAGACGAAGCGCCCCGTAACAATTAGTTTCGAAAACTTTGCGAACTGAACCTGCAGAAAAAGCCTCATACTTCATTCCAATCGCCGCGTTGTTGATGACGCAGGATATGTCGTTGAGCCCGTCGTCTTTTAATTGCTGTGCAAAGTTCTCGACAGATCGCTGTGACGACACATCAAGCTGGTAGAAGTCGCACTGCGCCCCGCAGGCTCGAATTACCCCGGCAGCAGTTTCGCCTTTTCCTCGCTGACGCGCCGCGAGGACAATTCTATACCCCTGAGACGCCAGCTGGTTGCAGATTTCAAACCCGATGCCTCTGTTTCCTCCAGTGATGACTGCAATGCCGGGATCGCGTTCCCCTATCGAGGCGCTGCATGTCGCAGCAAGGCCTCTTGCACGTCGACTGAAGAAGGTTGGCTGACAAGAATACTGGGTCACAAATGATGCAGTGGGGGCTAAATATGCGGCGATGAGAACTGCGGCGACCAGAAGTCGCATAGCTTCAGTAGTAGGCATCGGAATCGGCGATGTATGGGAATATGGGAGTCGATACAGTAGACGTAGCCCCAAGAAATCGAGAAGATTCTGCACAAAGGACACACACGCGCTAGCGCCACTGAAGCAGCTACTGCTCTCCCACCTCGCCGCGTCAATCACACTAGCTCGCGGCGGTCGCACAGCCGAGACTGAAACAGATGGCGAAGTTCGAGGAGGCGGACCCGCGTTGGAAAGTTCGGGACTTGGGATCGGATGGCACCAACGTCAACTCCTGGTGAGTTCAAGCTCGCACTGCTGCGTTTGTTGCACACCTCTGACTATCTGAAGGCAAACAGCATCGGTCCCCGTCTTTGACTAACCTAGTGGATAGGTCTCGTTGTCTGTTTCTCGAATTTTTTCCATGCCTGCAGCTACGTGCTCACGAGTATCCTGCACGCCTCATGCTGTGGTGTGCGCGTGCGGGCCTGGCTGAGCTGCCTGAGGCGGGATACAGGCATTGGACAGAAAATGACTGCCTGCCGTGGTTCAAAGAGCGTTTCACGACCTCTTTTGATGGCAACACGATATTGTCTGGGTTTAGTGACGCTGTCCCGGGCCTGGTTGGGGAGCTGTCATGCTGGAAGCTGGAGAAGTGTGCTGGTGAGGCGAGCATTACGAAGCGCAAGGGCAAGAAGGTGATCGTCATCTACGAGCTTGAGGTGGAGATCAAGTGGGAGGCGATCCTGAGAAACGCAGCTGGTGAATCGGTGTCCAGCTCAAAGGGAGCATACAAGATGCCATGCATCGACACAGTCGAGGACATCGACAAGTTTGAGATTCAGGTAATGCAGTGAGGTCGAAAATGAGAGGACCCATGACTACCTGTAGCGATGCCATGTTATTTCATTGTGCTTCGCAAGCCGCATGCTGGAAGATCAGCGGTTTCTAGCTGCTGAAACGCCCTGCCCGCCTGGCCAGGTCAAGTGCAACAAGGACTCGAAGGAGGTGCAGGCTGCAAACGAATTTGCGAAGAAGCAAGGGCAGGCCAAGGTTCGCGAAATGATTGTCGATATGATTCTGCAGCTCAAAGCAGAGGCAGGGCAAGGATCAGCTGGCGGCACACCGGCGGGCAACGGCTCGCCTGCCGCTGCGGCCGCGTCAACTGGCGCGTCCAACGCAGCGCCGACCGAGGTTCCATTCTGCCGCTGTCTTTTTGCAGGAGCCTTGCTTTTGATGCGATTGAGTTGACACGTGCTGCATAAATCGTTGTTTGCCGGTGTGTTCCGCGTGGTGGGGGCACAGCGGGGTCCTCACCCTCCTGTATGCTCCTCCTGGGTCGAGATCGGGCCTGAATTCGGGCGCCTGCGATGATCCTGTGCATCAGGGTTTAGGCGCCCTATCCCTGAAACAGGAGGCAGAAAAGAAGAAGTCCGCATCTACTTCGAGCACCAACACAATAAACCTCTCGTCGGAGTTCAACTGTCCCGCCAGCGAGGTTCCCTACCATCAAGCTAAATCTCGGCCGCCTCTGGCCTGCAAGCAGTCGCAAATACTAAACCTGCAATCACCCTTGCAGCTCTTCGAATGCTTTACTGTCCCGCAGAAAGTCATGGCCTTCACCCAGAGCCGCGCCCAGGTCTCATCCTAATTGCTCCGCGAGCATTGGCGCGGGCCTGTTTTTGAGTCTGCCCGAGATCAGGCGAGACGTGCCGTCGGCGATGACAGTGAATAATGATTTCAGGTCAGCACTGAGGTGGGCTCATCGCTGATGCTTTTCGACGGTTCAATCGTCGGAAAGGTGATTTCGTGCGAGAAGAATGAAAAGCTCGTATGGGAATGGCGCCAGTCATCATGGGCTGCCGACGCGATTTCCACATGCATGTTGACATTCAAGGAAGATTCTCCTGGCTGTACCACTCTTTCTTTGGAGCAGACCAACATTCCTAAGGTGAGAACGCTGATTAGAAACTAAACTACATACAGTGTGGGGGAGGTTGTATGGCGGGGATGTGCGGCAACCCTGGCGCTAATGTCTCTTGTGCAGGTTGACGCTCACGGTAACGACAATGTTGGAGTCAAAGATGGTTGGAAGCGCAACTTTTTCGACCGCATCAAGATGGTGTTTGGTTACGGTGTGCCCCAGTTCTCTTAATGGGGCCCCCTTCGTCGCGGCTTGCCAGATGCGCGCACCAGTGAGGGCGAGCAGAGGCGGGAGGCGGAGCCGTGCCCAAGTTTGTCATTAGATTTCGTCGCAATTACCTCTACCCCCTACCAAATCATCTCTGAGCAATGCCAGTGATCCATGATATGGAATAATCACCCAGCGCCCTGTTCGATTACCGATCCTCGGATCCGTCGAGGTCGGATCCGTCGAGGTCGCTCATGACCTCGTAAGGGAGGTCGAGAGGTATAGGCACGGCGTATCCGAAGTAGGCGTTCGGATACTTCTTTGACGCTGTTATGAGCTCTTTGACGTGGTCCACACGTTCCCACTTGACACAAAGCTCCGCGATCGCTTGGAGATTCTCCATGTACTCCTGCTCAGTCAGGTGAAACGAGACCTGGCCGAGGTGCTTCCACATCACCTGTACCAGCCAAGGGTCAGAAAAATGCTCCTGCAAGCAACACCGGCATTTCTCGTTGCGTCACACCATGGTTGTCATAGCGACCGAAATGAGCGCAGGTAATTTACCATGATGAAAAGAAGGGGTTTTCCCAGGAACATCTGGCGCTGCAGCTGTAAATCGTACGGCGCGCCCCATTGATTCTGTAGCATAGGTTCCCGTTAGGAGCATCGTATGAGTTAGAATCGTAATGTTGTGGCTAGACAACCAAAGAGCGTTACGAGAGGATCTGGAACGTACCTCGACAAGGTCACGGAGAGCGTATCCGTCAAACTCGCCACTTTCCACCTTCCGTTTGTCCTGATTTTTTAGGTGTGTCATCGTTACCGGTTCTTGCCTCATGCACGGAACAAACCCACAAGGTCAAGTTACCTGTCACAATGAATACTATCAAACGTAAAGAGACGCAGAATGTCGCTACAGAAGGCTATCGCGCCGAGACGGCCTGCAGGTTGCAACCTGATCCCAATTCTCTTGCATAAGGGTGCGGAACGCCTCCATTGCGTCATCATCAACCTTCAGTGGTTCTCCGTCCTCATTCTGAGAGTCCCCTGCTGCTCGCAAAGCCAGCGTACCGAAAGAGAGAGCTACAGGACTGCGCTTTGACACAGGAACACTGCAGGCAGTCGCAAAACCAGTCGAGCGCAATAGAATTGCAGGGGACTGGAAAGCCCTCGCCGACACTGCGAGCAGTGCAAACGCCAAGGTTTGGAGCGCTGTCGGCATGCTTCACTTCGAAATGTGCGACGGCGTCTCCCTTCAGGCCTTGCTCCCTTCCGTACCTGTGCGGGGTTGTCCACTTGGACGTGCAAGTCAGTCGCTTTACAGAGACAGAAAGAGTTCAAACCGAAGCCCCAGCCACGGATCCAGCAGCGCTCGTATGCGGTGTCGTGGAGCAGCGGCTGATCACCCGGCGTAGACGAAAGGATAGTCGTAGGTCGACGACTCTTTCGCTGTCTCGGGTCCCCTGGAACTCCTGTGACTTTCACATGCAGCAGAAGCCAGAGGACGGCATCAAGGATGCCTCGCCCGAAGCCCGAGAGATTGCGAACGGGGCCTTAGAAGATGATAATACGCAAGAGATACAATCAGCGGCAGCTGAAATCTCCCAAGAGATCGACAATACGGATCATCCAAGCGCGACGGCGCCCAAAGAGGCTGTTTCCAAGGTTAAGTCGCTGACATTCATTCCCAAAAGGCTGCAAGCAGTTCCGGCCGGCAGAGATTCCAGCCGGGATGCGGAAAAGCACAAAGAGCTGGTGAAGAAGAAGGTGGAAATGGTGCAGCGCGCTCAGCGACTTCTCGTGGCGCTGCCAGCGCAGCTGGAGGAAATGGACAAATCGAGACGCGATGCAGCAAAAGCTGCGCGGGCAGCAAAGAAGCGTGTAAAAGCAATTGGGGGAGAATTGGAGAAATCGGTTGGCGAAGAGCGCCGGAAGTTGAAACTAGAACATGCTGAAGAAGAGAAACAAGAAGTGGAACTGGACCGGCGAGTGGATGCAGCCCTCGAGCGAAAGGAGCGTGCGTTGCAGCTCCAGGGTGCGATTGCGTCTCTGGTTGAGTGGGTTGCACAGCAAGATGCTGAAGACAACACGAGGGCGAGCATGGAAATGCTTAGACGGCGTGTTGAAGAATTGGCTGTGCTGTTGGCGCGGGTCGCGAAGGAAATGTACTCGCCTCCGCACGAGGTTGTCAGCATTACGGTGCACATCGCCGATGCACTCGAGCCAGATGTGGATGTCCGCCATCCGCTCGTGATCGTTTCTGTGGTGGATATGCGCACAGGGCATTTCGCTAGCAAACGTCAGCGATTTCTCCCTGCGGTGCAGCAGAACGAATGTTGTGCGATACGGGAGGAGCGCGGGGACGGGATGCTAAGCTACAGGCCCGATCCAGACGGCTGCTCGTGGATCCTTCCGGTGATGACGCAGCCCTGTAGCCTCACTCAGAACTCAGAAATACTAGGTGGGAATGGACGGCGTTGGATGCAGGCGGGGGTTCAGCCTGCCTGGGAAGAGGAAATCGTGATTGACGAGGAGTTGCGGGTTCTGGAGGACAAGGAGATTGGCATCCTGTTTGAGATCGTCGACTTTGTCGCCCCTGCTGCGAGCGACGCTACCCAGTCTCAGCCTAATCGTCGCAACTACTGGAAGCGTGTTGCTTGGGCGTTTTGTCGCCCTCTCCTGCACGGTTCCACGGAGAGTGACGGCACGACGCGCGCGGCTGCACTGATGCGCGGGAACGGGCGCGAAAGCACGATGAACCGTTCCCGGAATCCCTTCTCCCGTGGGACCAAGGTGCGACTGGCGTTTCCGTCTGCGCCGTAGCGTGCTCGCAGTGTTGACTGCGGCGCTAGTGCCTTGGCCCCCCCCCCGTTCACCCTGGAACAGGCCTTGCTCGTCAATCAGCGGACCTGAATCCCAAACTAGCGATGACAGAACCCATGTCCGGCAGGTTGCACCGGGCCCAGCAGACTCGTACGTGCGCAAGGGGCTGGTCGGGCAGCGGCAGCGCCTGCAGCTCTATCGCTTCCGATCAGGGGAGCCTCGAGGAGGGTTTCGCCCTGGAGGCGACCCTGGCGGAGCGTGCCACACCTGGGCGGAGTGGGCGAGGGGCGCACGGCGATGGCGGCCGTACCCTGCGGGGCTGCATGTGACGTTGGCGGAGCGCGCGCGGCCCGCGCAAGAAATCGTCCCGCGGCAGTTGGGCTTGAGGGCGACTCTCGCACAGCCGGTGGCGGGAAAGGGCACGGTGGGGCAGGCAGCGATGCAGGGGACGTTGTGGCTGCCCGAGGCCCTGGCCAAGGGCGAGGAGGTGCGGGTGCTGGTGCCGGTCGCCGACGAGCGGCAGATCCGCCCGGGCGCCACGCTGCGCTTCGTCTTCTCCAAGCCCCACGCGTTCGTCGCACTAGCAACGGTCGCGCAGGATGCGAGCAGCGCGGCCCTCAGCTTCGTAACGCCTGTCGCGCTTCCGCCCTCGGCGCCCGACGCGCCGCTCAGCTTCCAAATCCCGGGCGGCCACGGGCTCCGCCTGCGCGGCGCGGCGCATGGAAGCCGCGGCGTTGAGGCGTGTGTCGTACGCACGCGAGCATTGCTGCCCTGGCAGACCGAGCAGGAATTGTCAGGGCCGGGGCTGCCAAGCGCCGTGGAGTCTTTCCGGAGGCAACGCACACAGACTCGGCGCGACGCGCTTAATCTTGGCGCTGCTGGAGAGCTTGCTTCGGAGGGTAGCGAATTGATGCCGCATGGCGAATTCGAAGCGGGTGGCGCGTGGTTTCGCCTTCCCAACACGCTCACCCAGCGAGTTCGGACAGGACACGGAGGGTGCTCCTGCCTGGCGTTTTCCCCAAATGGGTTGACCCTGGCAGCAGCGATGGATGCGGGATCCACAGGAGCAGACTCTGGAACCGCATACCGGATTGGGGTGTACAATTCTGTTTCTGGGGAGCTGATCCGCACTCTGCCCGGACACCGTGGTATAATATACGACCTCTCCTGGGCTCCGGGAGGCAAGGGACCCACAGAGCTTCGACTTCTTTCGGCGTCAGGAGATCGATCCGTTCGAGTGTGGGACATTTCCACTGGAGAACTTCTTTCAGTCGCATATCTTCCCTCCTATGCTTACGCAGCCCAATTTTTTGAACATCCATCGGCCAAGCATGAATCCAAAGCCGCTCATGATCTCAACGCCCTGTTGGCCAAGCCGTCCAAACCAGGCGATGTTGTGAGCAGCAAATCCACTGTTGGCGGGGACGCCGAGTTTCAGGACCTCACTGGGTGTTCGCTGGTCGTGACCGCGAGCTTTGATTCGTCGATTCGAATTTGGCAGACCTGCGCCCCTGAGCGGCTCTCTCCGGACCCTCTTTCTGCGCGGCTTCGCTCACCAACCTTGTGCCACATTTGGTACAGCCCCTGCCCTGCCCGTGAGGAAATACATGTTTCGTGAAACAGTGGTGCTGCTTTCTAGCAGTGAATGTCGATTTCATAGTGCTGAAGTAGCATAATCACTATACATAGTGCTGAAGTAGTATAATCACTACAGGTACCCGGAGCGACAGAAAATTCAGTCAGATGGCCTGCTGGTGCTGATGATGCTCCCCTCGGCGGCGGTCCAAGCAAATGATTCAGTAATCATCTTCCTCCCGGGCTTTTCGCTGGTCGATTTGCTCGAGGTCGAGCCAACCGTTCAGCAAGAAAACATAGATGAGATTCAGCTTGCGACGAGCACAAACAGAGACGGATGGACGCATCGTGCAGGGGATGGCGACGTGGCCGAGTGGGTGCCTCTGCGTTCTTTGAGGATGCCTTGTTCGCCGATTGCCGACGGTGAGACGGATGGCAAGAATCCGCCAGACATTCCGCTGTCACTAGAAGTGCAGGCAGTTGAACGTGGAGTGCTGCTACAGCTCACGGCAGCCGAAAATGTTCCAGCATTCACTCCCTGGGCGGTGGTCGTTCCAGAGGGAGCTCCGTTTGCTGCGCCATGGACGGCGGAAGAAGACGAATCTATCCTCAAGTTGGCTGGCGAGGAGCAGGGTGGAGAGGTTTCTGCCGCAGCGATGGCGTGCATCAAGACGAAAATGGAGACAAGGCGGTCGGTGCCAGACCTTTGCGCAAGGTGGAAGCAAGTCAGAAACGGACGGCAGAGAGTGGGTGGCCGGGAGTTGACTGAAAAGCCGCAAGAATGTATTGCATTCTTTTCGGTGAGTCCACTGCTTTGGGATTTAGAACTAGAACGCCATGAGTATTACTAAAGATGAGCGCCGGTGAAAGGTGCACTAAGTGATACACGATCTGCAGGTCGGGTCGGGAGAAGAAATTGAAGCGGTGTTGACCCTGCAAGAGCCTAAGCATGAAGGCGAAAGTAATAAGCATGTAGGAGGCTTTGCTGGCGATGAGCCGCTTCTCTCCCAGCGAAGCCCTGGAAGGGATGTCGCTGGGAGCGTTCCCCTGTCCGCTCGAGCAACAGGATTGGAGCCAACTCGTGCAGGAGAAAGGAACGATGAGCTCGACGTTCGTTTCGAAATCGTGACGAGCTCGGCGGTTTCGGTTGGCGAAACCCTCGTGCTTGATTTGCCCGCATTCCGAGCAGGACCAACGTTTATGGGTTCGACCGGAGTGCGTGAAGAGAATCGCGGGCAGCTTGGATATGAGGAAGTCACCTGGATCCGATTTGGCGGATATGTCTCGTCGGGTTGTGCGCTGCAACCTGTGTGCTTCGAGACAAGGGGCGAGGAAGCGGAGCTTCGGGTGAGAGTGCGGGTACCATGTGCTGCTGGGACAGCACTTGTGTTCTCGCTCGCAGAGTTGTTCGGGTGCCCTGCGAGGGACGCCGGCGTGTTGCTTCCCCGTTCAGCTGCAAAGCTCTCTGCTGGCAGCCGACTTGCTGCGGCCCAGTCTGCCCCAGGAGGGCGCCCCCACTTTGGGGTTCGCCGGGATATACAGCGTACCCTGGCCGTGGAGCTGCAGGCGCCAGCGACAGGTGTGGCGCGCGGGGACGTTGTGCACATCCCAGCGCCGCCCGGGTTCGAGGCGGCGGCCTCAGAGGATCTGCACGTCGTCGATCTCCTCTCTACGGGCCCAGAAACCCTCTCACGCGCGGCGCGGTTCGAGACGGTTGAGAGACGCCTCGACGACAGTGCCAAGTGGGCGGGCTCGTGGCTGCCTGTCAGCACCTCCCGAGGCAAAGCATCCGCACTCGAAACGTCAGGTGAACTGCGGCTTCGCTCCGCCGTGCAGGTTCCGCCGGGGCGGCGTCTGATCCTGCTACTTCCCGAAACCCGGTCGAACCCAGCGTCTCGGAGCCTCGGCGATGCGCTGAGTCAGCACAGCGCCGAAGATGGCAGTAGCAAGTGGCAATGGCCAGCAGATATCTCCGATGCTGCCTCACGCATCATGTGCACGCTGCATGGGCGTCCATGGCTTGAGGTGGCCCAGCTTCTCATGACTCTCGAGTCCGAATCGTCACACGTGAATGCAGTAGTCGTGGTTCACAAACCGCTCGATCGAATGTTCTCGGGAGGAAGCGACGGGCGGATCGAGATGTGGGACATGACCTCCACTGGAGAGGCGGGGAGCAGTCACCCGCAAGACCTCAAGATCGAGCGCCACACTGGGAAGGACGCTGAAGCAGCAACAGACATTTTACAGGGCGCTGCGGTGTCGAGCATGCGCGCGGACAAGGAAGGTCGTTGGCTTGCGGTTCTCTCCGCAGACAATGCGGTGCGGATCCTGCGCGTGCCTTCGCTCACGGTCACGCACCGGCTGGGCGGAGTTGTTTGTGTGGGCACTGGCCAGCTGAGGCTCGACATCTCACCGGACGGGCGTTGGGTGAGCGCCGGCAGCGCCGATGGGGTGCCACGCGTGTGGCAGGTGGAGACGGGCGCGCCACTAAAGATGTTGCGCACACGCTTTGAGGGCACCCCGCCAGGCGTTTGTACGCAGCTTGTGTGGGCTCCGGCACCGGTCGGAGGAACATCCGTTGCAGCTCTTGCAGCTCTTGGGCGTCGCGCACCGGTAGTCATCTTTCGCTACGATGCAGCGGCCGAGAACGCCAGCTCTCCGCAGGCGGCGGAAGACCGTTTGGTTTCGGCTCTTGTCGGGCGCTGGGCCATCATGCTCGATGCTATTCCAGCGACGGCCACCAGGGAAGCGGACTATCCGGCATTTTCCGTAGCCCTTGCGGCGTCCGGAGCAATTTTGCCGGAGGCTGAGCAGCGCCAGATTTTTGTGGCGCTGGCAAAGCATTCAACTGTCGAGGCTGAGGGAAAGGCGCAGATCAGCGAGATGACGGGACGGATCGACCTTGAAGCTCTTTCTCGGCGGCGCGCTGCCTCCGAGTGGTCCGAGGTCCTCGACGCCCGTCAAATTGCCGCTGCTCGCAGTAGCAAGACTCGCAAGGATAGCAGTGTTCCAGAATGATAGTTGAGGGTCCGGATCAGCCGGTAGTGTAATTACAGGGAGAGGATCTTGATGTTAGTGTGTTCAGCGTGCGACCCGAAGAACGAAAGAGATCATTCGAGAGCAGCCAGAGAATACAACAACGGCGTCGCATTTTGACCACACCAACGGCGTCGCATTTTGACCACAAAAAAAGCAAACATCCAAACAAACCGGAAATGCCAGAGCACAGTCGCCGGGGAGTTTATCGCCGCGTGGCTCAGGCTGCATTTTTCTGCTCCTTCCTTTCCCTGGATGTGCCAGCCGCAGGATTTGTCGCTCCGAGTTCCTTCCGTTCTCTTGCTCAGAATAGCGTTCTGCGTCGGTCCCGCGGACAGCACATGATGGTCGCGACGCACATGTGCCAGCGCGATGATACTCAATCCAGTCGGCGTGGCTTTGTTGTGGGTGCTCTACTGGGGCATGCGGTGCTTGCATCAAACCCACTTTTAGTGTATGCGAAAGAGGCAGACCAGGAGAAGAAGCTGAAGCTGGTAAAGTCAGGATCCCTTGTGGATGTACAGCCCGGCGGGTTTACCTGGAGAATCCTATCATGATGTAGTGATGGGGAGAGGCTGCATCGGTGGCACTCATCCGGGTTGGGGTTTGGAGCGCAGGTCGTGGGGCTAAAGGGGCTGGACTATCTCCTTGCGAATTGGGAAGAGGAGACCACTCTGTGCAACTATGCTGAGGTGCAGCGCGAGCTCCTCGAGAGCAAAAACAAGAAGGAACTTCTCAAGGCCGCAACCACGAACGCATTGTTTAACAAGGTAGCGGTCATTCTGATCACTACTGTTTCCAAAACAGAGCTGGTGCCTGGGATCGTGCGAGGACGTGGGCCCTGAATATCAAGAATGGTGCTGTGCAGGACGTGAGCATGGTTGTCAAGTGCAAAAGGAATCCAACGGTCGTTCGAGAGTATCTTGGATTGTCTTCTGCTGACCATCCGCTGCACAACGTTCTCTGCCCACCGCACTTGCACGCGGAGCAAAAAAGCAAGCTGCTAGCTCACCCTCGCCGACACGATCACCCGTGTCGACACTGGTAACAGACACGGTTACACGTGTCGGTTGAGCATTTCAGTGTTACACGCGTATGTGTTGCACGTATTGACGCCGGTGCCTCACCATTTTCCGCAGCGCTTGCTACACTCGTCTTCAACGTGACGCGTTTTGCTGACTGCAGGCTGTGGCAACCATTGCAAAATTCCGCAAGACGGTCGATCCTGACGCTCTCGAGGTCCAACCCTTATCCTTGCAAGCCGCATGTGTGTGAGGTCTTCTGCCGCGATTTGCTCGCCGCTCTGATGATACTTAGGACAGGAGTACATAGAGGCTGAGGAGACATTCGGCCGGCTTGTCGCAAGTGCTGATGCCATGGCGTACGGCTCTTCGTTCAGTGATTTTTCCTCGAACAACGAGTTTGCTAAGGCACGCGCTCTCCATTGATTATGTATTTGTGCTCTTGCGCCTTTGACTCCTGTTCCCCGTTTCGCAGGGAGAGCAGCAAGATGCGAAACAGAGTAAGATGCTCAACAGCTCCCGCGCCGACTTGAAGCTGGTGCGGAAAGCACTGAAAAAGATCGTCACTATCCTAGGAGTCGGGCCTGGGCAGAAAGAATAAAAGACGCACTGCTGTGCTCAATGCAATCTTGACAAGTTGCCAGATGGTATCCACTCTTGAACCCGTTCCCACCTCCACTCTACTCCCCCTCCAGCTGTGGGATGCCAGCATTGACAACGCAGGACGGAAAACACCACCTGGACGCTTGCAGACGAAGTAGAACAGAGAGACAGATACGTTTAATGACAAAC
>ENA-UOXV01004514-UOXV01004514.1-marine-metagenome-genome-assembly--contig:-NODE-4514-length-15903-cov-6.886610_pt1 | contig 15903 bp, 20 predicted proteins | sample MGYA00238165_ERZ766961 | MGnify/ENA primary metagenome ERZ766961 (study PRJEB28924, sample SAMN03173240) | marine metagenome | biome: Marine; feature: Water; material: Subsurface seawater | place: North... | reverse complement strand
CGATATCGACCCCATCAAATCCAACGCGGCGCGCCATTGCATATTGATCGGCCAAGACATGGCCCTTGGCAATCAGCCGCCCCGCATAACCTAAATTGCGCAAAAGCCGCGCAAGGGTAAAACCGCGCCCATCGCTAAAGCTTGGGAAGGTGATCTGAATTTCGGTGACATGGGTAAAAAACGGCACGGCCAAGGCAGGGTCGTCGCTATTGGCAAGCAAAAGTACTTGGTCTTCGGATGTGGCTGTAAGAAGCGGGGTGGCCACCTGCAGTGGGGCCGGGCTAAAGCCTTGGTCGGTGACGCGCAGGGTCATGCTTTTTCTTTCTTTTCTTCTATTGGAGGGCTGAGAGGTTTGGCCTGACCGTTGATAAAATGAATGCCGCATTCGATTTTGACCACGCCGCGCCAACGCCCTGCGCGCGCCTCTTCGCCCGGTTGCACAGATGTCGTGCAAGGCGCGCATCCAATTGACGGATAGCCCTTGGCCAGTAAAGGATGGGCGGGCAGATCATGTCTGAGGCGGTACGCTTGCAGATCTTTTGCGATCCATCCTGCTAGTGGATTGATTTTAAATCGATTTTGATCGTCAGATTCAAAAATTTTTAGATCTGCGCGGCTGGTCGATTGAAAGCGTTTGCGCCCTGTTATCCAGCTGTCAAAACCCAAAAGCGCCTTTGCCAGCGGCTTGGTCTTGCGCAAAGCGCAGCAGGCATTCGGGTCGCGTTGGTGTAGACTGTCGCTGGGATCCAAGCATGCCAGATAGGCCTGATCGGGGCCAATGATGCGCAGATTGGTTAGGTTTAAACGCTGTGCCAAGTAACGCTGATAGGCAAGCGTTTCAGGAAACAGCATCATTGTATCGATAAACAAAATCGGCGTTTGCGGCGCAATACCTGCGACCATATGCAAAAGAACCACCGCATCGGCTCCAAAACTCGACACAAGTGCAGTGCGCCCAAACCCGGTGAGCGCTTTTTCCAAAATATCGGGAGCGCTTTGGGTTTCATATTGCTTATTTAGCGCACCAAGGCGCGTGGAAAGTGGGCTTTCTTCTGCATCAAGCGGCATGATTTTCCCTATCCTTTGGATAAAGTGCTTCCTTAAAAGGGGCTGCGCCAAGTCTCTGATAGCATTTTAAAAAACTCTCGCTCCGTTCTATCCGCAAGGCAAGGTAGGCCATGATCAATCTTTCGATTGCGGGCACAATCTCATCATAAGAAAAGCCTGGGCCCGCGCGATCGCCAATTGCTGCCGTTTCGGTTGCATCACCGCCAAGGGTGATTTGGTAATTTTCAACCCCCGCTCGATCTAGGCCCAAAATTCCAATATGGCCCACGTGATGATGCCCGCAAGCATTGATGCAGCCTGATATTTTAAGTTTAAGTGGCCCGATATCATGTTCAAGCTTGAGTGCGTCAAACCGCAGGGCAATATTTTGCGCCACAGGGATAGAGCGTGCTGTTGCCAAAGCGCAGTAATCCATGCCAGGGCAGGCGATTATGTCGGAAATCAGCCCTAGGTTGGCCGTGGCCAATCCTGCTGCGCTCAAATTTTGATGCAGCGCATAAAGGTCGCTTTGATGCACGTGGGGTAGGATCACATTTTGCTCATGGCTGATGCGCAGCTCATCATGACCGAACTGTTCTGCCATTTCCGCAATGACCCGCATTTGCGCGGCGGTGGCGTCGCCTGGAGTTTGGCCCTGCGCCTTTAGGCTGATAGAGGCAATCGCATAGCCCGCTTGTTTGTGGGCGCTGACGTTGGTATCAACCCATGAGCGGAAAAGCCCGTCAGCCTGATAGGTCGCTTGATATGTGGATAGGTCGGCGGTTTTATAAAGGGGCGGGGCAAAGGCTTTAGTGATAGCGGCGAGTACCTGTTGATCTTGGCCCGAAAACTGTGGGCGAATTTGGATGAAACGCGCTTCAATCATGCGGGTTAGTTCGGCGGCCCCTGTTTCATGCAAAGTGATCTTGATGCGTGCCTTATATTTGTTGTCGCGGCGCCCAAGGCGGTTGTAAACGGATAAAACTGCCTCAACATAGGGCAGCAGATCTTGGGTGGGCAAAAAGTCTCGCACCACTTGGCCGATCATGGGCGTGCGCCCAAGGCCGCCGCCGACGCTAACCTCAAACCCGGGCGTGCCCAAAGCGTTTTGTACCATGCGTAGGCCAATATCATGCGCTTTGGTCACGGCTCGGTCATTGGGACTGCCTGTCACAGCGATTTTAAATTTACGGGGCAGAAATTGAAACTCGGGATGGTCGGTTGACCATTGGCGCAAAAGCTCGGCTATGGGGCGGGGGTCCGCTATTTCATCCAAGGCGGCCCCCGCGAAATGATCGGCAGTGACATTGCGCACACAATTCCCCGAAGTTTGGATGGCGTGCATCTCAACATCTGCGAGGTCAGACAGGATAGCGCCAACGTCGGTTAATTTTGGCCAGTTAAACTGAATATTTTGCCGTGTAGTGAAATGGCCATAGCCCTTGTCATAGGTTTCAGAAATCCTGGCCAATTGGCGCATTTGACGTCCGTTTAATGTGCCGTAGGGAATGGCCACGCGCAACATATAGGCATGCAGCTGCAAATAAAGCCCGTTCATCAAACGCAGGGGGCGAAACTCTTCTTCAGTTAGGCTGCCATCAATACGCCGTGCTATTTGATCGGAAAAGATAGCCACGCGGTTACGTACAAATTGGGTGTCAAAAGGCTGATAGTGATACATTATAAAAGACCTTCTTGCTTGCCGTGGCGATAGTTTGAGGGGCCGCGAGTGCGAAACCCTTCGCGAAAGTGCATGGGCATTGGGCCCTGTGGTGCAGCTTGCATATCGGCCAAATAGGGGCCGACTATCTTATGTGTTTGGGTCTCGGCATAGGCCAGTTTACGTGCGGCCTGATCAGGGTCGGTGATCAATTGCGCAAGCAAGAGATCGCGGCTCCAACTGTCTGTTTCTGTCAGATAAATTACGTCACCCAACAGCAAATCATTACCTGTTACGACTTTTGGAGTGAAGTGGCTCATGCGCGCACCTCGGCCATTATGGGGACTTGGGCCAAGGCCTGTTGGGCTTGGCGCGGCTTTAACCCGTAAAGTAGCACTGCAGGGCCAGTTAGGGCTAGAATGTCCTCGGCCAGACGTTCCAAGTTAGACGCGATGATCTGTTGATCGGCGCGCGAGATATTTTCAACCAAGGTGATCGCGGTTTGGGGATTTGCCCCATGCATCAAAAGCCGACCTTGCAAGAAACGCGCTGATTTTTTGCCCATATATATGGCCGCCACTTGCCCCGCTTTGGCAAGGCTGCGCCAATCTTGTTCGGCGTAGCCTGCCACATCATGGCCCGTTAAAAAACGTACCGAGGCGTTGCGCCCGCGCTTGGTTAGGCTTTGACCAATTGTAGCGGCGGCAACGGTGGCGGCAGTAAGGCCCGGCAGAATGGCAAAGGGCAGGGATGCGGCTTCAAGCGCTTCGATCTCTTCGTCTAGGCGGCCGAAAATGCCGCTATCGCCTGCCTTCATGCGCACTACTTGTGCACCCGTGCGCGCATGGCTAACCAACAGCGCATTAATCACGGCCTGAGGCGTTGAGGTGCCAAAGCCGGTTTTTCCAACCTCAATCGCGGCGGCGTTTTTAGGGGCAAGGGCTAAAATCTCGGGGCCGATCAGTCGATCATACAGGATCACGTCGGCCCCTTGAATGGCTCGTAGCGCCCCAAGGGTCAGATGTTGAACCGCACCCGGGCCTGCGCCCACAAAATGAACGAAACCTTGGGGCTTTGTGGCAGGTGTGGAAAAATGTGTCATCCTATGCTCCTTTGGGTGTATATTAGGATATTTTTCTATATTTTGACTATGGGGGGCTTGAATATAAGCCTATTTTGCCATAATTTAGGATCAATGCAGAATTAAGTTCTTTTGGATTGGGGGGATAAGAAATGGCAATCCGCTTAGACGATACCGACAAGAAAATTCTTGCGCTGCTTCAGGCGGATGCCACGCAGTCACTCGATGATATCGCGCGTAAAATTAGTTCATCCAAGACGCCTGTTTGGAATCGGATCAAACGGATGAAAGAGGCGCAGGTGATCAAACAGACCACCGTGCTTTTGGACGCCGAGGCATTGGGCCTTGAGGCGTGTTTTTTCGTGCTGATACGCACCTCTGAACATGATGCCGCCTGGCAAGATGCCTTTTTGAAAGCGCTTCTGGAGCGCCCTGAAGTCCAAGAGGCCCACCGTCTTGCCGGCGATATTGATTATATTTTAAAGGTACGCGTGCGCAATGCCCGTGCCTATGATGCTTTTTACCAAGCTTTGATAGCCGAGGTAAAAATCTTTAACGTAACAGCGCTTTTAAGCATGGAAGAGATCAAATCAAGCTATGCTTTGCCGCTTTAGCGGCGCGTTAGGATCAGTCTCTCTAGCCCGTGGAAATGATACATATTACCGTATTTTGGTGGCTCGGCCAAGGTCAGGTTCGGGTGAAGTTCAAATAGAATGGGCAGTGCTATTTGCAACTCAAGGCGCGCAAGCGGTGCACCGAGGCAAAAATGTATACCTGCGCCAAAGGACATATGCCCCTTAGGGGTGCGCGTAGGGCAAAAACTTTGGGCGTCGTTAAAGACCTGTGGGTCACGGTTGGCCGCGCCCAAAAGCAACGCAATTTGTCCGTCTTTTGGGATAATATGTTCCATTATTTCGATATCTTCATATGCATAGCGCGTAAAAAGATGTAACGCAGGGTCAAAGCGCAAGACTTCTTCCACTAGCCCCTCAATCAGTGGCGGGGCAAGCGATTGGCGTACATCTGGATTTTCTAAAATCACTTTGACGCCGTTGCCGATTGAATGAACCGTGGCTTCATGGCCAGCATTTAAAAGCAAAATGCAGGTGGCAATCATTTCGTCTTCGCTCAGGCGTTGGCCGTCGGCCTCAGCGGCGATAAGTTGGCTTATTAGATCGTCTTTGGGGGCGCGCACGCGGGCCTTTAGGTATTGGCGTAAGAAATCGCTAAAGTCTTCAGCTGCGTTCGCCGCTGCACATTCGCTTTCATAGCTTCGATTGGCCATATACATGCCAACCATCGCGCGCGACCAGGTTAAAAGCTGGGGGGCCATATCTTCTGGCACGCCCAGCAATCGGGCGATGATGATCACGGGCAGTTTGGCGGCGAAATTGGGCAAAAGGTCAAAGTCACCTTTGGGTAAGCTCGCCGCCAATTCATGAGATAATGCTGCTATTTCAGGTGCAAGTGCCGCTATGCGCCGCGAGGTGAAGGCCCGCAATACCAAGCCGCGCAAACGCGTATGGGTAGGGGCTTCGCGTTCAAGGAGCGAGTGATCCTCGACCTCATAAAAGGGGCACAAATGTGGGGCGATTTGGGGGCGTAAATGCGGTGGGGCTTCGCGCCCGAGGCGCCGATCACGCAAAAGTGCCGATACGCAAGCGTATGATGTCGTGCAGGTTAGATTATAGTCCTGCCAGTAAAAAAATGGCCCCGAAACTCTAGTTTTCTCATAAAATTCATAGGGGTTTTGGACAAATTTAGGGTCAGTGGGGGATTGATGAAAAAGGGGAAGGGGCTGCTTCTGGCTCATGTTACTGGACATGGCCAAGTGCTGTGACGATAGGGCAAAAATCCTTGGCAGCAAGGCTGGCCCCTCCCACTAAAGCGCCGTCAACATGGGGTAGAGCGAAAATTTGGGCCGCGTTGCTGGCTTTGACTGAACCTCCATAAAGAACCGAGATTTTACTATCAGACCCGCATATCTCCGCAAGCTGATGCGCTAAAAAGGCGTGCACTTGGGCAATTTCGTCTAAGCTGGGAATTAGGCCCGTTCCGATGGCCCAGATCGGCTCATATGCAAGTATAAACGCTTGTGCCTGCGGAGGGAGCGAGGCTTTAAGTTGCGAGCTAATAACTTCAATCGTGCGGCCTGCAGCGCGTTCGGCCTGGGTTTCGCCGATACATAGAATTGGGGTTAGCCCTGCGGTTTTAGCACTTTGAAACTGAGCGCAAACGGCCGAGTTACTTTCGTGATGATCGGCACGCCGTTCAGAATGGCCAATAATCACATAGCGCGCGCCTACATCCGCCAAAAGATCTGAGGATACATCGCCCGTATGGGCCCCATTGGCCAAATGGTGACAGCTTTGTGCGCCAATTTCAACGCCGCTTCCATTGCTGGCCAAGGTGGCGGCATGAAGCAAAGGATAAGGCGGGCATATGACTACTGACACCCCTGACAAAGCTTGGGCAGCTTGCACCTCCCCAAGCATCTTAAGGGACGCGATATTGCCGTTCATCTTCCAATTGCCAATGGCAAATTTACGCATAAATCCCCCTTAAGCTAGGTGCTACTTGGCTCGGTAAGATCCTCTTTAAACTTGATCGATTCGCCACAGCCACAGGCTTCGGATACGTTCGGGTTTCTAAACTTAAAACCCGACTCCAAAAGGGATGTTTCATAGTCAATTTCAGTGCCGAACAAAAACATCTGCGCCATCGGTGCTATCATTACGCGCGCGCCATTCTGTTCGACGGTTTCATCTAAGGGATTGACCTCATTCACGTAGTCCATCGTATACTCCATACCAGCACAGCCGCCTTTTTTGACGCCGATGCGCAGACCTTTGGAATGTTTTTTTTCCATAAGCGACGCGATTTGTTGCGCCGCTTTAGCAGTGATGGTGACGGCTTGTTTGCCAGGGATTGCGAACATTGATTGTCCTTTCATCACGGAAATTTAGATTATTACATAAAGCCAAGTTCCAAACGCGCTTCATCTGACATCATTTCCATACCCCAAGGTGGATCAAATGTCATTGCCACGTTAACGCATTTTACTCCAGCCAAAGGCTCAATAGCGTCGGCCAGCCAACCAGGCATCTCGCCGGCGACCGGGCAACCTGGTGCCGTAAGCGTCATAATGATTTCAACGGCGTTTTCATCATCAATTTCAATGGTGTAAATCAGACCCAAGTCAAAAATATTCACCGGAATTTCAGGATCAAATACTGTACGGCACGCGCCGACCACATCATCATAGAGCTGATGATCTGTGGATGAGGGCTTAATAAGCGGCGTGCCTTCTACTAGGTCGATGGTTTGGGTCATGGGTCTGCCTTTGGATTACTTGACTAATTATATAGGGTATTTGGACCAAAGGTCTAGTGAGGGCTGCACTCCCACGCCTGAAAAACTTAGGAGCGGATAGTTTAAAACGGGATTTCATCATCCATATCAGCACGCCCAGCGGGAACTTGCGCGTTACCGCTCGGGCCAGAACTTGGGCCTCCATCATAACCATAATCACCGCCACTGACTTGGCCGCCACTGTAATTGCCACCGCCGCCATTATCATTGCGGCTATCAAGCAAGGTCAATTCACCACGATAGGGACGCAAGACCACTTCGGTTGTGAATTTTTCGGCTCCTGACTGATCTGTCCACTTACGGGTTTCAAGCTGACCCTCAATATAGACTTTTGAGCCTTTTTTAAGATATTGCTCGGCGATTTTGGCCAAAGGTTCATTCAAGATTGAGACACGGTGCCATTCGGTGCGTTCTTTGCGCTCGCCCGAGGCTTTGTCGCGCCATGATTCTGAAGTTGCGATATTTAGGTTAACAACTTTGCCACCGTTTTGAAAACTGCGCACCTCGGGATCGCGGCCTAAATTGCCGACTATAATGACTTTATTGACTGATCCGGCCACGGGGCTCTCCTTAGGATATATGATTTGCGGTTAACCGCTGCTGCTTAATAAATAGTATAAGGCCAAGCGATAACCGCCGCAACCATGGAGGTTAGGCCAGGTCTCCAGCGGCGGTGATCATGGTTTTTCCGCTCAAATAGGGGTACAGTGCGTCAGGCAAATTTACCGAACCGTCTGCCTTTTGGCCATTTTCAAGCACAGCAATCATCGTGCGCCCCACAGCCAAGCCTGAGCCATTAAGCGTGCAAAGATATTCAGGCTTGCCCACGCCGCGATAGCGGGCATTCATACGCCGCGCTTGAAACGTACCACAGACCGAAACTGAGGAAATTTCGCGGTAGGTGTTTTGACCGGGCAGCCACACCTCCAAATCATGAGTTTTGGTCGCGCCAAAGCCCATATCGCCTGAGCAAAGCAACATACGCCGATAAGGCAAGGCAAGTTTCTCTAAAATCACCTCGGCGCAGCGGGTCATCCGTTCATGTTCAAACAAACCCTTTTCAGGGGTACATATCGTGACCATTTCAACTTTTTCAAACTGATGTTGGCGCAGCATTCCTGTCGTGTCACGGCCCGCTGACCCTGCTTCCGAGCGAAAGCATTGTGTATGCGCAGTTAAACGTAAGGGCAGAGCTGCTTCGTCGACTACTTCGCCTGCCACCATATTTGTCAGCGTCACCTCGGCGGTAGGTACCAGCCACCAGCCGTTTGTGGTTTGATAGCTGTCTTCGGCAAATTTGGGCAATTGGCCGGTGCCGTACATTGCCTCTTCTTTCACCAAAACGGGAGTCCATACTTCGGTCAAGTCATGCTCCGTGACATGGGTATCTAACATAAACTGCCCCAAAGCGCGGTGCAAACGGGTGATCGCCGCCTTAAGAACCACAAACCGCGATCCCGAGATTTTACCTGCTGTTGTAAAATCAAAGCCTTTTTGCGGGCCTGCGATTTCAAAATGCTCTTTTGGAGGGAAGTCGAAAGTTGCGGGTGTGCCCCAGCGGCTCACTTCTTGATTGTCTTTTTCATCAGCACCCATGGGTACCGATGCGTCAGGAATATTAGGGATGGTTTCAAGGGCTGCGCGCAACTCGGCATCTTTAGCGCTGGCCTCGTCGGTCAGCCGCCCAATTTCGGCCTTTTTTTCGGCGACGAGGGCGCGCAGGCGCTCAAATTCAACATCATTGCCCGCAGCTTTCGCGGCCCCCACTTCCTTAGACGCAGCGTTTTGCGCCGCTTGGGCGGTTTCAGAAGCAAGAATTTTCGTCCGCCTTGCTTCGTCTAGTGCTAGTATTAAAGTCGACATGGCCCCCAGGCCCCGTTTGGCAAGGCCCGCATCAAATGCGGTGGGGTTTTCACGAATTGCGCGAATATCATGCATGGGTCACCTTGATCAAAATAGAGCGTTACTATTGGCAAATCTGCCTTTGGCCCCCATATGCCACCAATGTGCAGAGAATTGAACCGAAATTTGCAATAACTTGGTTTGGGCCTGCCTTGCCATTTTGAAATGTGGTCGTTAGGGTGCGCGAGATATTGCCCGCTCAGGGCCCTAAATAGGAACAAAGAATGTTTGTAACTCCTGCTTTTGCACAAGCCGCTGGTGGCGCGTCTAGCGCCTTTTCCTCATTCGTGCCGCTGATTTTGATCTTTGCCATCATGTATTTTCTTATGATCCGCCCACAGCAAAAAAAGGCAAAACAGCATAAGGCTATGATTGATTCATTGCGTCGAGGTGACCAAGTGGTCACTTCAGGCGGCGTTCTTGGGAAAGTGTCGAAAGTGTCTGATGACGGCATTGTGGAGATTGAAATTGCCGAGGGTGTTAAGGTGCGTGTGATGCGTGCGACTATAGCACAGGTTTTGAACAAAACCGAACCGGCTGTTTCCTAACACCTTACAATCGGCCCTTCGGGGCCGTTCAAGGCCCTGTCATGGCCCAAAGGGCCAATATGGATATGTCTGATGTTGCAAATGCCCCTTTGGAAACGTGTGATGATTTGGGGCATTTGCGCCTTGGGATTGATATACTCGGCGCCAAATTTCTTTTATGGTCGCGTTGAAAACCATAATGACGCCGCCAAACTTATTATAGCGCAGCAAGGTGTGGCCACCGGTTCTCAATCTGAAGCGCTGGCAGGGTGGCCGTCGTTTTTGCCAAGTGGTCTTGTCAATCTAGGACTTGATCTGCGGGGGGGCGCGCATTTGCTGGCCGAGGTGCAAGTTTCTGAAGTTTACGAAGCTCGTATGGATGTTCTTTGGCCCGATGTACGCGATGCTTTGCGCCCCTTGCGTGATGAAATTGGCACTTTACGTCGCATTGCTGCACCTCAAGGGCTGCTTAAAATAGCCATATCTGAAGCCGCAGGGCTTGAGGCGGCCTTGATCGCCGTGCGCAAATTGGCCCGCCCCGTCAGCAGTATAACGGGCATTGGGCAATATGACATCACAGTCAGCGGTGAAGGTAATGAGGTCACGGTGGGCTTAAGCGACGCCGAAAGACTTGCCACTGACAGCCGTACCTTGCAACAAAGTCTTGAAATTATTCGCCGTCGCATTGATGAGGTGGGCACCCGTGAACCTACCATTCAACGCCAAGGGGCCGACCGTGTGCTGATCCAAGTGCCAGGCATCGGCTCAGCTGCCGAGCTAAAAGCGTTGATCGGAACTACTGCGAAACTGACCTTTAACGCTGTTGTCAGGCGCACCGCCTCGGCAACTGAAAAGCTAGATCCACGCATGGCGCTTTTGCCATCTCTCAATGAACCTGGCATCTATTACGTCGTCGAAAAAGCTCCCGTCGTCTCAGGCGAGGCTTTAACTGACGCACAGCCAAGTTTTGACCAAAACAACCGCCCCGCCGTGAACTTTCGCTTCAATCCTTCAGGGGCACGTGCTTTTGGCGATTATACGGCGGCCAATATCGGTGCGCCTTTTGCAATTGTTTTAGACGACGAAGTGATTTCTGCTCCTACGATCCAAAGCCATATTCCGGGTGGGTCGGGTATTATTACAGGCAATTTCACACTGGAAGAAAGCACAAATCTAGCGTTGTTGCTTCGTGCAGGTGCTTTGCCAGCCAAGATGGTTTTTTTAGAAGAACGAACAGTCGGCCCTGAGCTTGGTCAAGACAGTATAGATGCCGGCCGTATGGCCGCTTTGGTCGCGATGGTCGCCGTTGTTTTGTTTATGTGGGCCAGTTATGGGCTTTTTGGACTGTTTGCAAATTTGGCGTTGGCGCTTAACATGGGGCTCATTTTTGGGTTCTTGTCGTTGATTGGTGGCACTCTGACCCTGCCTGGCATTGCGGGAATTGTTTTGACCATTGGGATGGCGGTTGACGCCAATGTGTTAGTCTTTGAACGCATCCGTGAGGAGCTGCGCAGCCAAAAAAATCCTGCACGTGCGATTGAATTAGGGTATGAGCGCGCCTTGTCGGCCATTGTTGACGCTAATATTACCACTTTTATTACAGCAACAGTTCTGTTTATGGCAGGCTCGGGTCCAGTGCGGGGCTTTGCCGTGACGTTGGGAGTTGGGATCATAGCATCGGTATTTACTGCCATTTATGTGACCCGGGCTATCATTTCGGTTTGGTTTGCGTGGCGGCGTCCAAAAACGATTATTGTGTAAGGAAAATAGATGCGTCTTAGACTTGCACCCGAAAACACTAATTATGATTTCTTCAAATATCAAAAGGTGACCTTTGGTGGCTCAATGGTTTTGATGGTTGTGGCACTCTTTCTTTGGGCCGTGATGGGGTTGAACTTTGGCATTGATTTCAAAGGGGGCACCAGCATTCGCACCGATTCTTCGCAAGTGATTGATGTGGCTGACTATCGTGCGGTTTTGACGGATCTTTCGATTGGTGATGTGGCTATTACTCAAGTGTTCGACCCAAGTTTTAGCACGGATCAACATGTGGCCATGATCCGCATAGCCGCCCTTGCGGGGTCTGAGGCTATCACTCCCGAAACAATTGAACGGATTGAACGCGCCCTTAAGTTATTTGACCCGCAGATTTCTTTTACATCGGTTGAATCAGTCGGTCCGAAAGTATCGCAAGAGCTGATCTGGTCGGCCATTTTGGCGATGACGGGGGCAACCATAGGGATTTTGTTTTACATCTGGCTACGTTTTGAATGGCAATTTGCCGTTGGTGCCGTTTTGGCGCTGGTGCATGATGTTTTTATTACTATTGGCGTGTTTGCGCTCTTTCAGATTAAGTTTGATCTAAGTATAATTGCTGCTTTGCTTACTATTTTGGGCTATTCTATCAATGACACGGTTGTGGTTTTTGACCGTTTGCGTGAAAATTTGATCAAATATAAAACAATGGCGCTGCGCGATGTGATGAACCTATCGGTGAATGAGACTTTATCGCGTACCTTGGTGACCTCAACAACAACTTTGGTTGCATTAATTTCGATGTTGGTTTTGGGCGGTGATGTGATCCGTGGCTTTGCCTTTGCAATCGCCTTTGGTGTGGTTTTAGGAACCTATTCATCGGTATTTGTGGCTAAAAATATTGTTCTTTTCATGGGTGTAAACCGCGATGGGCCCAAAAAACCAAGCGGTGCTGGCACCCAATATGCAGATATTGATGCCTAGAGATGCAGTTGCAAGAAATCACCTATGAAACGGCCCAACCCATAGACAGCTATGGGCCTGGCTTTTTTCGCATTTCGGGACAAGTAATCTGGGGTAATGCGTTGATTACGCCTTGGGATGCGCGCCCATGGGGCGGGTTTGTGGCGCTTGATCCAATTTTGGCTTTGGCGGAGCGGGTTGATGTTTTATTTTTGGGCATGGGCGCCGAGATTGCCCACGCGCCAAGCGCCTTTCGTGCTCAGGTCGAGGGTGCGGGCATTGGGCTCGAGGTAATGAATTCCTCTGCCGCATGTCGCACCTATAATGTTCTTTTGTCAGAGGGTCGCCGCATTGCTGTGGCACTGATCGCGGTTGCAGAGTAGCTTGAGCTTAGAGTAGGCTAAGCTATGATCATGAAAGTTCAAAACGTAAGTTGTGCGCGGGGGGGGGCACCTTTACTTGAGGGGTTGAGCTTTTCTTTATCGGCCGGCCAAGCGCTAATCTTACGTGGAGATAATGGCATAGGCAAAACCACATTGCTGCGCAGCCTTGCAGGGCTGTCCTCGCCATTTGCAGGCCAGATTGAACGAGACCCGGATGAGGTAGTTTACGGCGCGCATCTTGATGGGGTAAAAACCGCGCTAACGGTGCAGGAAAATCTGCAATTTTGGGCATCAGTCTATGGCCAAATCAGTTGCCATGCCGCTCTTGAGGCGATGAACCTTTTGGGGCTACAAAATCGGTTGGCTGCGCATCTATCGGCGGGGCAAAAGCGCCGTCTTGGGTTAGCCCGCTTTATGGTAACGGCATCAAAAATCTGGATTATGGATGAACCGACGGTGTCACTTGACGGGCCCAGCACCGAACTTTTTCAAAAGATGTTAACGCAACATTTGGAAAAGGGCGGCATCGCAATCTTGGCCACACATATTGACCTGGGAATTGTGGGAGCGCGCACGCTGGATTTAACTTTATTTCGCGCGCATTATAGTGCCAAATACCCCATAGACCCAAGCAATTTTGATGAGGCCCTGATATGATTGCTTTGTTAATCCGTGAACTTCGGCTGGCCATTCGTGCGGGCGGAGGCTTTGGGCTTGGGCTCTCGTTCTTTTTGATCATGGCCATTCTAGTGCCGCTGGGTGTTGGCCCCACACCAGCGATCTTGGCCAAAATCGCCCCCGGCATCCTTTGGGTGGGGGCCTTATTGGCCACGCTTTTATCGCTGGATCGGCTTTTTGCCTTGGATTTTGAGGATGGCAGCCTTGATCTTTTGGCTGCATCTCCCCTGCCGCTTGAGGGGACTGTGGTAATAAAGGCGGTGGCGCTTTGGTTGGTTTCGGGCTTGCCTCTGACTTTGGTTGCGCCGATATTGGGGCTTTTATTACATTTACCACAAGAGGGTTATCTCTGGCTGTTGGCGTCATTGTTGTGCGGCACGCCAGCGCTTTGTTTTATTGGTGCTTTTGGTGCGGCCCTAACGGTGGGGATCAAGCGCGGTGGACTTTTGTTGTCGCTTTTGGTCTTGCCGCTTTATGTGCCCAGCCTGATCTTTGGAGCCGAGGTTATAAAACGCGGGGCTTCTGGGCAGGGAGCGGCCAGCGCGCTGACCTTTCTTGCCGCTCTGTCTATTGCGTCGGCTGCACTTTTGCCCTTTGTTTCTGCCAAGGCTTTGCGGATAAATTTGCGTTAATTGATCAAAAATTTGAACGGAATTAATATGTCACTTTGGGAATATGCCAATCCAAAACGTTTTATGGGCTTGTCGGGGCGGGTGTTACCTGTGGTCACGATTTTGGCTGCGACTTCTTTATTTGTGGGGCTGATTTGGGGATTTTTTTTCACGCCTGACGATTATAAGCAAGGCGCAACTGTCAAAATCATTTACTTGCATGTGCCCGCTGCTTTGATGGCTATCAATGCTTGGATGATGATGTTGGTAGCGTCATTGATTTGGTTAGTGCGCCGCCATCATGTTTCGGCCTTGGCGGCAAAGGCAGCAGGGCCGGTTGGTTTGACATTTACAGTCATTGCGTTGGTTACAGGCGCTATATGGGGACAGCCTATGTGGGGCACTTGGTGGGCGTGGGATCCACGGCTGACATCCTTTTTGATCTTGACGTTATTTTATTTTGGCTATTTGGCGATGTGGCAGGCGGTTGAAAATCCCGATACCGCTGCGGATCTGACGTCGGTCTTGTGTTTGGTGGGATCGGTTTTTGCGCTTTTAAGCCGTTATGCTGTTAACTTTTGGAACCAAGGTTTGCATCAAGGCGCGTCTTTAAGCATGGACAAGGAAGAACATGTGGCGGATGTCTTTTACCTTCCTTTATTGCTTTGTATTTTTGGTTTTGTCTTGTTGTTTTTGGCTCTGGTTCTTTTGCGCACAAGAACTGAGATCCGCGCCCGCCGTTTGTCGGTTCTAATGGCGCAAGAAAGGGTACGTAATGCCTGATTTAGGAAAATATGCTGATACTGTTTTAGCTGCCTATTGCCTGTCGATACTTTGTTTGTTGGCTCTTGTAGGACTTAGCCTTTGGCAGGGCCGCAAGATGAAACAGGCTCTTGCGCGCGCGGAGGTTGCGGCACGGGTGGGATCTGAGGCATGATCCGTCCGATGGTCATCTTTCCACCTGTTATATTTATGAGTTTGGCGGTTTTGTTTTACCTGGGTCTGGCGCGTAGCGATCCTGACGCTTTGCCTTCAACCTTTATTGGTCAACTTGCTCCGCAAGTTCTTGTCACGCCTTTGGGGCCTGATGCGCCCTTTGCAGCTGCGGACTTGCAAAAGCCGGGGGTGAAGATTGTGAATTTCTGGGCGTCCTGGTGCCAACCATGCCGCGCCGAACATCCACAATTGATTGCGCTGCAGGCGATGGGTGTGCCTGTTTATGGCGTAAATTACAAGGATGAAGCTACCGATGCATTGGGATTTTTAGTCGAAATGGGTACCCCTTATGAAAAGATGGGTCAAGATAGGCAGGGACGTATGGCTCTGGAATGGGGTGTTTATGGCGTACCTGAGACCTTTGTGATCGATGGAGTTGGAAAGGTTTTATTGCGTTGGGCCGGGCCAATTGCGGCGCGCAATTTGGAAAATGACATTTTGCCTACCATTGCACAGGCCGAGGCGTTGGCCTCAAAATAAAGGGGCCGCGTATAGCCGCGGCCCTTCTTTTTATACCGACTTGGCTAGGTCGCGCAGCACATAGTGCAACACGCCGCCATGTTCGACATATTCAATTTCAATCTCAGTATCTATGCGACATCTCAAAGCGATGGCTTTGACGGCCCCATCCTTATAGGTGATGATGCAGTCAACTGTTGAAAGCGGCTTAAGGTCGCCCTCTAGACCTTGGATCGAGACGATTTCATCGCCTGTTAACCCCAAGGATTTACGCGTGTCGCCATTGGTGAATTCGAACGGAATAACTCCCATCCCAACCAGATTTGAGCGGTGGATACGCTCAAAGCTTTCGGCGATAACTGCAGTGACACCCAAAAGTGCTGTGCCTTTGGCAGCCCAGTCACGGCTGGAGCCCGCGCCATATTCAACACCTCCAAAGATCACTAAAGGAGTGCTTGTTTCTTTATAA
>ENA-UOXV01004512-UOXV01004512.1-marine-metagenome-genome-assembly--contig:-NODE-4512-length-15911-cov-4.936680_pt1 | contig 15911 bp, 16 predicted proteins | sample MGYA00238165_ERZ766961 | MGnify/ENA primary metagenome ERZ766961 (study PRJEB28924, sample SAMN03173240) | marine metagenome | biome: Marine; feature: Water; material: Subsurface seawater | place: North... | reverse complement strand
GGAATGTTTAATTTGTTGCCCATATAAGCGTAAAGAGAACGGAAAATTTCTTCATAAAATTCATTCTTCTTCCCATCTTCTAAGTGTTTCTTAGCTGTAGCTAAATGCTTTGAGGCAAGTTTACTCGCCTTTTTACGGCGCATACCCACAACATCCGATTGCATTTCTCTAATTCTTTTGCGAACGACTAGTAGCCCTCCAAAAAGTAGAAGAGGAATAATTATGATAATCCAGAATAATCTTGAGCCAAAGAACACACTGCCGGCTTCTTTAAGCTCAGCATTTCCCTTTTTAATATAACGAATGTCTTTACCCAATAAAGCAACATCCTTTTTTCTAACCGACCGAATGGCAGTAGCTCCTTCTTCATCTCCAGAACCTTTTATTACGTTAATGGCATATTCAGGGGTGTTTATTGTTTGGTAGGTTTTTTTCGCCGGGTCGTAATAAGTAAACTCAATGGAAGGAATGGTAAACTCACCTGCATGTCTTGGTATCACTAAATACTCAAAAGATTTATTCCCGGAAATACCATTTGCAGTTGTACTAAGATTTACCTTTTCTTTTGGGTCATAAACTTCAAAATCTGGTGGAAATTCAATGCTTGGGTTTTTAATTAATTTCAAATTACCACTTCCCGATATATCGATTTTCAGGTTAATTGCCTCATTGGTTTTAACTTCTTGTTTGTCAATGCTCGATTTAATTTTGAATGAACCAACCGCTCCTTGAAATGATTCTTTTTTTCCTTTGGAGGTTAGAGGAGACACGTTAATTTTTATTTGATTGCTTTTGAGTTTCATTTTCACATTCTTGAAAGTCCCAAACATCTGTTCTTGAATGTTTCGAGGCTGTCTATTCTCATGAATTTGAACCATAATATCAATAGAATATGGATCTACCAATAATTCACCTGAACGCTGAGGAGAGAGAACAGCTTGTTTTATTATGGCTGAATGATAACGAACTCCATTTAAGTTTTCGGGTTTAAAAACGAAGTATTGATCTGTATTAAACTCTTGACTAAAAAAACCAGTTAAGGAAGGCATTTGATCTGGTGAGATATCAGCAATATCAAGTCGAGTGTACATTTTATATGTAACCACCAGCTCTTCTCCCTGAACCATATTTCTTTTACTGACTTGAAGTTTTAAGAAAATGTCATTTTTACGTTGTTCTGCTTGTTGTTTTTCTGCTTGCCCAGCATTGAGAACTTGAATGTTTATTGAATTACTGACAACATCTTTACCATTCACAGAGCAAATCATTACAGGAAGTTCAAACTTCCCTTCTTTCTGCGCTGCCAGAATATAGGTCAATGAAAAAGTTCTAGATACTTGTCCATTAATATCCTGCATTTGCTGTTGCTGATGAGGACCAGCTAAAACTTGAAAATTTGGAAAACCTGAATGCCTAAAATTGGTTCCTGTTCCAGCAAGTGTGTATGTAAGTTTAAATTGTTGTCCTACAGTAACCGTATTTACATTAACCGTTGCGGTAAAACTTTGAGCAAACGAGATTAATCCTATTAGAAGGCTAACAAACAGTAAATTATATTTTAATTTAAACCAATTCATTACCAATCTTTTTCAATTGTAGAAGATTTCTTTTTAGCTTTTTTCTTATTCATTTTATCCTGAACATCACGTTCTTCGTCTTCCATCATTTGGAGTAGACGTTCTGCATCTTCTTTACTGATTTTTACTGGCTGAGCTTCGACCTCTTGTTCTTTTTTCTCTTTTTCTTCGTCGTTTTTATCTCCTTCATCGTCCTTGTCGCCGTCCTTTTTATCTTCTTCCTTCTCTTTGTCTTTATCTCCTTCTCCGTCTTCTTTCTCTTGGTCTTCGTCTTTTTTGTCTTGGTCTTCGCCTTCTTTTTTATCCTGATCTTTATCGTCTTTGTTTTGGTCTTTGTTCTGATCCTTATTTTGTTCTTCCTGCTGTTGTTTTTGATTTAGTAGTTTTTGAGCTACTGCCAAATTGTACCTTGTATCATTATCCTTTGGATCTATTCTTAAGGCATTTTTATATGCTTCAATAGCTTCTTTTAATTTACTGCTTTGCATGTAACCATTCCCCAAATTATGATAGGCATCAGCTCTCCGCATTTGGTCTTCGCTTTCGTTTGCTATTTTTCTATATTCAGCAATAGCTTCATCAAATTTTTCTGCTCTTATAAGTGTGTTGCCTAAGTTAAATTGAGCCTCTTCTTTATATTCTTTTTTCTCATTTCCTATCACTTTTCTAAAGTATTCTTCAGCCAAAGTGTAGTCTTTTGAATCATAGGCAGAATTTGCCTTATCTAAATCGAATTTGGCATTTTGTGCCAATAGAGGTGTCTGTATTACAAAAACACAAAAGATGATATGGATTTGATTTAAACTCATATTTTGCTCTTCGCTTCAAATAAATTCATATCCATGAGCCACTTATTTCTTTTTTCTGAAATAAAGAACTCAATAATTAAAAGCAACAGGCCAAGTGCTAAAGGATATTGATATCTGTCCTCATAATCTGTGAATATTTTTGTGCCATATTCAGCTTTTTCCATGCTTTCTAATTCGTCCATTATAATATCTAAACCACTACCAGAGTTAGAAGCGCGAATGTACATTCCGGATCCTGCTCCTGCAATCTCTTTCAGCATATCTTCGTTAAGACGTGTTACAACGCTATTTCCATCTCGGTCTTTTCTGTAATCAACTCTTCGTCCACCTTTGTATACTGGAATCGGAACTCCTTTAGCAGAGCCCATTCCAACGGTAAATACTTTAATGTCTTTTTCAGCTGCTGCCGTTGCCGATGCAGAAGCATCTCCTTCGTGGTTTTCACCATCAGTAATTACAATAATTGCTTTTCCGGCTTTACTTTTTTCATCAAATGAACGAACGGCTAAATCAATAGCTTCACCAATAGCAGTTCCTTGGGTTGGCATTATATCGGTAGAAACCGAACGAAGAAATAATTTGGCTGCAGAGTAATCTGAAGTTAGTGGTAGCTGCACATAAGCTTCTCCAGCAAAGACAATAATTCCAATTCTATCAGCATGTAATCGGTCTACTAATTTTGAAATTGATCGTTTTGATTTTTCTAATCGATTTGGTGAGAAGTCCTCAGCCAACATAGAGTTAGACAAATCTAGCGCTACCATAATGTCCACTCCTTCTCGTTTTACTTCTTGAAGTTTTGAGCCAATTTGAGGGTTAGCCAAAGAAAGGACCAAACAAACAAAGGCCAAACTGAATAAAATGAATTTAAGTAATAGCTTGTGTTTAGGGTAACGTGGAATAATAGCGTCAGTTAACTCTAGGTCAAGAAAAGCTTTGAGTTTTTTATTTCTCCATGATTGATACAATAAAAACAATATCAAAAAGACTGGAACAGCCAACAATGCATATAATATGTCAGGATTTTCAAATTTGTACATTACACCAGAGATTTGAAATAAGTGTTACGTAATACATATTCCAGACTTAAGAGGCAAAGGGCAAGTAGTAATAATGGGAAAAACTCTTCCGATTTGTTTTTAAATTCGGTGGATTCAATTTTGGATTTTTCCAGTTTGTCAATTTCTTGGTAGATTTCACTTAGCTTTTTATTGTCAGTTGCACGGTAATACAATCCTCCGGTTTTTTCTGAAATTTCTTTTAAAGTAGTCTCATCTATTTTTACTTCCATGTTTTGGTACTGTACACCAAATGGGCCTTGAACAGGGTAAGGGGCTTTACCATTTTTACCAACTCCAATTGAGTACACCCTAATATTATAGGTTCTGGCAATTTCAGCGGCTGTTAAGGGAGATATTGTACCTGAGTTATTTGATCCATCAGTAAGAAGTACAACGACCTTACTTATTGCCTTTGAATCTTTTAGACGGTTTACAGCAGTTGCAAGTCCCATGCCTATAGCCGTTCCATCTTTAATCATTCCAAATTTAATATCCTTAAATAGGTTTTTTAGTACTGTGTGGTCGGTAGTTAAAGGACACTGGGTGAAGCTTTCGCCAGCATAAACAACCAATCCCATTCTGTCATTTGGGCGTGTGCCAATAAATTCCATAGCTACTGCCTTACTGGCTTCTAGGCGATTTGGTTTTAAATCCTCGGCTAGCATACTTCCAGAAATATCAAGAGCAAGAACAATGTCAATACCTTCAATGGTTTCGTCTGTCCAGCTTGAAGAAGATTGAGGACGGGCCAATGCTACAATTATTAAAGCAATTGCCGCTATTTTTAAAACGATCAATCCATTGTAAGCTATTTCTTTAAATGAAGTAGGAATTTTCGAAAAGCTATTCAAAGAACTCATACTAATACTAGCTCTTCCAATATGGTAACGGTAAAAATACCAGGCACCAATTGCAGGAATAATCAATAATGCCCAAAGCCAAGCTTTATTTGCAAATTCAATTCCTTCCATCATTCAGAATCCTCCTTTGCTTTTTCAGATTCAATCTGTTTGGTTTTGTCAATGAGTTGTTTACTCCAATTCATTACTGCCAAGTTCTCAGAATCTAGCGGCTGCATTTTGGCAAACTTCACTAAATCCATAAGTTGCAATAGGTCATTTAGGTTTTCCCTTATTTCTTTGTCAATTCGTACCGGTTTTAAATCCCCTAAAATTTCCTCTGTGGTTTGTTCAAGAGCCAATATATTATATCGATTCTCGAGGTACTCTCGAACAATTTCACTTAAACGAACATGGTAATCTTTAAACTTCCCATTTTGCCAGAGCTTCTTGTCCTCCAAGTTTAGTAATCGTTGCATGGCCAAGTCATGAGCTGGAATAGTAGGAGCGGAAATAACTTCTTCTTTTGTTTTCTTTTTTATTCGGCTGAAGTAATACCAAATTAAAAATACGATAATCCAAAACCCCCAAATCGCAGCTGCATAATGCCAATAAGCTCCAACATAATCAGAAAAAGTAAGAGGAACTGTAATGTTTCCTTTAATATCAGTAATGGCATTAGTAGAATCAATCGGGAAAGTATAAACGCCAATCATAAAGGGTTGAGTAAAGGCACTGTCACCATTTATTGTACCCGCAATTGGTTTTATTTTATAAACACCTGTATCAAATGAAGTTAAGGTTAATTTTTGTCTGATGATTCGTTGGTTTTTGTTGTCGTTTAAATATCCTGTATCAGGAATTTCTCTAGTTACTATTTCTACGTTAGTAGCTAACGTATCACCAAGATTAGGGAAGGTAATTCTATCTGATGCATCACTTCGCATCTCTATGGTCATATTAATCTGATCTCCAATCAGAATAAGCTGGGTATCAAGTTCTATTATCAAACCACGCTGAATTTGGCCAATAGAAGAAAGACTTACCATAAGTCCAAATAAGAAGAGAGCTGCCTTTTTCATCTTTACCTTCTACTTTCTCGCTTTTTAAATAGGTTCATTAATGGTTTTATATATGATTCTCCAGATGCGATATTGGTAAAATCAATACCCGCCTTTTTAAATGATTCTTCTACTTCTTTTTGAAATGAAGTTGATTTCTGCGCGTACTCTTCTCGAACTGATTTGTTAGAAGTATCAATCATTCTGATTACTCCAGTTTCTGCATCTTGCATAGGAACTAATCCAATATTCGGAAGTTCTCTTTCTCGTTGATCATACACTTTTAGCGCTACTAAGTCGTGCTTTTTATTGGCAATTTTCAAGGCATGTTTAAAGTCGCCATTGTCAATAAAATCAGATAGAATAAAGGCAGTACTCTTTTTCTTAATGGCATTGGTCATGAACTTTAAGGCTACTTCTATATTTGTGCCTTTACCTTCAGCTTCAAATGTAAGAAGCTCTCTAATTATTCTTAGTATATGTCCTTTCCCTTTTTTTGGAGGAATAAATTTTTCTACTTGGTCACTGAAAAATATGAGCCCAATTTTATCATTATTCTGAATGGCCGAAAAAGAAAGAACAGCACAAATTTCTGTAATTACCTCTCGTTTAAGTTGCTGTTTGGTTCCAAAAGATTCTGATTTACTTACATCAACCAAAAGGATCACAGTCATTTCCCGCTCTTCTTCAAAAACCTTGATAAATGGAGAATTGAACCTTGCTGTAACGTTCCAGTCAATTTTTCGAATTTCGTCACCAGGAGTGTAATTGCGAACTTCACTAAAGGCCATACCAGATCCTTTGAAGGCAGAGTGGTACTCTCCAGCAAAAAGTTGACTACTCAACCCTCTAGTTTTTATTTCGATCTTTCGAACCTTTTTAAGTAAATCGCTAGTTTCCAAGTTGTATTCTTTATGGAATTTCTACTTTATTCAAAATTTCAGTAATCACGTCTTCCGAAGTAATGTTTTCAGCTTCGGCTTCATAACTCAAGCCAATTCTGTGTCGCAATACGTCTTTACAAATTGCACGAACATCTTCTGGGATAACGTATCCACGTCTTTTTATAAATGCATAAGCTTTAGCCGCTTTAGCCAAGTTGATACTTGCTCTTGGTGATCCACCAAAGTCAATTAGGTCTTTGAATTTCTCCATACCAAAATCTTGAGGGAAACGAGTGGCAAAAACAATGTCTACAATGTATTGCTCAATCTTCTCATCCATGTAGACTTCCTTAACCACATTCTTTGCTCTTTCAATATCAGCAGGAGTAAGAACTTGATTCGGTTTTTCAAAACCTTTCAAAGAAATGTTTGAACGAATAATTTGGCGCTCTTCTTCTTTTTTAGGATAATCCAATACTACTTTAAGCATAAATCGATCGACTTGTGCTTCAGGAAGGGGATAGGTACCTTCTTGTTCAATTGGGTTTTGGGTAGCTAAAACCAAAAATGGTTTTGGTAATTCAAAAGTTGTTTCACCAATAGTTACTTGGCGTTCTTGCATAGCCTCAAGCAATGCCGATTGCACTTTTGCTGGGGCACGGTTAATCTCATCTGCCAATACGAAGTTCGCAAATAGAGGTCCCTTCTTAATGCTAAACTCTTCTCGTTTTTGGCTATAAATCTGTGTTCCTAATAAATCGGCGGGTAGTAAGTCTGGTGTAAACTGTACACGACTAAAACTAGCATCAACGCTTTTAGCCAAAGTAGTTATCGCTAAAGTTTTGGCTAATCCGGGAACACCTTCTAATAAAACATGGCCATCAGAAAGTAATCCGATAAGTAGACTTTCAACCATGTGGGGTTGACCTACTATTACTTTACTCATTTCCATTTTAAGGAGGTCAACAAATGAACTTTCTTTCTGAATTTTTTCATTCAAAGCTCTGATATCTGCTGATCCTGTGTTTGAACTTACTTGTATCTCTTCCATTCTTTAAAAAATTTTGAACAGTGTAATTAATCGTTTTGCAAAAGTCCCAATAACAGTGGGCTTTACGAGCTTACTCGCTGTTAATTAAAGTTAAGCATAAGCGGCTCGAAAATGCTTCAAAACCGCCTACTTTCGGGACTTGTAGCTGTTAAAAAAAATTAAGAAATGAGTAAATTATCTTTACAAGAGGCCATTGATTACGTTCAAACTTTTCACGATTCGTTTAAAATACATAGTACAGACACTCCTACAGTGGAAGTGGAGGACCGACTTATTGACTTGAGACACAAGTTAATGGGTGAAGAAAATGATGAGTATTTAGAGGCCGCAAAAGCAGGCGATATGGTTGAAGTTGCCGATGCTTTAGGTGATATGCTTTACATTTTATGTGGAACTATTATTACACATGGTATGCAACACAAGATTGAAGAAGTGTATTCCGAGATTCAAAGAAGCAATATGAGTAAGTTGGATTCTGAGGGAAACCCAATTTATAGAGAAGACGGAAAAGTGATGAAAAGCGATCAGTATTTTAAACCCAATATTGAGTCAATTCTTGAGAGATAAAGTTTGTTGACTACCTCACTCTAAAATCGAAACCAATTCTAAGGTGAGCGTTAAACGTCCATGCCCCATAATCGTGATAGTTGGCATTTTTAAAACTATATAAGTATCCAAAGCCAACTCCTGTTTCAAAGTTTAATGACTTGTTGAAGCTTTTTCGAAATCCCCAGCTAGGTATAAAAGAAAGGGTGTTTGATTCACTATATATTGGGGAATTTGATAATGCATATTGAGGGCTGCGAAAAGTTATTGGGAAAGACACATATAGGCCACTATTTCTATCAATGGATTTTCCATTTTTAACTCTAGAGTTTATGCTATAGTACCAGCGTGGTTCAACTCGCAAGGATGGAGCTAAGCGATAAGAAGTTGCTTCGCCATTTGTTCTTCCAAAAGAACCTTCAAGCCCAATTTCGTTTCGTAGCGAAATCTTTGGAGCTAGTCTGAGTTCATAAAGAGCCTTGGCTTCTATGTAGCCTAACTGAATACCAAAGAATGATTTTTGAATTGAATTTTCTTGCGCTTTTGCTCCACTTGATAATACGAATAAGCAAAAAAATATTGAGAATACAGAAAGAGTTGAATTGGAAATTGATTTATTCATAGGTACAAATATAGTCTTACGATTCAACCTAAATCACACGAGATGATCATATAACATGATTACTGGTCAGTGTTTTATGTCGAATACTATGAGTTTTCTTTTAATTTAAAATCAAAAGACCTTTCAATTATCGTTCTTCCTTATTTTCTACAAAAGTTCCCAAATAACCGCATTCATTGAGTGATCTGGCATAAAACTCAGTTTCTGAATAATTCTGAATCAACTTAGTGAAGTTACTTCTATAACTCTCGTTTTTTAATTCAATAAAATCGTCCATGCCCCAAGAGCTATACGTTTGATGTCGAGAAGTATAAAAATCATTTTGTTCGCATTTTGCCATAAGAAATAAGGCTTTTGCTTTCGTTTCCTTATTTGATGTGAACTTAAAGGCTTTTTGGTAATAGTCATAAGAATTCGAACAATCACCATAGGCGATATTAGCTTGGTCATTTGTTTCTTGTTCGTCGTAATATTTTCCTTGAAATTCAAAGTCAAGAAGATACCAGCAATTACCAAAATGGGTAAGGTTATAGTAGATGTTTCCTGTTAAAATTGCTTTTTCTGCTTTGACTTCTGAAGAAATGGAAGAGGAGTTCAACTCACTCTCAAGTTCTTTGATTCTTACAAGCGCTTGCTTTAGGTTAACTTTATTTTTATTGGGTAACTCATAATCACAATCGTGGCAGTCACTTATTCTGTATGATTCAATATCAGCTGCTGATGAATTTCGGTAAACCGTGGTTTCTCCTGATTTCTCTGACAGACTTAAATAAAACAATGCTGAATCCATTTCATTTTCAACAAATTTGGTAATGCCCCTTAAATGATACAAATCAGCCAGAGTATATCTAAATCGATTACTAAAAAAGGTTTCTATCTCAGATTTGTTTGTTTTTAAATTGAATGCTATAAGCTGATCTAGCTTCATGTTATGAGGGTTTCTTTCAAAGTAATTATAGTAATCATATCGATGACCAGCATTCATAACAAAATCCATTGCCTCTCCATGTTTTCCTCTATTTCTTCGTACTGCTATTTCTAATAAATAATTGTAGGCATATTCATACTCTGATTTTCTTGCTTCTTTCTCAAACTTTTCAAGATCTTTTACCAATTCTATATTGTCAATTGGGTCTTGCCCTTTATACTTCATTATTATTTCTATGATGGATGCTTGTTGACGTAAAATTTCAGCGTTTTCAATAGTGGAGTCCTTTAATGTATTTCTCATTTCTGAAAAACTGGAAAAAGCACTGGGGTATAAATTCCTGAGGTAGTTAAGGTAAGCCAAGCTAAACTGCCATGCAGCCTTGTGTTTTAAGGTTGAAAATAATACTTCATCCCTGATAAATGAAGTCAATTCTTGATAATATTCTTTTTCATAATTGAAGTTATTGTTTGAAGAAAGAGTCAATGATTGAAGATCTCCCATTCTAGCGAAATCTCTACCCAGCAAGTGGAGCAGTTGGTCTTCATTTTTGTCTAATTTCCAAATGGCTTTCATAGCAGGTAATGAGCGTTCATGAGCGCCCAATGCGCCAATAAACCAAAGTGAAGCTTTCTCTGATTTGTTGTTGCAAAGCGCTAAAACACTATCCCATTCTAACTGATTTTCTATTTCCATACCTCGCTTGGCTTGGACTGAACGTCCGGTTTGGCTCATAAAAACTTTAGAAAATAAATAACTGGCTTCAATGTCTTTCTCCAATCTGTCTAACGCTCCAGCTTTTAATGAAAGCGACCAGTAATACATCAGATCATCGTTAAATTCTTTTTTCCAATAGAGGTCAAAGGCCTTTATACATTCTTCATATTGGCTAGAGTAATGATAAAGTCGAATAATCTGATACGCATAGCGGTTCTTTAAAAAGGCATTGTTTGTTTTTAGGTAATTTTCTTTTCCGTCGATAATGAGCTGATCTATTACTGGTAAATCACGGATAGGGCCGTCCCAATCAATACTGGAATAATCTACCTGAGGTTCACAGTTTTTTGCATAAATCAGATAGTCCAAAAAATCGACATATTTTCTATTGTATAACCGAGCATATGGTTCAGTAGAGGAGTCCATCTCATGTAGCTTAACTATTTGATTTCTTAATCTCTCAATGGTTTTCTTTTCGGATCGGTAAATAATCTTTTTTAACTGTTGAATAGACCAATACTCTCCAAAATAATCTTGCCAGTGTTTTAGGTTGAGGTCTTCTCTTGCCGATTCAGGTACTTCAGAAAATAAACGATAAGAAAAATTAAAATCAATGTATGGGTTTGATGGAAAAATTTCATAATCTGGGTAAAACCCCGAAGCCTCATCTTCGTATTCGTAAAACCCACCGCTACATCCTTTACTGATTTGGATAGGTGCCAAAAACAATAAGTAAAGGCTAATGCAAAATACTTTCCACTGACGTAAAGACATCTAATCTCTTTTCAATATTATTTGGACGTAAATCATAAAGAATTATCTCTAAACTATCTTGGGGCAATGAACTTCCCCAATCTTCAATCATCTTTATTAAGTCTTCGTTTTTACTCGACTCCATTCTAAAAAGATCGTTTTTGTAACGAAATTTTGAAAAAATAAAAGTATCAAGTTTTAATCGAAATAATTGGTCTTCTCGTTGATTAAATATGGAAGTGTCATTAAGTAATTGAGGGTTAAAATCGTTGATGAGTTCTATACTCCGATTTCTACGGTAAAGTACTAACCATGAAAATATAGGGATGGAAATATCAAGCTTTAATGGATACTCATTGAAGTTTTTTTGATATTGCCTTGCGATCTGAGGGTTAATGATTGAATTCTTTTCGTTGAGGTTTGTTAAGTCTCCCATGTTATACATCATTAATTGTCCTCGGTCAGCTGGAGGAACTCCTGTTTGTTTATGATTCTTAAACTGGTGAAGTCGAACAGTTGAAGTGATTTTATAATCAGACTGTTTTTTTATTTCCTTGAGTAATAAGAAGTATGGGGCTTGGGTAGATTTTGTCCAGTCGCAGTCAAGAAGAATTTCGTTTGGGTTGATATCGAATTTAGAATTCAGTTTTCCTATTTTGTCGAGAATAAGTCTGGAAAGTAGTTTTGTTTTTTCTGGAGAAATACCTTTCAATGTTTTATTTACCATATAAATACAAGGGACGTATTTTAGGTTCTCTTCTTTTTTTACACCCTTTAAAATTCCTGAAGAAATAAATTTCGCACCTTTTTTTTCTACGTCGAAATAGCGCAAGTAAATGGTTTTAATTGGGCTTTTTTCTAAGAAATCGACTTCTTTGGATTCTAAACTGAGACTAGACTTCCAATGATAAATCCCCCATTTTAATTCCCTTTTCTCTTGGCAGGAGAGAAATACAAAGCAAATAAAAAGAAGATAAACGGCTCGGGTGTACACGAAAAGAAATAAAATGAAAAAAGAAAGGGCGAATATAATTCACTCTTTCTAGTCTTTAAGAATTGCCATTGGTTTAACTCCTTTTTTTGCTAAGTCTGTTTGGTATTTATTTACTAATTTGGTTTGCTCAAACAGAACAGTATGTTATACAAGCAAGAGGTTCTAATAAATCAAATAAAACAACAATTACCAGACTCAGTAAATATTGCTGAAAAATTTTCTGAGCTTCTTAATATAAGTATCGATGGCTGCTACAGAAGGCTAAAAGGAAAAACGGTTTTAACTTTTGAAGAGGCCTGCATACTTGCTAAATATTTTCATATTTCACTCGATACAATATCTCAATCTAAAAAAGGGGTAGTGACTTTTTACCGAAGAGACCTTGTTAAGGATCTTGGAGACATTGAAAAGAATTTGGAGTTTATGCTTGATTTTTTTAAGCTTCAAAAGAAAAGTAAAGAGCGAAACCTTTTATATAGTACCAAAGATATTCCGGTGTTTTATCATTTCGCTTTTCCAGAATTAGGTGCTTTTAATATGTTCGCATGGCAAAAAGCAATTTCAACTGAGAGTGGATCTGCTGATACATTTAACCCAGAAGTTTACGTAGATCGATTTTCTGGGATTTGGGCGGATTTAGTTACTGAATATTCACAAGTTCCTTCTCAAGAGTTATGGTCAGAATTTGCTATAAGAGGGTTTATAAATCAACTCGACTATTATTTTGAATCATCGCTTATTGGAAGTAAAAAACTGGCGCTTACTATATGTGAACAGCTATTAGCTACCTTACAAGTGATAGAAAAGCAGGCGATTACGGGATGCAAAATACATCCGTCATTTCCTGATACAAAGAGTGTTTATAATTATGAGTTGTATTATAATGAGCTAATGATGATGGAGAATGCGGTATTGGCTTATCTCGATGATAAAAAACTGTTTCTACAAACTTATGCCTCTTTCAATTTTCACCCTACAGCAGATATTGAACAATGCAATCAAATGGAATTTTGGATGAAGAATCAAATTCGTAAATCGGTTAAGCTAAGTGACTCAAGAGAAAAAGAGCGTAATCAGTATTTTATAAAGAACTACAATGAGTTAAAGGCATTGATGGATAAAATTACGAATTCATAATTCTGATTCATTAACCAAATTCCTTCTTAATCAATAACACTTAACATATGAATGGTACTCATTTCAAAACCCATTCTTTCCCAGAATTTTTTTCCAGCAGGGTTTTTAGAAGAAACCTGCAGCTCCATGACATCACATTTTTGAGACTTAAAGTAATCCTTGGCTTTATTTACTAAAACCTCTCCAATTCCCTTAGATCGATAATTACTACTAACAATAGTTTCGGCTATATAGCCTCTTTTTTTGAATGGTAAAATAGGAGGGAGGTCTTCGGTACGAAGCATAATCATTCCTGCCAAATCAGTATTTTCTTCATAAAGAAAAACATGTTCGTTGGAGTTGTTCAATCTTTTTTCGAGCATGGGAGGAACTAACTCTTTGTAGTTTTCAATTAGTACAAAATAAGGGTTGTCCCCTTCATGGTATTTCATTATTTCAGCCCATAATTCAGTCATTTTGGGGATGTCAGAAATAGTTGCTTCTCTAATTTTCAATTGATAATCTAACAGTTTTTGTATTTGTCGTGAAGTCCTTGTTTTGCTAAAATCATTGGAATACACTTTTCCAATCTTGATATTCGAGTTGCTTCCCTTTTGGCAGCTGCAATGTGTTCTGCGTATTCTCGTTGACGTCCGGGAGTTAGTTCTTTAAAAGCTTTATGCAATGCTTTCGAATTTTCAAATTCATTTTGAAGTTCGCTCGGTATCACAATTTCTTTTTTGGGTTCAATTTTAACCACTTTTCCTAACTTTTGGTTTTCGATAGCCTCTGCAATGTATTCCATTATTGCTTCTTTATCCAATTCTTCGAAACGTGTAAAGCGCATTTGGCGCAAAGCCTGTGTTTTGCCCTCTTGAGCATTTACCAAAAGTTTGCTTTTGTCTTTAAGTAAAGTGCCTTGATGAAATCACAATCCTGTGTAATTTTTAAAAGCAGCAACTCCTATAAGAGTTTTATCATTTAAGGTGTATGCTGGAATGCCCCATTTTATACATTCTTCTAGCTCTTCAAATTCTAACAAACAACTTCTTAAATAGAGAAGGATTTCTTGCCATATATCTACTTGAGAGTAATACTCGTCTGGGCTTGCAGCACTTTTCATTTTAATGTTTTTCTATAAATATTTTCATGTTGGTCATCCATTTTAAGACTTGTTTTTTGAACAAACCAGGAAATAGTTTAGCTAATAGTTTAGGTACGAATCCAATAAACTGTGTGTATTCTATTTCAGTGTCGTATCTGGTTTCGTTAAATGAAACTTCCGTAAATGTACTATTCATGGTGTTTACCATGTGCTTGTGTTCATATAATCCTTTAAATGACTCAGGAAGTTTGTTTTCTAAAATGGTTTCTTTAAGTTCCATTTCTCCACCCCCTTGTTTGTAATACATAAAAGCCGTAGAGCCTGTCTGTCCTGGTTCTCCTTCAAGGTATTCTATACGTAAAAAGCCATCTTGCCAATTCTTTAAATTTTCTGGATTGTAAAACTCTTTTACGACTATGTCTCTCGGCTTATTTATGGTAACCGATACGGTAAATTTCATGGCTGAAAAGTAGGAAATATTACTTCGAATTAAAAGTTGAGCATTTAACAAGCTTAATTAAATAATTGTAAAATCACCAACAGATTCTCATTCTAAACCTAAAAAGCAATGCCAATCAATTTGTCTTTAATAGTTTTGAAGTTCAAAGAATAAAATGGAATACAACGAATTTATTTCGGTTAGAAGCTTAACTGAAAATCACTGTGAGTCTTTGCAAATTGAAGATTTTGTAGTGCAGCCAGAATTATTTACGAGTCCAACGAAATGGCATTTAGCGCATACAACATGGTTTTTTGAAGAGATGATTTTGAAAAAGCATCTGGCTAACTACAAAGAATTTAATCCACAATACAATTTCCTGTTTAATAGCTATTACAACAATTTAGGAGATAGAGTTTCTCGAATAGATCGAGGAAACATGACACGACCTACTGTTGAACAAGTTTTCATTTACAGAACCTTTGTAAATGAAGGTATGAAATTGCTTTTTGATACCGAATTGAGTCAAGAAGTATTGACCCTGATCGAATTAGGGCTGAATCATGAACAGCAGCATCAGGAGCTTTTACTGACAGATATTAAATATGTGTTGGGGCATAATCCATTATTTCCAAAGTTTACAGAAGGAAAAAACTTAATTGATCAATACAATCAGGAGACTGGATTTGTTAAATTGGAAGAGGGGATTTATAAAATTGGAAATAAAAGAGAAAGCTTCTGTTTTGACAATGAATTGGGTAGGCATCAGACTTTTATTCAGAATTGTGAAATTTCCAGATCGCTTGTTACCAATGGAGAGTATATTGATTTCATAGAGGCTAATGGTTATTCTGATTTCAATTTATGGTTGGACGAAGGTTGGGCTTGGCTTCAAGAGAATGATATTTCAGCTCCATTATACTGGGAAAAGAAAGACGGGAAATGGTTTCAATATGCATTTAACGGCTTTCAAGAAGTTGATGTAAATGCAATTCTTTGCCATGTTAGTTTTTATGAAGCAAATGCTTACGCGAGCTGGAAAGGTATGAGGCTGCCTACCGAAATGGAATGGGAGACTGCTGCCGATCAATTAAATTGGGGCAATCGTTGGGAATGGACAAATAGTGCTTATTTGCCATATCCAGGTTTCAAAATCAAGGAAGGGGCAGTTGGCGAATACAATGGTAAATTCATGGTTAACCAAATGGTTTTGCGAGGCGGTTCTTCTGCTACCTCAGAAAATCACAGTAGAAAAACATATCGCAATTTTTTCCATCCTCAATACCAGTGGCAATTTTCAGGAATCAGATTAGCTAAGTAAGATGATTGAATCGTTTAAAGAAGAAGTAATAGCAGGGCTTTCCAAAGAAAATAAAACCCTTTCGTCTATGTATTTTTATGATGATGAG
>ENA-UOXV01004508-UOXV01004508.1-marine-metagenome-genome-assembly--contig:-NODE-4508-length-15920-cov-15.272550_pt1 | contig 15920 bp, 11 predicted proteins | sample MGYA00238165_ERZ766961 | MGnify/ENA primary metagenome ERZ766961 (study PRJEB28924, sample SAMN03173240) | marine metagenome | biome: Marine; feature: Water; material: Subsurface seawater | place: North... | reverse complement strand
ATGATGATTTCTTTTTACTACTAATTTCAATTCAAGCCTCTAGTAAATTCTTTTTGTACGAGAGTGAGGAAAACAAAGAGAGGCGAACAAAAAAAAAACAAGAAAGAGAAAAATTTTCTCTCGACTGCCCAAAAAGAAAAAAAAAGAAAAAAAAGAGATCGCGAGCACATCCGCCGCCACAAATGCATCAGCGCTGAAACGAACCACGAAATATACACTACACTCTCGTGTAATACTAATATAATAATGTCAGATAAAAACGACGACGAGGAAGCTTTTGGAGCTGCTGCTGTCGACGACGACGCGCAAAAAGAAGAACAACAAAAGGAAGAGGAAGAGAGATGGCCGAGCGACCGAAAACAATTTCGGAAGGATTTCGTCCCGTTCGACGAAAAATTGGAGAGGAAATTACTCCGGCAATTGGAGTTTTACTTTTCGGATTCAAACTTACCCAGGGATAAGTTTTTACGCGAGACAGTGGAACGAGACCCGGACGCGTACGTGGATTTGAAATTGATTTTGAAATTTCAACGCATGCGCGATATTTTGAACGATTCCGGCGGCTCGAATAACCCCGAGGTTGTCGAGGCCGTGGCGAAACTGTTGAAGGAGAAATCGGTGAGTTTGCAAGTCGCCGAGGAGACGAGTCCGGATCCGAGAGTGAGAAGGAAGGAGGATTTAAGGCCGAAAGAGGAAATCGATCGAGATGTGGAGAAGAGGTCGTTGTATGCGAACCCTTTTCCGATGACGGCGACGATTGAGTCGTTGACGGATTTCTTCGAGAAGGAGTGCGACGAGAGAGTGTTGTCGGTGAGATTACGAAGACACATCGCGTCGAAAGATTTCAAAGGGAGCATTTTCGTCGAGTTTTCATCGGAGGAGAGCGCGAAAAAGGTGTCTGGAATGTCCAACACGTTGGTGTACGAAGGCGCGGAGTTGACGTTGATGTTTAAGAAGGAGTATTTGGAGAAGAAGAAGGAGGAGAAGGCGTTGAAGGCGGAACAGAAAGCGAAGGAGGAGGCGGACAGAGCGGCCAATCCGGAGAAGTACGCAAAGTTGGACGAGGAGAGGAAAAGAGCGGAAAGGGAAGTCGTGATGGGCGATCGTCGTCACGATAACTATAATCACAACAACGGTAGCAAACGTAGCAGAGACGACGATGACGACAGAGGAGGAGGACGACGAGAGAACAAAGAAAACAACGGCGAACCGCGCGAAGAGAAAGAGGTTGTGTACACGCCCGGGATGATTGCGAGAATCACTTTGGGCGAAAAAGCAAACATGGAGTGGAACGATTTCGTCAAGTTTCGCGAGGGCATTAAAAGTGCGTTTGAATCGTACGGTAAAATCAAGTTTGTCGATTTCAAACAAGGCGAAAAGTCTGGTTTTTTGAGATTCGAAGACGAAAAAGTAGCGGCGAAAATCATCGAATCCATACAAGGCGGCAACGCGATTGAAGTGGAAGGCGACGCGTGCGCGATCGAGCTCGTTGGGGGCGACGAGGAGAAGTCGTACTGGGAAGCCATCGACAGACGCGCGAGAGATCGCGATCGACAAGACCGTAACGGGAACAAAAGAGATCATCGAGGCGGCGGCCGAGGCGGCGGCCGAGGAAGAGGTAACCGCGGACGAGGCGGCGGTGGTGGTGGCGGTAACAAGCGTCACAAGAGCGATTAAAAAGAGAACGGGAAGGCTAGAGAGACACTTTTGTTACTACTATATTAATAAATATTGTTCTATATTGAATTTTGCGATAAGTTTATAATAATTTTGAAACAAACCACGTGATTGAGTCGTATCAAAACGCCGCGTTGCTTTTTTGTTCGACACTGCCATGCAATCAAAAACCATCAATCGATGCTTGAAAATCGCACTCTCCCACTTACCACCGCTTCCGTCTCGGTAATATGCAAACAAGCCATTTCCCTTCTGCAATACCTCTCCAAAGCCTTCGCGTTCTTCTCGTCCCCTTCGTTCATAAACACGTTCCTCCTCAACGATTTCATAAAATCGTCGTTCCCGCTGCTCAACGCCTTATCATACGCCAACGCGGACCCGTAAAAAGACTGCTCCAACTCTTTCAAAGTCGAACGAACTCTCACTTTTACGCCTTCGCGATGGACTCTTTTCTCCACCTCCTCTTGAAACGTGTCGTAAAACATTTGCGAAATCGCCTTCCCGGAATCCCCTTCGCGTCGTAATCGAGCTAAAACTAACCACACGTGCAACACAAACATCGCGTGCTCCGTTCGAAACGAGTGCTCTAATCCCAATATCTCGTAAAATTTCGCCTCGTCGCATCTCTCTACCACCGCTTTAAACAACCGCTGCGACGCTCGATTCTGCACGCTTTCCGAACTATCGTACCCGCCTACTTTCAACATGATGCGCGTGTACCACGGAAGACTCGTGGACCGCTTCTCCGGCACCTCAAACACCTCCGAGGTAGACTCGAACGGTATCGCTAACGATTTCGGTTTCGACGTGAACCGAGAAGAGTGTTGGTTTTGATTTTGACTTTTGCTCGAAGAGGTATAAAAACGCTTCGAATTCGATTTCCCTTCCTTTGCAGACGAAGACGACGACGACGAAGCTTTCGTGGATTTCCATCGTCTCTGCACGTGAGGGTCCGCGTCGTCTCTCGTAAAAAAACTTCCTCTCTTTTCCAGCGCATCGTCCTCGAACGCGTTGTTGCTCAAAAACCTCCTCCCTTTTGTAGGCGGAAAGGTAAAGAAAACATCGTCATCATCGTCTTTGGGGGTCTTCCAGTGACGTCTGACGATGTTTTTTCCCCCGACACTTCTCTGCTGCTCATGCTGCTCTAGCGAGCTTGAAAAACACGAAGAAGAAGAACACGCGGTGGTGGGAGTCGTCTGCGCGTGATGCAAAGAGGCCAAGCGCCGAAAGAAGAGTTTCCTCGTAGAGGAGCGTCGAAGCATGATGATGACGTTGGAAGAAGCCACAAAAAAGTGACGCCATCGACTGCTTAAAAGAGGAGGAGAATATTTAGTAAACGAAAAACGAAGCGAGCGTATTAAACACAATTTATAGCATTGAAAGAATGAGCACGATTAAAAAGAAGAACATATATTATCTCTTTGCATCATCGCATTACTCGCATACTTATTTTTTTACGGCCACTTGGTAAACTGAAACACCTTCCCGACGATTTCCAAACCCGTCGGAATCTGCCACGTGAACAACGCGACGTTGACGGCGTTCAACGCGATGTGCGCGCTTCTCGCCTTGTCGTTCCCTCTCTGCATCTCCGGCACTAAACCAGCGGCGGCGGCCCACAACGCCACAATTCCCATGCCAGCGTACAAGTGCGGTCCAGGGAATAACTTCCCGACGCGAATGTACGTGTTCATCCCGCCTTCGATGGCTAAGCACGTCCCGAACGCCAACAAGAGCGAGCCGGCGTTGAAGTGTTTCTCTTTATAGTTCCCAGCGACTAGCTCTTTGCGTTCTTTGGTCAGCTCGTCGATTTTCGATTGGTTCGGGTTCGCCGTTTCCGCGTCCGCGCCGACAGGCGAGGCCTTTTTCAACTCTTGAATCTCTTCGCCAACCGTGCGAACTTTCCTCCACTGCAAGCCTAAATACCCGGCGTATAAGCTGGTGGCGTACATGATGCCCAGGAAAAACGGGTGCACCAACGCCGCGGTGCGGCCTTCGAGTAAACCGAACTCGCCACCTTTCGCGAACGCGTCTTGCGCGGACAACACGATGGGAGAAGACGCGATGGTGGCCAATAAAGCCGTGCGACCGACATCTTCAGACGACGAGGACGTACACGATGATTTCTTCTCGCTGCTGCTGCTTCTCATCATCACGGACGTCGACGACCTTCTCGACGACGACGACTCCGCGGAAGACGACGAGCGCTGCTGTTGTTGTTGTTGCTGTTTCAAGGAGTAGCCTCGAAGGCAGCTACTTAACGAGGTCGTCGCACTCGTCGCGCTCAACATGTTGGTTTCAACTTTAGATATGTGTGTGTGTAAGAAAACGCGCGCGCGCGTGGATGCGTGTAAAATAAAGATATATTAAAACGTCACTACTCGTCTACGCGAACGCTTTTTCCGAGAAGAAGTACGTAAATTCGCGGCCTGGAATGACTCTCACGCGTCCGAGAGAAAGAAGCGGATGTTTTCGTAAAAACATTTTTTTTCGTGTTTTCGTTCAAATTTCTCTTCTTCGAATTTTTTCCGTCTCTGCTCTCGGCACGTTTTCGTCTTAATAATTTTAACGCGTTCACGCTTAAAAAGAGACCTTTTGGCGGCGTTTGATAGAGAGCACCATCTTTTCGCGATACTACGAGCAACGCTGTCCCAAATAAACGAGACCACTTTTTGTTTTTGAAGAGAAGAGAAAACAGAGAGAGAGAGAGAGAGAGAGAGAGAGAAAACACGTCGGGAAAATTCAAAAACAGAGGAGAGAGGGGTTTCAATTATTTTCAAATTCTCCCCCTTAGTATAAGAATCGGAAAGAAGTAATAAACGAAGAAGAAGAAGATGGTGAAAGTCCGGTTAAAATCCCCGTCAGAGCTGAAAAAGATCGAAGAGTTCCTCGCGGACGCGGCGACGGATAAAGCCTTAGAAGCGAAGGCGACGTATACCGACCAGATTCAACAAAACATGATGTCCTTTCAATTGATTCGAATGTGCGAATCCGTGACGGAAACGCTGAGCAAAAACGTTCTGGTGTCTGGGAGAGAACCGCGCGCGGACGACGACGACGAAGAAGAGGATTTGCAAGAAGACGAAGAAGATTTAAGAGTGAAAGAGGAAAAACGGTTGAAAGAGTTAACGTGTGATCCAGAGTTGGACGAGTTGGAAAACGAAGTCGCGGAGTTGACCGAGAAGGTTGGAGAGCAGCGCTTGACTGGACCGGCGAGAGTGTTGCAAAACTTGGAGAATAGATTGAAAGACGAACGCGTGGAAATCGAGGCGAAGAAGAACAACAACAACAACGAAGAGAACGAGGAAGGAAAAGAGGACGAGGAAAACAACAAGAACATTTTAGCCGCGGCGAACATCTCGGAAGAAGAGCTGAAAGAGACGAAGAAGAAGCTGGAAAAGTCTTTGGCCGCCATGCCGGTGGCGAAGGAGAGGTTGCAGAAAGCGTTGGAGAAGTTGGCGAGGTTGACGAACGAGATTGATAATCAAAGAACGAGAGCGCCACCGGGGACAATTGAGAGGGCAATTGATGCCGCACCAGTGCTCGGGTTTGACGACGACGTGACCACAGAGGAGGCGGTTGCGTTGAGAGCGAAGAACGAAACAAGAAGACGACTTGCGAGAGAATTGAAGCCGCTCGGGCGATGCTAATGCGCTTGTTTGTGTTACCTGTAAGTTTATTATTAATATATATATATATATAATTCAGTGTTTAGTAGTAATTACATGTGTGTATGTGTGTCTCTCTTTCTCTCTTTCTTACCTTTCGTCTCTCTATTGTATAACAAATTATCTGCGACCGCGACGCGAAGGCTTTTGCACCGGGACGACGTCTTCCATGTCCGCGTCTACCGCTTCACCTTCATCCGCGGTAGTGGTGATCGTTTCTTCTTTGCTCTCCTCGTTTTCGACGATCTTTGCAAAGTCTTTCTCCGTTTCTAAGGTTCGTTTCTTCTCCGAGCCAGGCGTGGAATTCGCGTTCGTCTTGCGCGTTTTGTTCGATCCGGGAGTCGCGCCGGCGAGCTCCGAGTCCGTCTCGATTTCGTCCTCTTCCTCGAACGAAGTTTCCGTTTCATCTTCTTTGGCAGCTTTTCTAGCCGCAGCCTTTCTCTCTCGTTCAACTTTTGCCGCACTTTTACCCAGCGATCGCACGCGTACGACTTCGATGAACTCTTTAAAGCTCAACGAGCGTTTGTCGGATTCGTCGACGTGCTCTAACTGCTTTTCGCACGCCTCCAAGACGTTCTTCGCGTCGACTTGTGAAATTTTCGGAATGAACGCCGACACCGCGTATTCTAAAAAGGCAAATCGTTCAGGCTTCAACGGTACTAACGCGTAGTTCACGCAATCTGCAGTCATCACACGCACGACCAAGCGGTCTCTTTGCACGGACGGGGAGAAGATGCTCGCGATGCGCGTCGCGAGGTCGCGCAAAAAGTCAATCGCTCTTTGTGCGATGTCTTCGTCTGCGTCCTTATCTTTCATCGCGTTTGATACCACCTGGTAAGCATCCGCTAGTGCCATGAAGATTGTTCTTGCGAGGTTTTTCTGACTATCGCGACGTAACTCTGTCATAAAACCTTTGATGGCGGCATCCAAGTGGTCCCCGCCGATGGCAAAGTTCGAAATGAACGCCGGCGCGGCTATGCTTCCGCTCGAGTGATCGCCGCACTTGGCGTCTACTAGAGCTAACTGGTATCCAATTTTCGCCGCGTTGACGTCGGCATCTAAATTCTCGTCTTCCGGCGTCATGATTTTATCCGCCGCACGCCACGCCGCCGTCATCATGTTCGGCGGTAACGAAATGGACATCTTCCCAGCCATCTTGAGATACAAGACGGCATCGGCAACGGCAGCCGTGCAGTTACGTCTGGTATCGGCGACGACTTTTGCGCCATACTTCCCAAAGAGTTTGTCCACATTTTCAGCTAGACGAATCAAGCTCGTCAAAGATTTGTCGCGCGTGTTTTGAAAAGAGAGGATGTCGTCATCCGTCACGCGCTCACTTTCAGATTCGGACAAGTCGATCCCGCGCCAAACCATCTCGTACATCACCCCCTCTGCGAGTAACACCGCGGAAACTGGACCGACTCGAACCTCTTTCGAAAGTTTCTTTTCGCCATCTCTGAGAACGTTGCGTGAAACTTCGTCCAAAAGTGTCGCCATCGCTTCAAAAACCGCTTCGCCTTCGAGCTTAGATAATCTCGCGTACTTGAGAAGCGCCGTGACGCGCAACAGCGCGCATTTCAAAATGAAACCGTCGCCATTATCTTCGCTGACGATGAACTCATCGTCTTCATCTTCGTCTTCGTCGACATTCACAGTTCTGTTTACAATTGCGCTCTTTGCTAACTGCGAAAGCTTCTCGCCGAGATGTTTGGCGATGGAATCGAAAACTTTGACCGCACCGCTTCTCGTGCCTTCGTAGCCGTCGTTGGCGCAAAATGCGATCGCTTTCGCTGCACTATTTAAAACCTTCGAATCCACGCGTTTGAATAAGATGTTCTTCACGGTTTCTAACAAAGCTTGATATTCGCCGTCTCGTTGTCGCAACGGGTAGTGTTCAAGCTTCATGTAAGGGATGATTTCCAACAGCGGCGCCAAGACTTCGTCTTCGACGGAATATTTCTCCAACAACGTCGGGAGATGCGTGGTGAACGCGAGCGTGATTTTTTCTCTGCTTTGATCGCACGTTTCTCTGTCGCGTTTGGTCATGCTCATCTTTGCTGGCGTCGGTACATTCGATTTCGCCAACGCATCGGCGATGATATTTTCCATTTGCGATTTCTTCACTGCTCGGAGCGTCAAGTTTGCGAGCGCGGCGGCGTCCGCGATGTCGCTGCAAAACTCTTCGTCGCTCAACTTCATGGCCAAGAATTCAAACGAGTGAAACAGAGGCATTTCATCCCAAACGGCGTCGATGATTTTCGAGTGCGTTTCTAAAGCGTCGTCCACTGCAAGATGCTTCGCGTGCGTCGTGTTTGACAAAATTTTCACCAACTCCAAAACGCTTTCCAGCGTCTCGGAAGCCGTGAGTTCGCCGACACCCAAGCTCGTATCGAAATCTTCGTCTTCCATCTCGTCGTTGTCTTCGTCATCGCCAAACAAATTGCCTCTTTTCTCCCCCTCGTCTTCTTCTTCGTCTTCCGTGCTGTTCTCGTCGTCCTCGTTTCGTATTTTTTTGTTCGCTTTCCTTTTCGGCTTCTTCGCCGCTTTCGCTTTTTTCTTCGCCGCTGGTTTCTTCTTTTTGCCGTAAGCGCTCGTGCGAGTTTTATTGTACTGCTCCAACAACGACGGTAACATTTTTGGTAACACTTTCGCCGCGGTAACCCGAACGCTTTCGTTTTCTTCCGTCAGCAAGTGCAACACTTCGTTCATCGTATCTGCGTCGTAAGTCTCGTACTCGCGCAACTGCGATACGACGAAAATCGCTTCGCACGTCACCATAGGATCAGCGTCGAATAAAAGCTCTTTAATGCGCGCACTAAATCTATTCGTAAAGCCATCCATAATCGACGCCTTCGTCCCGTCTGCGTATAAACGTCGCAAACCTTTCAAAACCTCCAATCGCACCAGTGACGATTTGTCGTTCATGGACCACCCTAAATATTTCAAGTAAAAATCCGTCAAAAACATGAACGGGTACTCCAACATCCAGTTCGACACAGCCGCCATGCAACCTGCGCGAATTTGAGGGTCGTAATCGCGAAATCGTCCCGTAAAAACACCGTTGAACATCTCTTTAATCATTCCCGCGCAGGCCTCGGTATTCTTCGAGCACTGGTCCATGGTTTTCTTAATCGCCTCCGCCTCTACCTTGGCTTCTTTTCGTTTCGACGCCAACGCGTTATCCAACTGTCTTTGCTTTAACGCCGCTTGCTTTGATTGCGACAAGCACGCGTTCACCAATCCGGAAATAACGTTCAGCCCCATCTCCGTTGCGACTACTCTCATCACTCGTGCGGTTGAGTTTGAACACGTCTGAAAAATCTCCCGAAACATTTCAAACATGGTATCGTCAAACAAGTCTCTCGAATCGATCGTTTCTCTCACCACCGCGCGCATGAACAAACCCAAATCGTCCTTAAAGTTCCTGTATAATTTCCCTTTCCCCGCCATTGGATCGACCGGGTTCACGTTACCTTGTCTCAATTCATCCTCGATTCTCTTCATAATAATCGCGCACTCCGAGTTCATCAACTCTGGCTTGTAAATTTTCGCCTTGCAGCCGCTCGCTTTCGTCAACAAAGTATACATTTCCGCCGCCGCAGACGCCTGATCTTCTTGGTACCGCGTCGTCCACTCCGCGGCTAATCGATTCGCTTTCTCCTCCGGCAACTTTTCTTTCTTCGCGAGCCATTCGAACAAGCCTTGTTCTTCTTCATCTTCTTCTTCTTCTTCCTCCATCTCGTCCGCGCCGCCCTCGGCTTGCTGTTGCGGCGTCGCCGCGACGACGAGCGGTAATTGCTTTTCCGCGTCTTCCTCCTCGTCCTTCTCTTTCACCACCACCGGCGGGATCTCTTTCTCTTCTTCCTCTTCCTCTTCTTCCTCGTCGTCTTCTTCTTCATCATCTTCTTCCTCCTCCTCCTTCTTCTTCTTCGCGCCACCGCTCGAGGCGTTTTTATTCCTCGTCTTCAAAATCGACTTTTGCGGTTGTTGTTTTCCTCGTTCTTTCTTCGTCGATTCTTCCTCCTCTGTTTCCTCCGCCTCTTCCTTTTTCTTCGACGAGTGTGGTCCTCCTCGACTTCTCGATCGCGTTCGTTTCAAATCCAGCGTCTTCTTCTCTTCCTCGACGACGTTAGATCTCGCGCGACGATTTCGGAGACTTCCTCGCGTCGACATGATTTTCGTCGCAAAATCTTACAAAAAAAATAAACAACAAATCCGTCTTCTCTTCTCTTCTCTTCGAAAGAAAACCAGAATAACTGTTCTCGCTCGCTCAAAACTTCTTCCTCTTCGTCGTTGTGTTCTTGTTGTTGTTGTTTTATGCGCGCGCGTGTGTTACTCTGTCGTTTTGCAGAGAGAGATTTTGACGAGGAATGTCTCTTTTCAGAGAGGTGTTTGGTTTTTTTTGAAATTTTTTAAATTTTGCCTCTCTTCTCTCTTTCTTTTGGCGGGAAATGGGTCTGCGGCACAGAAGCAAAAGAACAACACTAGTCGATTAAAATCCATCCTTTCGTGTGTCCACCATCGCGCTGTTCTTTTGGGCATTTTCCTTTTGTTCTTTTGGGCATCTCCGCACAAAAAAGAAAAAGAATATATCAAAACGACTTATTATTACTCTCTCTGGTGAGAGCGCGCGACAAAAACGCGCCGTTGTTCGACGAGATGATGAGAACGACGACGACCGAAAAGGCGTCTCTGTGCGTCTCGTGTTTTTCTTCGTTGCAACGAAAGAAGAAGACGAAGAAGGAGGTAGGATTGCGCGTTTCGTTACGTTCGTATGCGGTTTCGTGCAACGTCATTCTTCTCTCTCGTTTTCTCTCTCTCTCGTTTTCTGTCTCTCTCTCTCTCTCTTTGGAACGATGGAACTGACTTTTGATGTCTTTCATCCTCTTACTCTCTCTCTTTCTCATCAGGAGGTCTCGAAGAATACCCGCAGCATCATCGTCCGCGCGGCGAGTAAAAGTAGCGGTACTAATAAGAATACGAATAATCATACGAATAACACCACCAACAACAACGAGAACAACAACCGCAAAACGCAAAGAGCCTATCGGGTTCGATCGACCGCAACGAACGATTTCCAGCAGCAACAACAGAAACCGTACGCGTCGTATAGGGAAAAACACGGGTATAACTGGACGTACGGTGCCGCAGAGGACGACGTAAACGACGACGACGAGAGCGGTGAATACGGATCGGTGTCCGAAGCGGACGCTCGCGAAGCGGCGAGGAACTGGTTGTGTACCATCGGAAGACAAGGTCAAACGTCGCCGATTGATTTCGAAAAAGCGCAATACAACGCGAGACGAGGCAAACGTGTCTCCGAGGAATTTAGAGGTACGTTGTTAGACGATCCGTTCACGAATAACCCGAAAGTGTTCGAGTTTATGAGAACGCGGAGAGGCCCGATGGTCGGGAAGCTCGGGAAAGCGTTGAGGCAGGTCCACGGCGACGAGGCGTACGAATCGTATTTAGGCAAGCACGTGAATCGACACATTCGATTGGCGAGAATATTGAAGTTATGGAGAATAAACTTCCACATTCGTTTCGGAAGAGAACCCGGGTACGACGACATGCCGTCGAACTTGAAAACGTTGGAGTTGCAATACATAAACATCGGCTTCAAGCTTCGCGAACTCGACGGATAAGTAAAAATAAATAAACGCGGAAGGAGCTTTGTACCATATCATCAAATATGAATGTTGTAAAATAGTAATTATAATATACACCGTAGCGCTTTTATGTACAACAATGCTCTGCTACTTTGTATCGTTAACGTTATGAATCTCCACCGCCACGCTCACGTTCGGCACGACTCTTCCGTCTCGCAACTTCACCGGCGGGTTCTCCACCACCACCAACTCTCTCTCCTCTTCTCCCACGCTACTCTTACTCGCCGTGCTATTCACTCCTCCTCCTTCCGCGGCTATACCAGCTGTATTCGTCACCACGTGACACGCCCCGCAACTCACGCTCGTCGCGCCTCTCGTGTACATCAGCGTCACCCCGCACCCGCGACAGCGACAGTGCGAAACGTCCTGCCTTTCAACGTGCCCACCACCACCATTCCCGTTGTTGTTGTTTGAGGCGACTCTATTTATGGTGTGACACAACGCGCACTGCACTTGCGTCGCGCCAAGATGGAACATCAATCGAACCGTGCACCCTTGACAGTGGATGGCGGCCATTTCTCGCGCGTTCGCGCCTCCTCCTCGGTTGTTTCGAACAAAACCACCCCCAGCGTTCGACGAGGACGACGAGAGGGGGTTGCCTCCCGATGCTGACGATGATGATGCAGCAGCGCACGCGGTAATCGCGGAACACACCGCGCATCGCACGAACTGCGCCGACGGTGGGTGCACTAACACCGTGCCGCACCCTCGCTGTTGCGGAGTGCCCGTGCACGTGATTCTCGGCATGATTAAAGCGTGTAGTCTCTCGTTTTTTAATTGCGGTTTTGGGAGAAAAACGTTCGTCTCTCGGGAGAATCTCGTCGTTGAAAAAGCGGTTTTCGAGAACAACACAACAACGACAACAACGGCCGGCAGAAAGAGAGCGAAAGAAAAGGGGAAGACTTCGCGCGAGAAGAATATGCCCGCCGCTGCTAGTGCTTCGCGCGTCACTCGCTCGAGCGCTGCGAATAAAACTCGTGGTGCGGGGGGAAAACGTGATCAAAGTCGTCCTCCCATCATCGATCCCGAGGACGAGGACGAGGACAAAGGTGATGATGATGTCGACTCGGAAGACTCGGACTCGGACGACGCGCCACCGGAAGAAGTCACTCGCGCCGTCGCGGAGAAAGAAACGAGAGAGGAGCAACTCCTGAAGAAACGAGCGAGGGAGACGCAACAACTCGCGAAGGAGAGAGAAAAAGAGAAGCGAGTGGAAAAAGCGAAAGCGCGAACGGAGGCGGCGGCGAAGAGGAAACGAGAGAAGGAAGAGAAGAGGAAAGCAGAGGAGGAAGAGGAAGGAAAAGAGAACGAACGAGAGGAGGAGGAGGAGGAGGAAGAAGGAGCGGAAGAAGATCCGGACGCGTTCACTTTGGACGACGATATCGTCGATGCCGTCGCCGCGAGCGAGAACCAGTTGAAAGAAAAATACCTGAAAGACTTTCACGATACCAAGTCGCAAAGGAAGAAACGGAAGAAGCAAATGAAACGGGAAAGGATGCGAGAGGAAGCGATGGGACGGGAAAGCGCGAAGTTTACGACCAGAGATGGATTTGATGTCGTGATTCGCTCGAAAGTGGACGAGTTGGCGGAGATGAAGGCGAATCCGAAAGCGGTTGATTTTGCGCGGCGGAGATTGGACGCGAAGCATCGAAGAGACGAGCGAATGCTTTGCGACACGCGAACGGGAAAGATTAAGAATCAGTTCGCGGTGCGATAGTAGCTCTATTTTTAGTTTGAAAAACGATTTCTCGTTGTATTCTAGTAATTATTAGTATTAAAACAAGCGTGGTTGTGTAAGCTGCTGCTATCATGAAACTATTTTAAGCGAAATATGTGTTGTTGTCCTATTGTATGAAGAGCTATTTCTCGTCGTTGTTCGAGTGCAAAGCAAATTCCGAAAATAAGGCGGCGGCAGAAGTTCTCTCTCCACCCGCCGAGAGTCGTTTTGATGTTCGTCTTTTCTTTTTACTCGTCGTCGTCGTCGTCGTCGTCTTTGGTAACGAGGAAACTGCTTTCTTCTTTTTACCGACAGACACGGTGCTCGGAATGACGGTGGTTTTTCTTCCCGACAAAGCTTTCTTCTTTGAAGAGGTAGAATCGAATCTGAAGTTTTCGAGAAAATCAACCGTTTTCTTCCCCGTAGCTGGTGTCGCGTTGTCATCGTCGTCGTTATTGTCGAGTGCACTCGATCTGATCTTCGTCAGTCTCGGCGATTTTCGAACTGCCGTGTTCAAAAGAGCACTCGGTGACGATTCGACCATACTCTTCTTCTTCGTATCCTCCGGAGTATTCTTGGACGCCGTGCCGTACAAGTCAAACTTTTTCACGACGCGTTTCTTCATTGGCGACTGTAACGATAGCTCAGGCGTGGCGCGATTCATCGGCAACAAAGCGCTGTTATTGGAATATTCGAATGCGTCAAACGTGGACGGCTTTGCGGCGTATCGCTTCAACGCTTCTCGTCTGTTCTTCTCTTCCTCGTCGTCTTTAAGAGCGTTGGCGAAAAACGTTGAGCGCACAATCGGCCTGTTTGGTTGCATTTTCGGCGCGTTGGAAGTAGTAGCAGATCGCGGCTGATGCTGGTGTTGCTGTCCGAATATCACCGCTCCCCCTTCATCTTTTCTATTCGTGAAATAATTGTTCATGGTCATCCTGTTGTTGCTGTTGTTGTTGGTGGTGGTGTTCGTACTAAAGTTTCTGTTGCTTTTCGGCAACTCTCTTTGCGGGGGATACGGCTTTAAACTCACAGGATGCAGTTTCCCGTTTGCGACGCCTTCGCACACCGCATCGACTCTTCGTTCACCCAAAAGCCTCTTTTCATCTTCCTTGCTAAACCTCAAATTCAAAACGTCCTCGCACGGTACCCCGTCGTCTTCAGCGCAATCGCTCAAGTTCACACACTTCTTCCTCGTGGGACAATACACTAACGCGTGCTTGAACGTAATCAGCGCGTCCCGAAACCCACTTTCATATTCCTTATCGACCCGAATCCCTTCAAATTTAAACGACCTCAAAGCTGCGCCGTACTCCCGACACTTTCGCATCGCCTGATGTGCCTTCTTCATTCCTACGTTCGGCAAACTCGGCAAATAATCGCATCCGCTCATGCAACACATCTGTAAAAACAAATCCGGCGTAAACTGGTCGAATCGTAACCCTCTGTTCCTCGGTAAATCTTCGTACCGAATCTCATCCCCGATGCCGTTATTATCCATTTTATAAAACACGATGGGTGCACCGTGCGCTAACATATCTGAATCTTCCGTGATGACCACGTCCGCGTACCCGTTCTTACACAGATACGCCAGCTGCGCATCCGCTTCAAAAGGCGCGACTAACACTCGCCCCAGCCCTTCTCTTTCAATCGCATCCATCACTCTCTTCGCCATCTCAAACGTCACGTCCAACGCTTTCCCGTAGCAGTCGAACGCTAATTTTCTGTTCCCTTCGCTCCACGCCTTTCTCGCCATATCTTTCGCCGCTTCGCGTCTCTGTCGTCTTTGCTTCTCCTCTCTCGCTTTACTCGGCAACGAGGCGCCGTCAAAGACGTACGTCACCTCCGACGAACCCGTGGAGTTCTTCAGCATCCTCGCTCGATTCAAAAACGCGTGCACGAACACGTCTTGGTTCCCGCAGTTTTCAACCAGTTCCCTCGAACACGAATACGCGCACTTGTGCAACCAACAGTACGAATCGACCGCGATTTTGCTGTCTTTGTGCGCGCTGATGTGCGTGCCAGATTTCGTGATCGATTTGATGTTCAAAAGGAGAGAGGATATGCCCATTATTCTTTCGAAATCTTTCTTGATGTGCGTCGATTAGAAAGGGAGGAGCATTTTTATGTGCTGCGCGGCGCAGGAAAAGGTGTCGTTTTGTGACGACGTTTCCGATTTTGAAATTTCTCAACACGAAATCGCACAAATCTTCGCCAAAATCAACGACGACGACGACGTGGTAATAATAACTAAAGTTCTACGAAAAGTATGATACTAGTACCTTCAATTGATGTTAAATTACAAACTCTTTTGGCATTGGTGCGCCGAACGGGGGGTTTAGGGCGAACGAAATTCAATCTCGAAAACAAAGCTTTATTATTACTTCTTAATCTCGTCGTACGGAAAATAAACCCTCCCCGGCGTCGCGTTGTCGTCAAACAACCCGTCGCCTCGAACTTTCTCCCCGGTCCCGTCGACGCTCGCGCTCGCCGCGGCAAATGCCACCCCGGCACCTACCGCGACGCCAACCTTTTTCGCCTTCAACCCCATAACCGTCCCGGCCGCCAGCCCGCCGTAGACGCCGTTCCAAAAGTCATCTTTACCTCGAATGCTTTTAGACAAACACGACGTCCCGGTGTACATGGCCCCTACCGCGGCAAACACTCCGCCGGAATTCGCCATGTACGACCCGGTATTCCTGACCGCCGCGAGCGTTTGGCCTCTTTGAATCGTCAAAGGCGCTTCCGCCCACGTCGCTTTCACCGCCCCTATGATGGACCCGATCCCAAACATCGCAACCGACGCGTTGCAAACTCGCGTGAAGCAATCTAAATCCGACGCGGATACTTTCGGCGGCGGCGGTTGGTGCTCATCTCCGCTCATTTGTTGTCTTCTTTATACGTATAACTCTCTATTTACTCTTCTCTTTTATATCTCTTTCGTATCTCTGATCGATTTCTCACTTCAATGTACTCTTTCTCAACAACAACAACACGAAGTGATGCCACGCGCGTAGTCTTTCCAATTCTCTCTCTCTCTTTCTCTCTCCCGAATCGTTCCAGTCGCTTCTCTCTCTATATATATATGATACACTATATATATATGAAGAGCTTTCTTTATTCGCACAAACGCGTTTTTCAAAGGCAGCAAATACTAATAATGAGGATGTGAAGTGCTTTCCCAAAACCCCT
>ENA-UOXV01004504-UOXV01004504.1-marine-metagenome-genome-assembly--contig:-NODE-4504-length-15936-cov-4.770732_pt1 | contig 15936 bp, 14 predicted proteins | sample MGYA00238165_ERZ766961 | MGnify/ENA primary metagenome ERZ766961 (study PRJEB28924, sample SAMN03173240) | marine metagenome | biome: Marine; feature: Water; material: Subsurface seawater | place: North... | reverse complement strand
TTTATTTTGCTTGATTCCAATTTCAATAATTATGTACTACAGATTTCAGACAAAATATTTTTTTATACCCCTCAAGTATTATTTGATGTTCTTTTCTATTTTTGCAACTGGGTCCATATTATTTTTTGAGACAACTCTTGGTACTCAGCTATCACTTATTGACACGTTAAACACATTCGGTCGTTCATTAAAATATACCCAACCACTTTACTTGGAGGGCTATATACTATCTTTTGTTGAGATGAACAGCTATCTTAAAATATTTACCACCAGCTTCTTAGGTGCTATATTTTTCAAATTAATTTTATTGCTTATTGATCAAAATTCATTAATTGTAACTTTAGAAAATTTTGGACTCCCTGTAGGAAATGAAGACTTTGTTAACTATCTTAGAGAAGTGAATGATATTAGTATCTTAAAATTTGCGTTAGTATTTTTTCTACTTTATTCAATGGTGATGTCTATGAGAAGAACTTTAAAAAATTAATAGCTATTTTTAAATAAAAAATCATAATGTTCTTTTGATATATTCCGAAATTTAAAATATTCAACAATTTGTTCAGATGCCTTGAGTACTTTAGATTTTTCTAAATTATCCATTTCCATATATCTTGAAATAGATGAATAAAGAGCTTGTTCTGAACCAGAAGGAAATATTATTGCAGATTCATTATTTAAATAAGACATAAATCCGACACTGTCACTGATAATACATATTTTTTTTCTTGCCATTGCTTCAATTACAGATAGTGGGCCTGCTTCAAATTCATATTTTGTTTCGATAGATGGAACAATTACAGCACTCGATTTATCAATATACTCAATTAATTGTTGCTTATTCATAAAAGGTAATAAATTTACATTCTTTTCTAAATCAAAATCTTCAATTAACTTCTTAAGAATAGAATGTTGATTACCCTGTCCAATAATATTAAGAAAAATATTCGGGTACTCATGTAAAGACTTGTGAAAAGCTCTAATTAACAAATCGACACCCTTGTATTCTGTTAGACGCCCAAAATAAATAAGATTTGTTTTTTCAGAATGTGTGTTTACAATAATTTTTTCCTTGAAGAATAAATCATCAATGCCCATTGGTATTACTTTTAATTTATTTTGATACTCTTGAATTGAAACAAGGTTAGATATTTTTTCAGTATTTTTAGAACTAACTACTGTAAACCTCTCTGCGTTTGTAATGACAAACTTCATTATTATTTTTCCTAAAGGTTTAAATTTGTTCAACATTGTGACATCAGAACCGTGGGAAGTAAAAACATACTTTGTATTTGTTAATTTTGAAATTATTGAAGTGATAAATGCCTGTGGAAAAACCCAGTGTGAATAAATATAGTCAGGTTTGTGTCTGCGAACAGCTATAAAAAGATTTACAAGTTGTGACAAAAGCAAGAAGGCGACTTTTATATAATTGAACTTACTTACTCTCAGAGATTGAAGTATTCCTATTTTACCAATTACTTGACCTTTTTTTGTAAACCAGTATTTATAAGGCTGATAAGTAATATTACCCAGATTAGTAATACTTGGCAGAGTTTCTTTCATCGGATAAAAATAAATATACTCATTTTCTTTATTCTGAATTGCAATTTCATCCACTAAGTTGTTAATAAATTCAGGAGAAGAGTCAAATTTATCTTGTTTAAGTGTTGAGGTGTTAATAATTATTTTCATTATTCTTTAATGATAAATTATTACCACTTAACTTGATGATTAAAAAAATAATCAACAACATAAGAACATCTGAAAATCTTTCTGCAATTGATAAATTAAACATACGCTCAGGAGTAAAGTCTGCAATAGAACCTAGGTTAATTATAATAAATTCTTTAATTCCTAGTGCATTGGGTGTCAGTGACAAAAATATACTAATAACAGAGGTTGTCGTATAGATTAGATTATCAAAAAAGCTGAGAGTGTATCCAAGAGAATTTGATAGTGTCCAGTTGTAGATAAGGTTGATGACCATAGCTAATAGCTGTATCAAAAAAATTTTAGAAATATTGGGTATGTCGAATAATTTTTTCATATACATTCTATCATCTATTTTGCTTATTTTAGAAATGTACATTTTTATAGAAAAAATAAATACTGTAATAACAATAAAAACAATTAAAAATAGATTACTAAGTGAATTATCTAAAGATGTTGCCTTAATATAAGAAAAAGTTACAAAGCTGATTATTAGAAGTGGAAATAGTTGGCTGACTATAAAAAACAATGAGAACTCTTTTAGTTTAAGATTATAAATTTTTTTCAAAGCACCAGCTTTGTAAACCGTTCCAGATTTAGCAAAGCTAAAAAAATTCCCAAATAAACTTAGTATGTGAATTTTAAGAATAGGCATGTAAGATATTTTTCTGTATAAAATTTTAAAAGCAAAGTAATTTAAATAACCTACAACTAAAACATTTAATGATTTTAGAAATATCGTCAAAGAAAATTGTAAGTAGTTAGGATTCTCAAACTCAAAGATTATAGAGTAGTTGTTAAATATATAAGTAAATATACCAATAACTACTAAGATTTGAAAAAGTGTTTGTAATATACTGAATCTTCGCAAATTAGTCCCTTGGAGTATAAAAGTAATCTAGAGCTTCTAAATAATTTATAAAGTGCATTTAGTTATCTTCCATAAATCTATAGACATGACCATTTGAATATGTTGAAAATAAGATGGCATTTTTACCAATTTCAAAATGATTAATAAAGCTTTTATATATAGAGTTTCCGTTTTCATCAAGGCTAGTAAAATCATCAATCATTAAAAATCCTCCATTAACCATTCTGGATTTCAAATAAGCAAATGCATCATTTGCAGATTCATAAATATCACAATCTATAAATGCAAAAGAGAATTTTTTGTCTAATAAATACTCTTCTTTTAAAGTGTCAGTAAAAAAACCATCATATATTTTTATTTGTTGAGATTTATTAAAAGTTTTCAACACCTTCTCATAATTGTTCTTAAAATTTTTTTTTATATAAAAATTATGATTTTCAACTGGAAAACCAGAAAATGAATCTAGACCATGAAAATTAATATTTACGTCCTTAAAAATTTTTTTATAGCTTTGAAAAGAGTGCCTTAGTGATTTACCATTTAATATCCCAAATTCAATGTAATCACCAGATATTTTATCTAAATATATATTGGCCCAGATATTAAATATTTCTTTGAACTTACTGATCTGATGAAGTTGGTTCCTGCCAATCAAGAAAAAAATACTTGAAAGGAGTGTTGATTTAATTTTTAGAATAATATTCATTGTTTATGTAATCTTATCTTATTACGCTTTTATAGTTTAAACATGAAGAATATTTTATTAAGTAAAGTAATCAGTTATATATTAATTGCAATTTTGTTGTTTATCTTATTATTTAATATTGTTTTCTACGACCCAATTTTTGGTTATGATGCTGAAGCACACTACGCTTACGTTGACTATGTGGCAATGTATTTACCAGATAATTTTGAATTACCTAGTGATAAAGATTCAAGAGAATTTTTCAATCCTCCTATTGCCTACTTGTTTCCTTCCTTTGTTGCAACCGTGTGTAGAAACATAATCTCAGCAGAAAATATTGTGAAAAGTTGCCAGCCGATTTATGGAAAGGCTACACAAATATTTCAGTCTATATTATTTTTAATAACTCTATTCTTTTACTTGAAGACTCTTAAATTATTTACCTTTAAAAAAAGTAATTTACTATTAAATTTTATAATTTTAATTTTACTTTTAACGGTAAATTATAGAACTATATCAATGATACGAGGAGAGCCTTATGTTTTACTCTTCATGAGTATGGTTCTGTATTACTACACAAAACTTTTACTTCCAGATAAGTTCAGATATTCAAAACGAGATGTATTAACTATTGGTTTTCTAATTGGACTTTTAGCATTAAGTAGACAGTGGGCTTTTTTATTATTTCCGGGGTTCTTTTTTATGTATCTAAATTTTAAAAAAGATGAAAAATCATCGTATCTTAAATTTTTAATTTCAGTATTTTCAATTGGCTTTCTAGTGTCTTCGTGGTTTTACTTTTCATTATTTTTTGAATACGGCTCATTTACTGCTTTTAACAAAGATCCCTCTAGTTTTTCATTTTCTAATCAAGATTTATATTTTTATATACCAATTTCTCCTGAGATAAAGTACATTTTCACAAAGCCAATTAGACCCTTCTTTTCAAATCAATTCTTACCAATTTTATATTCCGACCTCTGGGGTGATTACTGGGGCTACTTCAGTTTCACCTCAAGAAATCTTTCAGCAGGATTGAATCAAATGATGATTGGTGACTACCTTGCAAGAGTAAATATTTTTGCATTACTACCTTCATTCATACTGTTAGGAAGTCTTAAAAATACAAATGATTTTGATGAATCAAGAGAATATAGGACATTTCTTAAATTTATAAAATATTTGATTTCTATTTCATTTTTTGGATATTTGTGGTTTGCAATAAAATATCCTGCTTTACCTACTGGTGATACCATTAAAGCAAGCTATATTATCCAACTCTTTCACTTACTTTGCTTTCCGGCTGCTTTTAGGTTGGATCAAATATTTAGAAAAAATGCTAAATTGTATTATTTTATTATATTTTCATTATTGTTAGTATTTGGACATAATCTTTCAGCCACGCTGAGTCACTTCAGAATTTAATACCCAGATATTCTTCTTGGCAAGAAGAGTTTAAAAGTTGTTCTTCACAGTCTTCCATATTTATCTGAAATGTATCTTTAAGTGTCGTTTCATATAATGAATTTAGCCCACTCAGAGTAAAAATTAATATCAACATATTTATAAGATATTTACTTTGCATGAAACTATAAATCAATAGTGGTATTGAGATGACTAATAGACTTGCGGAACTGACAAACGGAAGAAGTAATGCTGAGATCAGATATGTTTGAATCCTATTTCTTTCACTGGAAACAATTAACAACACTAAAAGTAATAAATATAAGCAGAGGTAAACCATCTGGGAGCTATATTTAATCCATTTGGTGGTACTTAATATCCAAAACCATAAATAAAATGCTGATATAGATCCGATTATTCCATAAAACTCGATATTCAATTTATCGCTAATTAATTTTTTATTTAAAAAAAGGATAAAAATTGAGCAAATAGGAAAAATTAAAACTTTATATATGTCAACAATAGACCATTTCATACTTTGGATAATTGAGACATTGTTTGTAATATTAAAACTTGTCATTAGAGATAGGTCCGAACTTTGATGGTTCAGAATCAAATAATTAATTACATCATCAAAATACTGTGCAACTCCATAATCGGAATAGGTATGGACGAATAGAAGCCATATTGACAATGGAATTAAAAATGTAAGAAAATCTATACTATAAGATTTGAAGTTCATTTTTTTGTTGAGTAAAGTGTCCGAGATAACGTAGGTTAAATAAAACCCCCCAAAGAAAATAAGTAAAATTAGCTTGCTAAAAAAGATAGAGAAACTAATCAGAATAACCGACAACATCCTTTTTTTATTAAAAATGATTACAGCATAAAAGAACAATATTATTGAAGGTAGCTCTCCAAGAGAATACAAACTACCGTACCACCAGGGTATTGTTATCAAGAATAAATTTGAAAGAACTGTGTACCTGTAATCTATTTTAAAATAACTGCAGATCTTGTAACTTGCAACAATGTTTAGTATTAAAACAAATACAAAGTTAAATAATCTTGATAGGTATATATCCTTTGTTAATAGCCAGCCTGCAGTGGAGCCAATCGCGGAAAAGGGACCTGAGGAATTTAGAACACTATAACTGTAGCCCTGCCCACCTAGTAAATTGTTTCCAGCTCTAAAGTCAAAATTTTTAAAAAAACCAGAATTTGCAGTTAATGAAACTAGTTCATCAGCAAAAGGCTTTAACGTAAAGGCTGTAAACCAAGATATTGTTATTAGCAAAACTAAAGTAAATAGTGTATGTAATAATTTATTTGTTAATAGGTTCATCCTAAAAATACTAACCTATCCATAACTAATCATATAATTCACTTACGATAATTTTACTAATATAAACAGACACCTCTTTAGTGAGATGAATCGAATCAAATGTAGTAGTATAATTTTTTTTATCAATTTCAATAATTTGAAGACAGGAATCCTCAGAGCAAAGTATGTCCAAGATCGAAATATATTTAATTTTATTTGAATATGCCCAGTTCTTAATATCATTTTCTACAACAAAAATTTGTGTGTCGACATTATCCTTGTTATATTTTCCTAAAATTTTGTCTGTGTAAACTTGTCCAGCTAAAAGATTGGGTAAATTATTTTTCCAAGCTGGAAATTGTCCGATAATAACAATTTTATCTCTTTGCTTATCTGGTAAATTTGATACCTGGTCTTTAAAGAGCTCCAAAGAATTTGGATTACTTTCATAGAAAATATTGCCTTTTAGAAAATTAATATAATTTGCAATTATGAAGATTTGATCAAATTCGTTATCTTTAATTACACTTTCTAGATCATTGGTTACTGAAGTGCATTTTTCTGAACTCAAATAGTTATTTTTTTCTGCTATTAGATATGGTGGACAGCCTGTTGCTGAAATTAATGAAGTACTTATACTATTTTCATAACTGATAAAACCATTGTGTAGATTATGGGCAAGGCTATCGCCGACAAAAAGTATATTTTTTTTGGAGCCCTGTCTTTCTTTTACACATTTACTGATATCTATTGACTTTAACTCCTCCATAATTAAACAATCTTTCTCAAACTTATCTTTTGTCTTTGTTGGTTCAATGATGTGTGAGAAGTTTGCATATTGCAATTTACTATTTTTATATAACGTGTCATCTACTCCAGTAAGAACTATTCCAATTGAAAACAAAAGTATAAAAAAAATCAGTGATTGATTATTTTTGTGTTTATATCGAAAATAATTTTCTACATAACGCCACGATAAATACCCTATAAATACACTTAAAAGAATTAAGAGAATTTCTATCAAAAAATCCTGAATCTTATCATAAATTTTATATTTATAATATTCTCTGAAATATGTGTTGAATACAAAAATGGGATAGTGCCATAAATAAATGCTATAACTCGAGAGGCCAATAGCTGTGACTAATCTTAAGCTAAATAATTTATCTAGGTATTTTGTCTCCCGCCCATAGAGAATAACCAAAGATGTACCAAGAATGACAGGTAAAGTTAGGTAACCTGGGTGATTAAAATTTGATATAGGGTTGCTACAACTTATAAAAATAATTAGTAAGCCAAGAAAAGTTAGCTGTTCAGAGCTTTTTTTTTGCTTGTTTACAAAAATTAAATAACTTCCAATTAACATTTCCCAAATTCTAAAAGGAAGTAGGTAAAATTTAGTATACGATTCAATAAAGCTAGGAATTGTCGTGGAAAATGAAAACACGATTCCTAACAAAAAAATATTCTTTAGATATTTCCCGTTAATTTTGTTGATTAAAAGTATTGATACTGGTAAAAATAAATAAAACTGTTCTTCAATTGAAAGGCTCCACGTGTGTGCTAAAGGCTTAAACTCTATGGCTGTACTGAAATAATTTGCATCCGTCCAGAAAAAGAAATTGGATATATACAATACTGAGTAAGTGAGACTTTGGGAAAAATTTTTAATATCATCTGGAAAAAAATATAAATAAACTAATAAAGTTACCACGATTACAAGTAGAAAATAAGCTGGTAACAATCTTCTCATTCTATTTAGATAAAACCCTTTAATAGTAAATGTTCCACTCTTCATTTCATCTAAAATTTTTCCAGTAATTAGGTACCCACTTATCACAAAAAAAACGTCAACTCCAAGATAAGCACTAGAAAAATAAGGAATTTTTGCATGATAGAGTAATACGGCAATTACTGCTATAGAGCGTAGAGCAGTAATTTCTTTTCTCACGATTTCATTATAAAGAAGTTAAAAAGAAGAATCTTTAATACACCTATTAGAATAAAATAATGCGTCTTAAAAATATTAACCTACCCTTTATTTTTACAATACTGCTTTATATTCCACTATTTAATTATTTTTTTGAAATTAATCTTAACGGTGGACATACTTACTTAACTGCAGATTGGTTAATAAATTATAATTTTGGATATATCAAAAGAGGACTTTCTGGAACAATGATATTAAATTTTTTCAAGAGTTCGGAAAGCATACTGACCTTCATAAGCTACAGCTTGACGGGTGTATATGTTGTTAACATTTATCTTACACTAAGACTTTTTAAAAAATATAAACAAAATTTTCAGTCTTATATGCTTTTAATGTCGCCTGCCACACTGCTATTTCCTCTTTTTGACTCCCAGGGTGGTTTTAGAAAAGAAATGCTTGGCTTTACTGTAATACTAATTTTACTAAACTATGATAATTCTAAAAATAACCTGACCTTTTTGGTACTTTCTTCAGCCATATACAGTTTTTCAGTTTTTTCTCATGAAGTTAATTTATTCTTTGCAGTCCCAATATTTTTCGTTTTAAAAAAATATTATCAAAATCATGGAAACATAAAATACTTACTATTCATACTCCCAATAGTGTTAAATGTATTTTTCTATTTTTTTTATTCGAATGATGAACTAACAATGAGGCTAATCAAGGATAATATTTGTAATGATCTTTATTTAAGAAACCTAGGTAGTTTATGTAATACAGGTATTTTTGATTATATATATTGGGATTTTAATGCAAATTTGAATCAAACTCTATTTCACGTTCTGGATAAACAGTATGAATATCAAAACTATATCAATTTATTTTTATTAAGCTTTTTTCCAATAGTATTTTCAACTTTCTTTAAAAGAAACTTTGTTTTTATATGCATTTTTGGTTTAAGTTTTATTCCACTATTTTTTCTTGCCATAGACTGGGGAAGATGGATTCATATAATTGTATTTACTCTAGCTTTAATAAAATTTAGAAATCATACTCAAAAATCTTTTAATTTATTATTTATTCCTTTGTTAATTCCATACTCATTCATGTTTAAAATTGAACATTGTTGTAAACCTGAGTTAAATATTAACTTTGAGAACTCTTTAATGAACTTTAATTTATTTTTAAAATCAATTTATAGTTTTTATTTTTAATTAAAAATTCTTCTGTACAAATCAAATTCTATCTCCAGTTTTTCAATATCTATATTTTTAATAATACGAAGCTGGAATCCAAGTAGCAGTTCAAGATTTACAGGACATCCTTTGTCTATCAAGTCAAAGATATGTTCATATAGATTCATATATTCGAACATTAATTTTCTTTCTCCAAAAGCAAAATGATCATTTAATCCAAAATTGAGATGCACAAACATGTCTTTAAGGTATATGCAATGAGAACTTATGACGTTAGGGTAATTTAATTGTGATGTAAAGTATTCGTCTGGCCTAATTCTGACGATTAAATCATATTCCTCGTTAATTTCTCTCTCATATTTTTCCATTAATCGCCAAGATTCCCTCCAGCTATAAGTTTGTGAAAGCATACTTACAATATTTGTTGGGAATAATTCATCAGCTTTATAATTTTTATAATTTAATATTTCCTCAGATGCTTGTTCACTTATCTTGAATTTTGTAAAAATTGGTTTACTATCAATAAACTGATAATCCTCACTAAAGTTATTAATCGAATTTGGTGTTTTCCAAAAATGACCAAATAAATCGACCTTACTGGAAATTTTTTCGAAAAAAGTAAACACATTACGATGATGACTATCAAAGCAAGAAGTCAAATAATTAGGATATCCTGAATATAAAACAGCGATCTTCACAAAACTAGCATAATAAAAATAATTACTTATTATCTTTTTTGTCTAGATTTATAAATATTTTTATAATAATGCAACATTGAAAAGTAGTGAAGATATAGGGTATAAATGTTTAATGGTTTAGTAATCACTACTAAAATGTTATCGAATCTTTCATTAATATTTCTGAAATCATAAAAAATGGCATTTTTATTTAACTTAGTTATTTCTCTTTTAGCTATGTGGATATCCGAAATATCTTCAATATAGTAAGTACCTTTAAACTTTAATTTAAAATACAAAAATCTTAATGTATTCACTTGGTCTTGAAGTTTTCCAGAGCCATCATCAATAATTATTTGAAATTTGGGTAAACCTTTATAAGTAGATTGTTGGGATTGATGTCCATGATGAAAATTAAAACTTGATTTAAAGTTTGAATCTAAATTTTGATCAGTTATATCAACCCCGTACATATTTCCATTAGGAAAATATTCATTAAACATTGCGAGTGATTGTCCGTCGTATACGCCAATTTCAAGTAAATTAATTGCCTCAAGTTTAAATGATTTAAACTTTTCTTGATAAAAATCAATGTAAGAATGGTAAGTGCCTTTATCTCCTGAAAAAGAAAAATACTTATTTTTGGATTGATACCGTTTATAGACTTGCTTCAGAGAACTTAACTCAGTATTACTCATAAATATTACTCCACAATTCGTTCAAAGAATTTTGAATTCATTTTAGGATCTTTAAATTTTAAAAATTGTTGAAAATTTGGGAAAGAATGATTAAACATTTTTTTATTCATTCTTGAGTCTTTTGCGGGATATAAAGCACCTTTGTATTTAAAAATAACTTTGTCTAACTCAGAAAGTAAATCTAACAACCTCTCTCCCTTATTGGGAAAATCTACTGCGAAAGAGACTCCATTTCGTGGAAATGATAAATAGCCTTCAGAGTGAATATTTCCAAAAGTTTTAATAACTGTCAAAGATGGCTTTATTTTCGATTCAATAATTTTTTTTTGAATTATTTCTACACTCTCTTCTATTTGCTCTTGAGGAAGAACAAATTGGTACTGAATCAGGCCTCTTCTTCCATAAGCTTTGTTCCAATCATAAATTATATCCAAAGGGAAGAAAAAATTATTAATCTTTACAATTGAATTTTTAATTCTTTTGTTTTTAATAAAATAGGCTTTATTCAATATTGCTATTGTTAAATTGTTTACAAGTGAAATTGGTGGAGTGATGGGAAATAATCGAATTCTTTTTTGTTTATATTCTAAATTTTCACTTTTATGAGTATGGTTACCAGATATAAAAATACCATTAAACTTGTCTTTAGCATTGCCGAAATCAACCCAGGCTACTGTATATTCATAATCTAATTCAAATATTTTATTTAAGTTTAAATATTCTCTAAAAGAATAAAACGGTGTTGTGTTCTGCGAAATACTAGTACTAGAAAGTGAGATTAGTTGAATTTTTACCTCTAAAATTATTCCAGTTAAGCCGAGCCCACCAATTGTGGCTTTGAATAATTCATAGTTTTCATTTTTTGAGCAGGTAATTATGTTGTTTTGAGAATCCTGTAATTTAATCTCAATTATATGATTTCCAAAACTACCCATCGTGTGGTGGTTTTTGCCATGTATATCATTTGCTACTGCACCGCCAATTGTGATGAACTGTGTTCCCGGTACTACAGGCATAAACCATCCTTCTGGAATTATTTTTTTAAATAAATCATGAAGTAATAACCCTGATTGACATGAAACAATGCCTTTATTTTTATCTATCGAAAGAATTCTGTTAAATTCATTCGAAAATATCACTGTGTCTTCTGCAAAACACACATCTCCATAACTTCTACCATTACCAAAAACTAATGATCCTTCGGTTATATCACTTTTGATATAGTTCTGCCCTTTAAGAGTTGTAAATTTTTGATATTTTACAGGTTTGACTTTACCCCATGATGAAATTTTTTTCACTACAGTCTTTCATAATTTAACTAATTAACAAATCTTTCCCTATTATTAATATTAATATGAAAAAAATGATAAAAGTATTGAGACCTAAACACTGGTCAAAAAATTTATTAATTTTTATAATTCCATTATTATCAAACACTCTAGAACTCCGCAATATTGGTATTTATACAATATATCTACTCACCCTTTCAATTTTTATATCCGGTACCTATATAATAAATGATTTAGTTGATGTAGAAAGTGACAAAAAACATCCCTTAAAAAGGGATAGACCCATTGCAAGTGGAGCGCTTAGTACACCCTCTGCAAAAAAACTTTCTATTACTTTGTTAGTAAGTACATTATTAATTTCCATTACATTGGATATCGTTTTTACATACTTTTTATTAATATATTTGTTACTAACTACTTTATACAGTTACTATTTCAAATTTATAAAATTTTTTGATTTATTTTATCTAACAACTTTTTTTATACATAGGATTGTTCTAGGAGCATTTCTTTTTGATACTGATTTTACTTTTATCTTTCTACTGTTTACTTTTTTTAGCACTGGTGCAATTTCAATTGGAAAAAAATACTCCATAATGAACTCTCCAGATACAGAGGACTCAAAAATCAAGAATTCTCTAAATGTAAACTATAAAAAAGATAGCTTATTTAATCTATTTACTATATTTGTTATAGCTACTGATCTAATTTTTGCAATTTGGATTTTTAAAGAAAATAATATATACAACCCATCATTGACTATTAAAACTTTAGCCTTTGTATTTTTATCTATTTTTTTGTTTTGGGTTTATAAATTTACAAAAACATTTGAAACTGAAGACATTATAGAACTAGTTTTAAGAAAAAAAGAGTTGCTTTTATCGTCTTCAATATTTGTTTTACTTTTACTGTATGGATTAAGGACAACCTAATTAGTATGCAGTTATGAAAAAAGTTTTTGTTTTGATTGGAGCTTCTTCTGAATTATCGGAAAGCTTTCAAATTATTTTAAATAATAATAAAAAAGATTACATCACAATTTCTAGATCCAGCAACTCGGACATATTTATAGAAAATTATATAAAAGATGTTAAAAAAATAATTAAGGAAATAACTAATTATGATAACTTATATGTTATTTTTTTTAATGGCTACCTAGCAGAGAATCGGCCAATAGAAATTCCTAATGATGATGACTTGATTAAGACAGATTATGTTAATTTTACAATTCCTTATTCTCTTACAAAAAAATTTATAGACAGTAACTTAAATATTTCTAAATTTGTATACATCTCAAGTATGGCTGCCATAAAGCCTCGAAATAAAAACTACATATACGGTTTGTCCAAATCTAAACTAGAAAAATCACTTCCTAAAATAATAGAAAACTATCTAATTTTTAGATTTGGAAAAATTGACACTAAGATGTCTGGATCTCATGGGAGTGTACCTTTTTCATTGTCAAAAAATGAAGCTGCAAATATTATTTTCAATAAAATAGAAAGTAATAAAATTGTATATCCATCATTAAAATTAAAGCTGATTTCACTAATTATTTCTTTAATGCCTATAAAGATAATTGATTTCATTGAAAAAAGGTTAACCAGAGGTGTATAAAACAAATGCAATTGTCACTTTAGTTGTAGGTGATAAATATAAACGACTATTCAATAGATATAGTCATGAATCTTTTATTAATTATGCTGAAAAAATTAATGCAGATCTAATTGTGATTGACGAACAACTTGATTCATCGAGTATAAGTAGTAAAAGGTCTATAGCCTGGCAGAAACTTCTCATTCTTTCACAAGAATGGTCAGATAGATACGAGCAAATTTTATGGGTTGACTCAGATGTGGTTATTAATACTGAAAATACAGATAATATTTTTAATACAACACCAGTTGAAAAAGTTGGAGGAGTTGACGCTTATAAAATACCCAATTCTAAAGACTATCAAATTGGTCTCAGGCGTCTTTATGAATATTGGGAAAAAAATGGAGTAAATTATATAGAAAATTTTACACCAAATGAATACTATATAAACAGAGGTATTATTACAAAAACTAAACTTGATTCTGTTTTACATACAGGTGTTTTTATATGTAGTCCAAAATATCATAAAGAAATTTTTAATCAAATATACTTACTGGATAGTCAAATAGTTGAATCTAGTGGTAATTATGAGATGCCAATAATGAGTGCGAGGCTACTTGAAGAAGGTTTTGTAACTTGGATTGATCATAAATATAATTACTGTGTAAATGAAATAATTGCATCAGATTATCCAGAAGTAATCCAAAATAATAAATTTTTTCAAAATGCATTAACAAAAAGAGTTGTCAGAGATATATTTTCTCATGGAAAATTCATACATTTTGCAGGGTGTACAGATAAGATGAAGTATTTAAAATGATTCACCAAAAATCGAAATAAGAAAGTTTTCAAATTTACAAATATCTATTAAAACCTCTCCATGTGTAATGTGACCAACAATATCGACTTCAAAATAATGGTAAGGTAGCCTTAATTCCGACGCTAATGAAAAAAAAGCGTTATTGTGACTGTCATCTCTATTTCTTAGTTCTATTACATTAGCATTCTTAGGCAACATTATCATATTTGTAAGACCTGAACCAAAAACTCCCATTAGAAATTCTGTATCTGCCATTAACTTCTTCTTTTCATATATGCTGTAGTCTTTAAAGTTAATAATCTCAAAATTAAATTGTTTGAGTTTTTCTAAAACTTCATCCCAATTCTTTATATCTCTTCGCTCATTCTTTCTATCAATCCAAATTCTTCTTTTTTGTGTATCCAAATCGGCCAGAGGATGAGTAAATCTTGAACTTAATTTTCTAATTAAATGCGGGTTATAATTTCCTGAGGGAGCTGTGTGCTTTGTTAGTAGTAATTCTTTAATGTAATAGTATTGGTTTTCCATTTGGATATAAGGTATTTCTAAATAATCCAAAAATTCATAAATAAACTTCTTTCCTTTCAAGTCATGAGTCAACAAAACGGGATAGTTCTTTATGTGGTTTTCAATCAACATAGATCTAGAAAGAGTGTCACAAATGAAATGAAAATAAACTGGAGACTTATTGTCTAGTATCCAGGAAGCTTTATTAATTACAGAAATTTTTTTCTTACTTCTGACCAAATCCTTAGCTGTATCCTTGAAAATCTTTTTAATACCTGGACTTTCAAAAAATGTAGACCTGATAAAAAGGCGTAAGAAGAAAGGTTTGAGTATTGTATTATTTATGATTAAAGTGTTTTTTACAATTCGATAATTTGGTTTTGGTATCCATCTTAATAATTCTTTCTCAAAAAGATACAAATCTTTAAAATGAATGTTTTTTGGTAGAGTTCTTATAGTTGGGGTTTTATTATATTTAATCATACAAATTATTATCTATATATAGACTAACATTCATAGGATAAAAGAAAATATATGTTAAACCTACTTTATTGTTTCGATGAAAATTATAACAAACAAACTTTTATATCAATTTATTCAATAATAAGATTATTAGATAATAACCAAAAGATTACAGTTTATGCAATACATAAGGAACCTCGGACATTTGAAAAATATGCAAAAAAATTAGAGAAATATGAGAACGTAGCAAAAATTTACGTTTATAAGTTTGATGAAAATATAGATTTTCCACAGCTAGAAAAAGCCCATGTATCAGAAGCTACATATTACAGACTAATGATTGAAAACTATATACCTAAAGAAATAGACAATTTAATTTATTTGGATTCTGACGTTATTGCGATGAATAATCCTTATGATTCATGCAAGCATGTATTAGATGATCTGAATAAAATGGGAGAAATTGTAGGTGTATCGACAGAAATGTTTAATTCAAAAAAAAATGAGCACTTTAAAAATATTGAACTTACAGGCTATAAATACTTTAATGCTGGTGTAATGTTTATTGACTATAAAAAATGGAGAGAAAATAATCTTAAATTAACTTTTTTAGATAAAGTAGAAAGGTATAAAGATGTAATTAAACTCTGGGATCAAGATATATTAAACAATTACTTCAATGGTGAATATTATGAGATTTCATCACTTCTCAACTTCAGATTAAATACTAATAATAATCTAGAGTTTTTAAAAAATAATGTCATCTT